>Ga0126342_10002854_pt1 | contig 27712 bp, 24 predicted proteins | sample Cyp1metagenome_FD_92528 | JGI IMG/M metagenome (GOLD analysis project Ga0126342, IMG submission 92528) | Coral microbial communities from Lord Howe Island, Old Settlement Bay, Australia - Cyphastrea 1 metagenome | ecosystem: Host-associated > Invertebrates > Cnidaria > Coral ... | reverse complement strand
TATCTAATCTATCTAATCTATCTAATCTATCTAATCTATCTAATCTATCTAATCTATCTAATCTATCTAATCTATCTAATCTATCTAAACTATCTAATCTATCTAATCTATCTAATCTATCTATCTAATCTATCTAATCTATCTAATCTATCTAATCTATCTATTCTATCTATCTATCTATCTTATCCAATCTATCTATCTATCAATCTAATCTAATCTAATCTAATTTAATCTATCTATCTATCTATCTATCTATCTAATCTAATCTAATCTAATCTAATCTAATCTAATCTATCTATCTTTCTTTCTATTCTATTCTATTCTGTTCTATTCTGTGCTATTCTATTCTATCTATTCTATCTTTTCTATCTATTCTATCTATTCTATCTATTCTATCTATTATATCCATTCTATCTATTCTACCTATTCTATCTATTCTATCTATTCTATCTATTCTATCTATTCTATCTATTCTATCTATTCTATCTATTCTATTCTATCTACCTATCTATTTATCTATCTATCTATCTATCTATCTATCTGTCGTTCATATATCGGATTTATATACATATTATATAAGTCTATGTGTATATTGGTATATATATATATAATTATATAATATAACAACATGTGTATATATTTACATATATCTATATTTCATAAACATGTTACATAAATTCATTCTTATGTACACAGTAATATATGTGCATCTGATTAATGCATAAATAATAATAAGAATCTATAATAATATTAAATCATATCAAATCAATATGCCGATATGATCAAACATGATCAAACATGCCTTCATGATCCTTCAGCTGGTTCCTGATTTCACTGCTCCCGATCATCATTGATCATTAAGCTATGCACCTCGTCTCTGGAGAGCCGCGACAAACTGTCACGGCTATCCCGCCGCGGCTCATCGTAGGCCATCTGAGGCTGGTGGCCACCTCTGGGGGGACCAACAGCTCCAACAGCTCCACCCCAATCTGGACTTCCAGCTCCAGCACCTTGGTCACGACATGGCACGACATGGCACGACATGGCACGACATGGCACGACATGGCACGACATGGCACGACATGGCACGACATGGCACGGCATGGCACGACATGTCACGACATGTCACAGCATGAAACTAAGAAACCAACCCATGATCTATCTCCCATGAAGGAAAAGGAAGGAACAAGATGTGAAAAGAGTTGAAAAGGTGGGCTCGTGATATCTCGTGATATCTGGTAAGAAGCTAAATGACCGTGAGATGAATGGGGAAGGAAATGAGGCTAATCAGGATGGTCGAAGATCAAAAGTCATTCGCGCAAGATCATAGTTTCCACAATTTACATCGATATCATCGATTTACTGTACAGTAAGTATCTCGACACCTCATGTCACCTGAGCTTTGCTGCGATCATTTCAAGACACTCTCAGGCCCCTGCGGCCACCATTTCCATTGCTCCTGCACCACTGTGTAAGGTTGTAAGGTGGACGGCAGGCCCAAGTCGAAACAAAAAGAAAAGGAATTAATCCAAAGTAAAGGAAGAGCATATATATAACAAATATACTTGGTTTACAAGATAATGTGACTTTGCTTTACCCAGTTGATCCATCAAAGCCATACCCTCTCAAAAAATAACAAAACGATACAAAAAGAACATGTAAGAAACAAAACCAATCAAAAACGTTGCGGCAGAAAGGCAGATGAGTGCCAGCATGATCAAAAGCAAAAGTTTAATTGCAATCTTGTGAATAACGTAGTGTTCTCGCAAAATCAGGGCGCTTAACAAACATCTCACAACACCTTCCGACATCAGACACTCAACTCCTGAAAAGCAGCTGACACACGCTGGCACCAGAGCTACCATGAGTGTATGGCATGTAATGGCCCTTCTCCTGCCAGAATGAGGCCGCTCCACCGGCCGCTCCATGGGTCGCTCCGGTGGCCGATCAATGGCAGTGCCTCGAATGCACGTCCGGTTGAAAGTGTCGCAAACGATAAGTTTTAAAATAGTTCAAAATGTTTCAACTTCAAAAAAGAGACTTAGTGACTCGGCCGTGCCAAGGGCAGGAGTCGGGTTTTGAATTGAACGCCATAAACTTCGCATCGCCTTCCCAGTTTGGCAAGGTATCTTTGAGACTCTTGGGCGCCGAGCGCAGTCGGTCGATTTCGCTCTTCAAAGCTTTAGCAGCGTCATAGTCCTCGTTCTGCACCGCGGCTTTCTTTCGATCCTAGAGCGGGGAAACTGGGGACATAGCAAGCACTTCGTCCAAGCTTAACCACACTTTTAGACACCTTTGGATCTCTTGGCGCGGAAGAGTCCTCCCCGTCGCCTCAATCATCCCAGGTCCCCAGAACTCCTCCAGTTCCCGGAGGAGAAGACCAGTCTGGCGCAGCCTTTCGGCAGTCGCCAGCCGAAAATAAACATCAGGATAAGCTGAATATGGCCGAATTAGAGTGTCACGTGTCCACTGCCCATGCTCCAAATGTGTCAAACATATTAGAAGTTACTGCCTCAAAAACAATATAATCATTACGCCTGAAATTGCCTGAAATGATTTTGCTGAGATGATTTTGCATCGCACTTCCCTGTGCAGATCCATCCGCACTCCACACTGTCTGTTCTCAACTCCTGCCTTGCAAGGACCTCTTTGAGTCGCTTGGCCTGGGCTTTACAAATCTGATCAAATCTGCTATCCAGTGCTATCTTCTTCTATCCAGTGCTATCCAGTGCAAACGCCTCAAATCACCCGGGATCACCTGGGATCACCTGGGCCCCTCGATGCCGCCAGAGCACTTCCTCGTAATCCTCAGCCTCAACTGCTCTAGCCTGTCGCAACCAGACCATGGCGGAACATCTTTGACATGGCCCCGTCATGCCACGTTGTACTGCGTCATGCCATGACTACCAAGATGCCGTTTCATGATATTTCATGTTTCAGCTTCTACGATCTTCCCCATTTTGCCTGAAAAAATCTGCTCACATCCCAACTCTTCGCATGCAACTCGGGCGGATTCCCAACACCCTCGCCTTTGCTGAGGAGAGGGAGCGAATCCGCTCCAAGGTTTGTGGATCATACCGCCTTGGTCTTGAATGATTTGAATGGTCTTTGCGTGTCTTTAAATCTCTTGCCTGCTGCGATGATGAGGGCTCGGAAGAAATGGCTGACCAGGATTTAACAAAGGAAATGTGATAATATGATACAAACATGTACACGCATGATATTATAAATATATATATATAATACGATACGATACGATATGATATGCATGAAGCCGGATTACATCATGCCAAGGTCAACATGAGAAACTCAGAAGCCGTTGCTTACAGACTGCTGCCAAAGGACATTTCATCTGATGCTGCCTGCGCTGCATCCTGGTGGCTGCGAATGGAGCACAAGCCGCTTGGGCCGTACGGTGCTCACCCATTGTGGACTTCCGAACCGCGATGCAAGCTCCACTTCGCAACAGACAGGCATGAGTGTTCGAAGTTCGAAGTGAAGTGCGTTCTTTACTTTGATGACTACCAAAATCCTACCATATACCGATACTCTCATCGTCTTCCCAAGTCCCAACTCATCCCAACTCCTGAGCGCTTGGTGCGGTTGGTGGCTGATAACCATCCATTGGCCTTGGCCAAGGCCATGGAGTCATCATAACATTGAAGGCTTCTAAATGCCAGAAGATACATAAAACTTGTCAAGTGGAGTCAAACAAAGCACCACCTCATGTTTCGGAATGGATCCTGCATTCAGTTTTCCACAAAGTCTAGCCCTTGAATGGCAACCAACTCTTGAACTTTCTGGATCCCAAACTCAAAGATCCCATCATCCATCTTAGCTCTTATCCATTCTTATCCATTCTTATCCATTCTTATCCATTCTTATCCATTCTTATCCACTACTTCCTACTCTTGGTGCTCGGACCGCGCCAAGGCGGGGTTGGGCGCTGGTGGCCCATTTGCCAAGTCGGGCCTCGACGTTGCTGCATCCCGACTGAAACCCTCCCAAAAAAACGATCAAAAAGTGGAAAAGCTTTGACTCAGATTCAGTTTGATGCAGCCTGTTCATCCATGTTCATCTTGTACTAAAAGCAGGCCAAGGCACCCTAGGACTTCGCCCAAGCAGTTTAATGCAATAAGCCCAACCTTGCATGGCTCGAGACTTGACGCAAAGTCCACGGTATACCCTGACTTAAATTCAAAGAACGCTGGCTTCATATTTGGCAAGGCAGTACTAGAGAAAAGCTGCTAACCATGTCATGTGGAAGCTCATATTTAAGTGAACTAGTCAATTCAATGCCACTTGTCTACAATTGACAAAAGGTTATGCACACAGAGCAAGTGCACAGTGTGCACCTGGTTGACAATATTGTACCGATTCACATGGCACCTTGCCGCAGCACCAGGGTGCACAGATTTGACTTACCAAAGACATCCAAAGACCGTACGGAGCTTTGTGCAGACTTGAAATTTGATGTGGGATGATGTGGGTAAGAGGCACCACAGAAGTGGAGGATCAGGATAAAATTACAGTATATTGCAAAAGAAGTTCCAGAATGACCAAAACCAACACAAGCCAACCAAAAGTGACGATCTGCTCAGTTTTTGGGCATCTTGGGACCGTACTTGTGAAACAAAATCTTGATGAATTGGGCAGACACCTCGGCAGCGAACGGCCAAACTCTGGAAACACCCTGCACTGGACAATTTTCAATGAGTTGGTGGTGGGCAGTTTTGGGATGGGTACAGTAGTGAATGGTAGTGATGGGTAGTGGCTATGAGGCATCTCTTTCCATAGCGGTTCGCCTCAAGATGATCCAATATGATTCAATACGATCCCAATCGAGCAATGGATACGTTCCAAAGACGATTCAGAGCCGGATGAACCAACTATTCTGCATGCAGTTTGGCTTCTGCATAGCAGCACAGCGTGATTCAACAAAGAAATTCTGAGGGTCCGACATCCACATACACCTCGGCCATCCACAAAGATGCGCATCAAATCAAGAACAACCTGCGTTTTCCAAAGAGATATCATTCCCCACCATGCTCAACACAAAACCCACCAGGCGCGCCAAGAGACGCTCTTCAACTCACGGGCTTGGAACTGTGAACGCTCGTTGCTGTCCAAGGAAAGGTAGCCCAGCCTGAAGGAAAACAAGGAAAACGGTGTGAACCCAGTGAAAGGGGTTAGGGTCACGGGTTGTCACGGCTTGTCATGTCAAGACCCTTCATGTTCCGCAATGCTGTTTAATGTTCAAAGTCTGTGTAAAGGTCCCGGAAATGAGCAAATGAAACTACACTGCCATTACAGCCCGGACTGAATACATTGCCGTGAACATAAGCAGGACGCAGCAAAACAAAACACAAGAGTCTTCGACATCATTGTCACCTGAGCCTGGAGAGTTGCTTAACAATGTGGTGCAGAATTATGACTTTATAATACTTTATACACTGTACATTTATATACTTCAGCACAATGCAAGATACGCCACAAATCCAAGGCCACGCGTCGCCTTTTAAAACTCACCGAGTCATAGCTTGCATCGCCTGGACGCATGACCAAGATAGACCAACGAAGGCATCCGAAAATGAGTGAAAGAGCAGTTCCATTGCATCGAATGTTTCTTATGATTCTTATGTATTCTTATGTCCCCTGACATTTGATCACAAGTGTAAACATGCGTAAACATGTAAAAAACATGTGTAAACGTTTGGCTCATATTGTGTCATCCTTCGGCCCTGATACACGCGGACCTCCAGTTGGCAAGGCCGTGTAGAGGTCGATCTTGGTGGCGATCCTCAGGCGAGCAGCTCAAGGACATGGCCAAGTCAAAGAAAGACGTGACTCAGATGATCGACTTTTCGTATGCATATTATGCTGTATGCAAAATATACACGCATACATAAATATAATATATAATTATAATCATAGTATTATATTATGCGGATCCATAATATGTATGCGTATGTATGTGATCTCGTATTACCTGTGAGATTAAATGAGATCAGGATGACCCATGATGAAGCCTTTGGAGCCATGCCGCAAAGCCAAACAAAGTGAAAACATGAAGATCTGGGCTGCAGCAGGTCAAAACAGGCCAAAGCTTGAATCATCTTGAATCATCAGCTCAAGTCAAGGTAAGCAGCTGAAAGCAAAACTGAGTCAGAGCACTCGCATGCTTACAGTCAGTGCCTCCAAGCGGCTTGCTCTGGTGAGATAAGAACTGGACCTGCACACAGGTCTAAAAATAGGCCAAACGGCCAAACAGTCTCGCATCCAGTCCTTACACTAAATTACACACGGTATACCACTGAAAAATGGATCGAACTAGCACAAGTCTGAGAATGTCCAATACCCGAGTTCCAACACCTGGCAGTCATAGCTATGTATAGTTATAAATGTTATAAATATCATATATTATGCATTATTATGTATACTGTATATCGATGTATATCGTATCATGTCATAGATGGTCCTTATCCCGACGCGGAGCTGTTCTTCTTTTCTTCAGCGCTGACGGTCACGGGTGGATCCAACACGAGGCTACCCTCGAGGACGGCTTGCTGGGCAGCCGCATGCCTTAGCTGTTGAAATTTGGAGCTCCGGCTGCAAATGTCCAGGCTATTCCCATCATGACCTACGTCAGCGCACTGGTAAGTACAGGCAGAATCCACGTCATAAACAATCAATAAAGAATTCCAGATAAACTGAAGCTGCACTGATTCCACCTCAACTGAATCAAAGACCAGTCACTCCATATCCTGCTGTACGATCACTTGTCCTTTCACTGGACTTTGTCGCATGGCATGGTTGCCATGACGCAGTAAGGGCTGAAAAAGCAGGCCGGGCATTGACACCTCGATCCCACTGATCACTTAAGGATACTTAAGGCATGAGGTTATTTTCTGCTCCGTGAAGGGCTGCCACAAGAAATGTAAGACAGAGTAACTGCAACGGTCAACCCGCAAAGTGAGAAAATAAAGTGAAAACGTGAAACGAACATCTAGCATCATCTAGCATCATCTAGCATCATCTAGCATCATCTAGCAATCTAGCATCCATGTCATCCATCAAAACATAAACCCATGACCGCATATGACCGCCATGACAGCCACAGCTGCCCCGAAGGAGAGGTCCGCGAATGCCGAGCAAAGCGCCATGGCGCTTCCAACATTTTGGGCCCGTGCCGCTACGCAAATCTCACATCCAAGCCCCCACGGCTGGGAGAGGTCCTGCCATGGCCGGGTAGCTGTAAGGCCAGCACGTGCCAGCAAGGCCAAGGCGAAGCAAGACTGAATTGTACTACAATAATTTTGTTGGTTGTTGGTTACTCATATGTGTCTAGATATAATGTATAATAATATATATATATAGTCTTTAAAGATGTTTCAAGCGTTAAAGACAATTGATCTGCTAGATCCAAGTCTTCTTTAAGATTACTGAAGTACAGAATCTTCCAAATGTAAAGTTTGACATGGCTCGCTATCCCCTCCGCAGTCATGTTTCATGATGTCACCTTGACATGCCTCAACTCACCATCACTAATCACACCAGCAACAACCTGCCCAATGGCTCCGGATTTTCGATGATCCAAGGCCGTTTCGCACCAGCGGAGTCGGAGAAACAAAGGACATCTAGAAGCCTCACCACAGCGGAAGATCACTCAAGGCGCACACACGCTGGTATGAACAATGTTTCATCACCCTCCATGTGAAATGAAAGATGGAATTCGAAAGTACTTGCAATATTTCGTACCACCGTTGTAGGTTCAAATGCCCCCACCATACCATTTCATACCATTCCTCACCTCCGCCGGTTGGCAATCCATCCGCAGCGGGCGCAGTGCCGCCGGGCCTCTCGCTGCGAACCATAGCGCAGCCCACAAGCGGCCACGTGCTCTGGAGACGGCGAGCGCTGTGCTCGGCGAGCTGGTGATGCTGGTGCTGGTTGATCGCCGTATGGAACTGGCATGAATTGGCGGAAGGCGGCGAAAGGCCAACGGCAAACCATTAAAAAAAAAGTTGCCACAACATCCCACATCCCGTTGCATCTTTTTGCCTTCAATGAAATGGCTGCACGCTTGCCGACTGCGTCTACGATGCAAATATCATAGTGGCATTGGTTTAGCACCACATACTGTGGAATCTGGCATGTCACAGTAGTATCCGGTTTAAACTTTGTGATTCCATACCTCACTCTCAAAGCGAAATGCAGCTTCATGATGTATTCATGATGTTCAGTAATTATAGATTGATTTGCACTGATGTTGCCATCCCATGATGAGGCGGGATACCGCCATATTACATCATATTACCATATGTTACCATGCTACTGCGATATTCACAATCTGAGCCCTCAAGATCCAACGCACCATGACGATCCATAACGCACCTGCACCAAGCGCTGGAGGGACTTCTTCAGCAAGTTTCCTTTGACCAAGCGCTGGGACCTTAGGAACCCATAAGAACATCGGCACCGTCACATGTTTGAACTGTTCGAACTTTGTTTGAACTTGGTGATAGGCATCAGGGCGAGCCTCAAGTGCTCAGCACCACACAAGCCAACCATGTTTTCCAAGGAATGCATGTTCTCCTGCCAAATGCCGAGTAGGGACCACTCGTTCCTCCCACTCTTCAGGGCTGGTCAAAATGGAGCCATCTGCCACCATGACATCGTAGTATGCAAAAATGCCTCGGTCAGAGAACTCCCATGGCATGCAATGGCGATCTCATGTTCCCCGATGATCCCGATGCATCCCGATGCAACATCCTCCCCAACCTTGTCCAAAGACATCCAAAGACCAAAGCGTCCAGGATACTCCACCGAACCTCATTGGCCCGTGGATCCCCAGGCGGTGGCACTTGCGACCAGTGGAAGTCTCGCATGCGAATCGCCCGGAAATCGAAGGAGACACGGGAAGAGTCGGTTTTGTTGTCTCCTCGGCTCGCAGCGCCATCCCCGGCCATTTTCACCATCCTCCATTCTTTTCAATTTCTAATTCATGTATATTCATGTACTGTGTCCAACCAAAGCATGTTCGATCATTTCTGCAAGCCACTGGTGAAGTGTAGACACTGGTTCCCATAGAAGCGCATAGCCTGCCCAGGTTCCACTTCAAACGGATGGAAGTTCCCTTTGCCCGGGGCGGATTCAGCCCAAAGGCTCGCGTCCCCAAAGCATGACGTTAACGGAACCCAGAAGTTTATCCTCAGCTGAGCAACCCAACAGGTGAGTAGAACATAGAAGAACTCAGTGCATCGTGAGATAACTCCTACCGTAACAATCTGTGTTCAAGGCCCGTCTAAGGCAACGGGGACACAACAATGGGAAGGCCTCCGGTCTTCAACGTCCAACATCACTAGCTTGCCAAGACGGAAAAGCTCTGCACACTAAGGTGAATGATCATGTTGTTGTCGTTGGGGTTGTGGTTGTTATTGTCCTTATTGCTTGTTGTTTGTTGTTTGTTGCTTGCTGTTGCTGTTGCTTGTTGCTTGCTGTTGCTGTTGCTTGTTGCTTGCTCTTGCTCTTGCTGCTGCTGCTGCTGCTGCTGCTGTTGTTGTTGTGGTTGTTTTGTTGTCGTTGTTGTCGTTGTTGTCGCTGTTGTCGTTGTTGTGGCTGTCGTTGCTGTTCTTGTTCTTGTTAGTGTTAGTGTTAGTGTTCTTTTTATTATTGGTCTGTAATTGTTATTGTTGTCGTAATTCTTCTTCTTCTTCTTCTTCTTCTTCTTCTTCTTCTTCTTCTTCTTCTTCTTTTTTCTTCTTCTTCTTCTTCTTCTTCTTCTTCTTCTTTGTCTTCTTCTTCTTCTTCTTCTTCTTCTTCTTCGTCTTCTTCTTCTTCTTCCTTTTTTTCTTCTTCTTCTTGTTGCTATATGGGCATGAAAAGCATTCACATGATAAAATGTTCGGAAAATGATTGGATGCCATCGTTATACATATACATATATCGGGATAGTCTGGTTAAGAGCCCCCAATGAGAGCCGTCCATTCCACAGCAGTCGAACACGAACGTTATTAGGGGGCGTGTGAAACGTGCACAACTTCTGTGAAACGTGCACAACTTCTTGCAAATGCGGACAACTTCTATGAATTCGACGACAAGTTCTCAAACACTGCAAAGAGCTCTTAATCAGACTATACCCACATATGCATATATATATTATATTATATATATATATATACATTATATTATATGGTTTTCTACTGATTTATACTGTATCATATACAGTAACTCCAAGCATCTCTGCTTCTGAGTGCTGATGATCTTTGTCTGTATGCGGTGAAGTCAAAGATTTTTCACCGGCCAGGTGAATCCGCAGATTCGGGCAGTGCTCAAAAATCAACATGTCTTCTTCTAGGTTGCCTTGGTGCAGGCAATTGAGGGCTGTCTTGGAACATCCCTCAAATAGTGACTAATTAGATCTAATTGGTGACTATAATGAACATGAATCAAAAAGTGTCCAGGAATTTCCGCGACATTTTGAAGCCGATTCCTGCAAGCTGCTGAAAAATGCTACTGCACACAATATCGCGCTACAAATCACCACAGTCTGAGACCTCTTTTCTGAGTTTCAACATGTTTCAACCAAGCAAAAAAAATAGCCAAAGCAAGAAAAAGTTGTGAAAAGTTGCTTCTGACCACTTGTCGAACGAAATCGTGGTACAGCTTGGTGAACTCTGCATCTTGAATCAAGGGTGACTGAAGTCTCGGCCGTTGATTTGGAAAGTGGTGGTGAAGATTTTGCAAGATTGTAGCTGTTGTAGCTGGTGTAGCTGGCTCATTGGATTGGACCACAGGTTTCTGGTCTGGCCCGGCAGCCCGAGGCGATCCTTGCACCAGTCGTACAATGTGATCTGCAAAATTGAAGAACTCGGGGTCGTAGAGAACCAGCTCTTCGGTGAATGGCTTGTGAAGAGCGCCATGGCTCGGCATGGCTCAGAACCCGGCAGCTTTTCATGCCAACAACATCCAACAACCAAACCCGTCCAGTGCTGAGCATGTTGCCAACTTGCTTTGTCTCAGCCCAGGGAACCAATGAAACATATCAGAAACATATCAGAAAGGCTGAGAGATGTCACGGTTGGTCTCCAGTACCAGGCCCACGCTGGAAGAATGGAGGACAACTAAACTGCATCTTGGGAAGGCAAAACAGATCAAAACAGGCCCAATGTAGGAACAAACCAGCCTAACGCGTAGGAGCATTCTTAGTATCGTATCTGGCTCAAATGATTGACAATGTTTGACATGAACATGGTGATGATGCTCACATAAAGGCAAAATGTAGAACAAGTGGTCAAGAATTCCGACAATGAGCGAGGATTGCAAGAAGCCTGGCTAGCAGGACTGGTCCCCATGCCATAGGTCTGTCACTTCTCTTTCAAATACTTCTGGCACGGAACTATCCCCTTTGAAATGGTCTCCACGCCTGCCGCAAGTGCACCGGGGTCTCAAACTGCAACCCTATCTCCTGCACAGGCTGCTAGCTGGCACTGTGGTTTGTTTAAGGTATGGTTCATTCTACCAAACCTTCCCCAACAGCTTACGCCCTGACCCTCCTCCCATCTTCCTGTTTCTCATCGCCATCACCATCACTACAAGTATCTCACTCTCCTTCCATCCTCCGCCCAACCTCCTCACATCCTCCTCCTTCTCCACACCATTACCATGATCATGATCATTGTGGCAGCTTGTTGCGTGTTGCTCTTCGCAAATGACGAGATATCATAATGTCTGTCTGTGCCAATTCACATGCAACCAAGCTTTCACGGTGATGCAATGATCGGACAGGGCTGCCTGCGGGAAATCGCAGAAGCGTGCAGTTTGCCAGCCCTTCGTCTGGCTGGAGTGGGTCAGAAGTTCAGAAACTGGATACTCTGGGTCCTGCGACGAAATGCACTAGGACCCATCCTCCCCTCATGAAACATCTTGTAATCAAATATGTATTATTGTGCATTATAAAAGGTATTAAAATGTTATAAATTTGTATGAAAGTGTATATATAAATTTTATAACTGGGTTCGGTGACTCGTCCCACCTCTTTCCAACTGCTTGTCCTTGAATCACTTGACTGCTGTGTGATTCTTTACATCTCTTACTTCTTGGTCTTTGGGGTCCATCTTGTTCATTTCGCTGGGATAACTGGCTCCTCGGAGCTGCACTTCACCACTCGGTATTTCAGCCGCGCAGAAGAAGACATGGGGATCTCTCCGGTACGTCACTGCCTCTGACAGTCTCTGGATGTCTCTGACAGATGGCATGTGGTTGGCTGTGGTTGGGGGGTAAATCATTACCGAAAGCAGAAGGCTCTTACGAAATTTTACCACCTTGCTCCGGGGCTTCGAATGTAATTACGCCATATAATATTATTACACCATATTACATCAGGTGCACGACAATGTTTTGCAGCTGAGGATCCTGCGTACTGCGCGGCAACGAGCTCGGCCCGCGCCTCGCAGGCCAGAGTTCCCGACGCCGCAAACATCTGCAAAGGACATCATACACCATATATATAATTATATATATATAGATAGATAGATAGTAATATCGATAATAATATATAATAATATACATTCTTAGGATCTTGAAGGCCGGTTTGGCCCTGTGCTTGCAAAATGATCAAAATCTTTGAGGCGCTTTGGAAATGTTTGGCCTCCTGCCCATGATGGTTGCTGTTCCAAGTTCCAACATGTTCCAACCAAAGCAAACAAAATGTGACCACAGAGGCACCTGCTGATGCCCTCCCTTGGCAGCATCCTAACAACATTTCGCTGTTGGAACCAATCAGGCACACATTTGACTCGTGAGTTGCATTGCAAGCGGAGACAGGCGGAAGGCATTACCTTTGCCACCAAGTTCACTTTCACCCCTCTCTCTCTCTCTATATCTCTCTCTCTCTCTCTGTCTCTCTTTCTTTCTTTCTTTCTGTCTTTCTTTCTTTCTTTTTTTCTTTCTTTTCTTTTCTTTCTTTGCTCCATTGATGTAAGATTCATTTATATAACGTTAAGTAACTTTGAGTAGTACATTGGCACACGTCACCGAGCTCGATCAGTACACACTTAGCAACTGCCCAAGGATACTGCAAGACATTCGAAGCGCTGCACATGAAAGATCATGAAAGCCCATTATTTTCTCTCAGTCAAAGTTTCAACATTTGCCAACCATTCTCAGAGAAAGTCTTGAGCTCCTGCCAGCTCAGTAAAGGACTGTTTTTCGCTGCTTGCATAGTGCTCTGAAACTGTACAGGGTAGGGCTTGCAAGAAGGAGACAAGGTCCCTCAGCTTTGTTCACTTGCCACAGGGATAAACAGTATCATACAGTATCTGGATTGTAATTGCTTCAAAGTGCAGCATGTTCGCCACATCTCGCACTACCAACTCTGGCCGAGTCGAATACATACTCAGTCATGCGCTGGGTTTCGCAGCTAGCAGGTCCATGTGAAGGGACATCATTGCTGATGTCTCCTCTCTAGCGATGCCGTTTCCAGGCCCCGCCAATCTTGCTGGCTGCATGGTGCAAAGTGGAAACGTAGTCCACACGGGTGAAGGTCAAAATGTCCTGATATTCATGCGAAACGCACCTTCTTGTACCATGCCTAGAACCCATGGGTAGGACTAGGTAAGAACATAAAAAACAAGCTATGATAAGATATAAGAAATAATCAAGAAACATGGTTCAAATCTTTCAACCGTTTCAAGATTTCATCCTATTTCATCCTGGTCCTCTCCCACATCTTTGATGAGCTCATGATTTGCTAGCTTTCGTGAGGAGCTGAGGTGGACCTCCTAGCTCTTGATATTCTGAGCTTCAGCGATCTGATGTTTGAGTTTGAGAACCTCGGTTCAGTGCAGCTGGAATGCCGCTTGTTCCTTTTCAGCCCGTCTAAGCTTTGATAACTTCAGCCCAAAATGTCTGACCCTATCCATGGTAAGTTCAATGAAGGCAAATGTCATGAACGTAACTGCAAGCGATGTTGACTCAAAGAAGTTCCAAAGGAAGGACTGAATGGAATATCAGATACTACAGAATACAACGTAAACCCAGATCCTAAAGAGTCCCAACAAATAAATGCATGAATGATATGAAGTGCGCATATATGTATATAGCTACATGGGTACCGTGCGTTTACACTATGTGTCAAATACACATGCATAATGGGTTAATATAATATATACATATATATATATATATATATCAATGGGTTAATATACATATATATATATACATATACGCGCAATTATACGCATACATACGCGCGCGTGTGTGTTCATAGAAAGAACCTCCAAATTTTGCGCTTCGGCGTCAAGAAACTGTCAAGTCCGAAGTGCAAACCGCCTGAAAGATGACTTCACCCGACAAGCTCACGATAGAGATCTCCCTGCCTATGCTCTCATCTGAGCCGCTTGATTTCCTGGAGGCTTTTTGGATCTTTTGAGCTGCTTCAGCTTCAGACATCCCGGCTGCGACAGCTGGACCCTCGACTGTCACTGCAACATCTGCCATTCTCAAAGAAACGAGGCACGCAACAGAAACGGCTCTTGGACTCTTGGTTTGCTTTGAGCTCAGATGAGCTGCCGGTGGAAATGCATGCCTCAAGTGTGCGAAAATGTAATCAATGTACAAAAGGAATGGTCTTCACTTAGCTAGACTTCAAGGCCACATACTGTATGGCCACATACTGTATGGCCACATAGTTGACCGTTCCCAAGTGCTTTAGTGCATTTTTGATCAATCTTCCGTTTCCCTCTTACATTTTGTGGGGCCCTGCAAGCGGACCAATTGCTTTGCTGCTGGGAACAAAAAAAGAAGCACTGGACTTGCGGCAGATTTAAATTTACTGAAACTCGTTGTTGTCCAGCTTGCTGCGTTTACCAAACGTGCCAAATGCTGGGAATTGCAGAGAAGTCCTGAAATATTTTGTGAGAATGCAGTGGTCAAGGCTGACTTACAGGACAAGTCATGACTGGATCTGACAGCTCACGTTGCATTCATATCATTAAAGTACGGTTACCCTTTTTGCTCCGTCTTCTTACAAGCTGAGAACTCACACTTTAGAGTTCACTACTACCGCCCCTCACAAGCACGCTTGCCGGCAAGGCAATCAGGATCTTAGGTGCAGCGGACAAGGAACGACGAATGTTTTGCTCAATGTTGCACAGCAAGTGGCACTGAAAATAAATCAAAATAGGATAAAAATAACCCAGCTTTGCAACCCAACAGCAGGTTTCAGGGTTCCAGGGTTCCACGCTTCCAGTCTATTTTTAGGGGCAACAAACAAAAAAAAAAACGGCACACCACTACCTAACCATCGAAAATAAGCATGTGCCCCAAACTGGGCCACGAAGGACGCAGGTCTGATTCATAGCAGGGCTGGGTGTTGCAAATTGGTGTTTCGTTTCCTGGTGCTTATCTTCGTTGGTCTATGTTGGTCTGTCAGTACTAAAGTATACTAAAGTCATCTTTAAACTGTTGCAGGGGAGGGCCTCTGAATGTATTAATCGATATTAATCGATGCAACATGGCAAGAATTGCAGCAGAAAGTCTAAGTCATGTCAAAGAGGGGGTGCTGTATCCGTGTCTTTGGCTCGAAGCCAGCACTAGGCCCTCTGCGCTGTGGGTCCAGCGCCAGCCCGTTGTCATACGCTGCCACAGCTTCGGAGAACTGGGCGATGGAATCTCTGCCATAGTGGCAATGAAAAAACAAAAAAAAAACTCCTGACAATCTTCCCATCAAGTCGTTTTGAGTAGCACCCAAGAGATGGATAAGCAATGCATGAGCATTGAAAGTAAATACCAACTTCGTCCCGGTTCTGATTCTGGTTTGAACTTCTTGCGAAGCGAAAATAGAGAAAGTCCAAAGTCCAAAGTGGTCTTCTGTGGGCCTCTGAAGCCATGGTGTGAAGCTGCCCAAGGCGAGCCCAAGCCTGCACAGAACCCGCAGCCCAGAACTGGACAGATCCTCAATGCATCGATTTTCTTCAGGATCTGGTTACCTGGTTTGGGCTACTTGGACTTTGGAAACTTCAAAGGTGATACGCGGCAGTATGTTGCTGAATGACAGCGACTGGGGAGCTCCGTTGATTGTTGATATGCGGCAATGCTCATCAGCAAAGCAGGGATAGCTTGGTAATGCATGCGAAGAAAACGTTCTTGCCAAGCACATCCAATCATTGCAAGCCTTGATGTACTTTGGATCCAGCTTCAAGCTCTGCTTCAAGTCATCCAAGGAGTTTGTGTAGTAGGGGTTTGTGCCTCGGTTACTGTAATTCGGTTATCCAAATTGAAACTTTTGTCTTCCGCAGTGAGTTCTGTTAGTGTGGGGTGGCACAGTACTGCATAGAGAAAGCATTGTCAAAAATGGCAGCATTGAGGAACTATTTCTGAATCCGTTTACGGCTTAAGTAACACTTAAGTATGTTTCAGTTACGATTGGAAGTCTTGAACTTCTCTTGCAGGAAACCGTGAAAGCAATCAAACAAGATGCAATGCAGCCACGCAATAACTACACTGCAACACACTGCGACACTGCGACACACTGCGACACACTGCGACACTGCAAAACCAATTGTGCTTGGTGACGCATAGCAGCAGGCGATAATCCTCTTCCAAACTCTGCCAGCATTGCCATCTGCGCCTGGCTCCACTCTCCAGCCATCACACCGATATCTTGGCTCGACTCCAAATGAAGTGCAACATGAAAGAACATATAAGAACATGCTTGTGTTTATACCTTGGGGTGCAAACACGTAGCAGAACTCGACAGCTACTGCAACAACTGCTTGTCAATGAATGTCAAGCCACAGCAAGCGTGAATCAATTAATCTAGAAAGAATAATTCCTAGACTGTATAATCTGTCTATAGTTGATTGATTTCGATTGGCATGTGCGATGGCTACTGACTACAAGCATCAGATCCTAATGCATGCTCCGAAAATCTGAGGCTCAGCTGCTGCGCGATTGGCCCAGCCTGAGGCAATGTTCCATGATTACAATAGACTGTCGACAGAAGCACCGATCCAAATCGGGGAGTGAATCCACCAGGCAGTCACTGATCACGACTGCAATGGAATCCACAGCAGCATTCCAACAGAAACTGTCTACAATCACCAAGGAACGCTGTGAGTAGCCTTGGCATACACATACAAATATAGAGAGATAGAGAGAAAGAGAGAGAGAGAGAGAGATAGATAGATAGATAGATAGCTAGCTAGCTAGCTAGGTAGGTAGATAGCTAGCTAGCTAGCTAGGTAGATAGATAGATAGATAGATCAATATATATATATAGTGTGTGTGTGTGGTGATGATATATGTATGAATAACAAAAATAAAACTTTGGAAAGAACCACAACCTTGTAGGCAGCCGCTGCTGCAATGAAATCATGTGTTACAGCCTCTACCATTTCCAGACATAGGATGTGACTGTGAAGGACTCAATCGTTCATCTGTTGGCAGTCCCAGGAATCACTTGCGCGAGAGGAAAACCTTGCTCTCTCCAATAGATCTGCTGTGGGAGAAGCAAAATCTGGATTTGCTGAGTGCCACACATCGCTCGTCTGAAGGGTTTGCGCGAATGGCCTGGAACAGTGGGGCTAGTGGGGGTTGCCAGACGGAACAGGCGCGAATTGTTTAAGCAAGATCCTTTACATGACTTACATGATCTTAACTTTACATGATCTTTACATGATCTTTACATGATCTTTACATGTTTCCTCATGTTTCCTCATGTTTCCTCATGTTTCCTCAGTCTCAATCCGACACTTTCACGACCGGGTCAACTGCCTCATCGTAAGCACGCACAGCTTTCGAGTGAGCACCGTCTCCTGAGATCCAGGAGTCACGTGGCAGAACCTCCGGCTTCCACCAAGTAAAAGATCGAAATTGGATATCTCTATTACATATCCATATCCATATATATATATATCATATATACATCATATCATATCTATCCAAAATAACCCGTGTATGAAAAACCAAATGCTTACATTTCATTACATTTCAGCATTCATGACTCTTGAGTTTTTGGAAGTGTTAGGGCCTGCCTTTTTGTGCAGTTCAAATGTTTATCGCTTTGACAGGACATGACAGGACGTATATACATGCAAATAAGACAATATTACAAATCATACAGTGTCAGATATGCAGTACTATACGACAAAACAGCTCCTGCGTTTTATCAGCATGCTACTGCTACTGTAACACTGTAACGGTTTGATCATTTATTACCATGGTGATGCGCAACTCCAGCGTTTGTTCTGCAACGGAGCTCCCCGCTTTCTCAAAGCTACACCCAAAAGCCACCTACTGAACACATGCAGAGTCAAAGTTCTCCTGGTCATTGTCTGGTTGGAATGGTTCAAAAGAATACCAAGATGAGAATGACTTGTGACTTGTGGATCTTGTGGAAATGAGCATGTCTTTCAAAAGTTTGCAGCCAAGAGTCTAAAGAATGCATTTCCTTTCTCCCTTAGCTCCTGGCATAGGATGGCACAGGCAGTTCACGGTAGTTCTATGACAGCACAGCCCCAACCTCGGCACTCAGCTTTTTGGAGCTAGAGGTGGAGCCATTGCCTGGATCTGAAGAGCTGGTAGAACATGTAGGGTCCCGTAGGGTTCAATGATGTTCAATGCATCAACTCCCCAACTCCTGAATATAGTCAGTGTCTTACCATTTCTTTCCACTCAAATTTCTTCCCCTTAGGTCAAGTTGAGGTCAAGTTGTCACCTTAGAAAATAAGGTCAAGTCATTTCCAGACCTTCAGGAGCAATCCCTAAAAATGCTTGGCTTGGCATGCTCTAGTATGTGCACGGGCGCGGCAATACGTGCCTTTCGCCTTGGCGCTGGCCGAAGAGAAAGCTCCAGCCTCAGCTTTGTAAAGGCTGGGCATGGCCACATCCAACCTTCCAACGGCAAATGTCATGTCTACTGTTGGAAAGGACAACCAATGTGTGGCACCTAAGCGGCACCCTTTCACTCCGTCCTTCTTAATAGCTATCTGGGTGTGTATGTGCGCGTATGTCAAACAAGAAAAAGGGTTATATAATTAGAAACTTGTCTCAAGTTGAATGCGCACCATTGACCACCAACCGATAGATGAATGGTAATATGCAATAAGCATCTGGATTGCATAGAGTAGCACCAGAACACGCACGAGATGTCACATTCGGCCGCCTTAAGGCAACAACTGGATACTACATTAGGAGATGTTAGGAGATTTCAATAGATTTCATGATATTTTCCAATTACATCATATTACATCCAATTACCTTTTTCGCCTCTACTGCTCCCAGATGTTTGGCCTACCACTGGGCTCACCAGGGGCATCGATCCGCGTTCACCGCTTTTCGGTGAGCAGATTTGTGACACCACAGTCATGTACTCTTTGCTGACAGTAGATGCAAACATATGCAAACCACATCAAACCATCCTCATTCATCTGGCACTGCAGTTATCAAGTTGAACCCGTCTACTGAGTTACTGTCCTGTGAGTTAAAACTGAGTCACTTGTCCGTTGCCTGGAAGGTGCCAATCTTAGAAGTAACAGAAGAACTATGAAGAACTGGTGTTTGCGGCCGCCGCAACACCCATAGCATGTAGCAATGCTGTATTGATCTGTATTGACTCATGTTATCTTCATCCTTCTACTTGCAACTCCGAGTTGCTTCAAGCGCAACAAAAGGGAATGTGAAATGAACTTATCAAAGCAACACTTTCAGCAACAGCACACGACAAGTTTGGAGGTTCAAGGAGCTTCCCAATTCAGATAATTCAGTCGTGCTCTACAACACTGAACACAAGGCCGAAACTTCTGGAGTTGAAGGGAAGTTGTCCGAGCCATCTGCAAGTAAAGGATAGTAAAAAGCAGGAAATATTCAAATTCAAATTATCTCAAATTATATCAAACAGTTCAAGCAGTATACACCAAACGATCAGAGAACGTGCATGTGCAAGAAGGGGAAGTCGTGGTCAGTGGTCCATCCAGTATGGTCATGCTATGACTCGGGTCCAAAAGGCCAAAAGGTTCCAAACTTTGACCCTGTCAAACCTTGACTTGGTGTTGAACTCCCTACGGAAGTGGAGAGAAGTTATTAAGTCATCCAGAAACTCCCTGAAACAGCTCGAACCTGGATGATATCCAGAATCCTCGCATGAATTAGATGGTCTCACAATGTCACCACAAGACACCTCATTTGAGGTGACCTGCCACGCTCTTCTTGTGTTTTTATGTCTTGCCACCACATGATCCACTTCTACAAAGTCTAGAACCTGCGCTTGAGACAAAGAGGGTTACTATCCGGCAGATCGCTGGGTTGCAAAGTCTCGTTTTATCTGTTGCAGGCCTTCAGCTTCATGTGCTCCTGGGACGGCAAGGCAGTGGCTGTCTCTGCAAATCCTCTTTATGCAGTATGCAGATGTATGCAGCACATGCAGTAGCATTTGCCTCCATTTTTGACTGGTTTCTTCTCGATACATAGCACCCTCTAGCGGATTCCAGCTGAGGAAAAGGCATTACGTTTATGTCTTTGCAGTGTTCTTGAACAAAGACACAGATGGGCTTCCACTGTAAGTCAGTCAGTCTCTATTGGGGGAAAATGGACAATGTGCACACCCAAAGCTGCCCACTGGCAATCATAGCACTTTAAGTTTGAATCTCCTCTATGACATGAGTGCAGGCAAGTTGATAGTGTGTTGAACGAAATCACTAGTCACTAGAGAGGACCAACACCCCGAACCTAACACCCCGTGAACAATGCAAAGCATTGTGCCATGCATCATATCCACAAGCACAACGTTGCTCCACTCTGCCATGCCCAACTGGTTGATTGCTGCAGCCTTCCAACACACGAAGCCATCGTTCATTTCTGACTCTGCCAAGCGTGCAAGGACAGTACGAGTAAGATCAAACACTATAGACATAGAATTCTCTCTCTCTCTCTCTCTCTCCAAAATTATAAAACTATATCTATATATATTAAACTGGGTAAATTATAATATTTCACTAACCTGAATTAAGGCCATTTGGGGATGATTTCCCTTACTAACCATGATTCCAGTGAGGTCGCAGTGAGGTCGTTATAATTTACCCATATAATATATATATATATTATTATTATTATACTATGTATATATATATATTATATATATATCCTAGAATCCTAGACCTTCATTTGGTACAGAAAAATGTGTACCACTTTATTTCTGCTCAATTCAACTTTTTCTGCTCGTTTCCTGGGTCCCAAAAAATGTGCTCGAGATTCTTGTGTGCCAACGAAGGTCTAGTATAGGCATTGTCATATGATATAAAGATGAAAAAATGTATGCCATGTAAATATATAACAAACATGCATGCCCAAGAATATGACCAAGAAATACCAAGAACCTCTAAAGTGTATGGTTGTTTCCATGTCTTTTCATGGGGATGCGGGATGCATGATCGATAGATGCTTCTGTCCGATGAAGTGCTGCAGTGTCATGGATGTCATCAGCTTCCATGCATGGAGTTCATGATTGGTTCATGCATGATCACCAAAATGTCATGCGATGCAATGATGGACTGTGCGGTTCCATCCACGTGATATGAAGCAAAGCAAAGTTGTCAAAAAAATGCTAAAGTAAGACATCCAATTGAACAGGTTTTGATTTTGCCCTCGTTTGCGGATTTTTGCGCTCGTTTCGCGGAATTTTGCGCCCGTTTCGCGCGAGCACCGTTTCACATTTTTTCCAGTTTCACAAACAGGAGTTGCAAGTTAGCAACATGCAGCCATCCAGTACAAGGTCACAATGGTGCAGCTTGGGGATGATATGGGATGATCCAGGATGTACACACTTATCACGTCAGCGTCAGCCGCATCTTTCAAGGGCATGTTGGTAAACAGTTCCAAACGTCAGAAAACTTGAATTGTAATGAATTGTAAACCCAACTTGTCTCAAAACAATTCCAAAGGAGCAAATCGGCGAACAAATGAGAATCATGAGCCTAGAGAAAAAGGTGCTCGATTTTTTGGTTATCTTGGTTTTGTGCTCGTTTGCAATTTTTGCGTACCAAAACTTGAATTCAACTGTTCTTATCTAATTTATCTAGTACATTTCTTAAAACTACTTTGGCAAACGAGTGAAACCAAAAGTCGAAGATTGAGTAGTCACAATCTGATCCGACCAGGTCTTCACCCCGTGGCCCGGGGCTGGCCCTATATGTGTTGTCATGGCATCGCTGTCGGATGCCTGGAAGTAGTACTTCAGCTTCCGCAAATGTCGAATGTCACAACTGTCACAGCCGTTGTCTCTGACCTCAGACATGGCACACCACATCACGTCATACGTCACCGTGTCACAACTGAGAGTGTCAAAGACAATTGCTCAAGCAAATGCAACAAAGTTTTCGTGGCTGCCTCGCCCTGCTGGCATGTTCAAACAACAGAATTGGGAAGCTCGAGGGGAAACTCAATGGGATCCGAGAAAAGTTCAAGATCTAACTGATCTAACAACTTTGAAATATTAATGTAATATTATTCATGTGTTTAATGATGTTTAAATGTTTCAAACGTGTTGCAGCCTTTGCTTGGCGCTCACAGCGCCAGCTTTCCTACCATCTCCTTTTGGCTGCTCAGGTCAGCACCACTGTAGGCACCGCTTCCACTGCGTCAGCCATGTCTTCAGCGTGTGCATATCGGAGAAGGTAACCAGTAATTGGATATCCATTCTCGTCAACTGGAGACCACCTGAGCTACAGATAGCTACGGTTCCTTGACATTGACAGGTCCTGGTATGAGTATACTGTATATATATATATATATATATATGATCGTGTGTGTGTGTATGTGTGTGAGTAGGCTGAAGATGGCTGAAGTCACTTTATTTAGAAATCTGACATCAACTTGCACTGCATTTCTTCCACTAGAAAATGTAAAATCATGTAAAATCAAAATGATGCGATTATGTGGCCTCAACATCCCACATCATCCGACATGCCTGAAATCATGCCAGCACCTGCAAATGCAACCTGTCACAGCTTTGCCGGGCCGCTTGAGTCGCATGAAAGACTTGTAGACATCAGAGGCTTTCAGCGTCTCAATCTTCGCAGGGATGTGTCCATCAGTTGTTCGGATGGGGATGCTGCTCTCACTCCAAATACCCATGCCATATCGATTCCTTAAGCTCACAAGCAACTTAGCAACGGAGGACTTAGGGACATAATGACCGTCCCATACCAACACTTGAAGTACCGAGATAATGTAGGCATTGAGGACTGGAATCCATTTGAATTCATAGTGGCTTGCGTTGGTCCAGTCAGGGAAATTCTCAGACAAAAGTCACTATCATCATCTTTCAACCCATATGGGCCATATTGGGTGTGTCCATCCACGCTACATGTGGCTCTTGAAGTCCCTTCTAGCTGTGTGCTGCCAGGGTGCACTGCCCGCACCTGGAAAATGTACACCTGGCTCAGGGGACTCTTCAACAAATGGCTTGTGGCAACCTCATGCAACTATGACACCCTTGAGAGAAAAAATAAAATAAACTACCAGTTACCAGTCACCACGAGTAGGATACATAATGCTACGTATGGATACACGTACAAGAATGTACAAGATTGCACAAGATTGCACAAGATTGTACAAGCATTCACATGTCCATTTCAGCCGTCCAGAATCGTCCCGACCTGCCCAGGGCGCAAGCCAGGGATGACATACTGCGACAAACTGGGCGACACATCCGTGATCTCGACCACTTCGTTGCTCCAGTCAGCAGACCTGTGAGATGTGTTGTGGGAGCCCGCCTGGTGGGAGCCAGCAACATTGGTCAATCTTGGTCACCATATTGGTCACCTATGGTCACCGAACCAGTTCTCCTGTTTAGTGAACCTCGACCCTGCAAAACTCCAATTCAGTCCAAAGTTTGTGACATTTTGTTACAGCAAAGGGTGCTCTGGGAGCAAATGAAAGCAACCATCATTTCTTATCGCAAGATGTTTATCATTGTTTATCCCTGTGCAATCATATCTCCATAGTTCTTACAAAGCCCTGTCGAGGCAGCTTTCCTTAGTCACAGCTTGGTCACGTGGTATGGCGGAAGGAAAAAGAATCCACCGGCACGTCAGTGAAAGGCGGGTGCTGCCACTGAATGACCTTAGCTTCACCAGGAATGAAAGTGGCCCTTCAACCGGTGCGAGGTGCCATGCACCGACGCAGTGTCAATCCAAATCATCACAACAGCAGCAAAAGCAAAACTTGCCGAATGCAAGGTTCAACTAAAGTACGTTCTGCAAAGACTGCCTACAAAGGATATCCAAATGTAAATAATGTAAAATGTATCCAGAGGTCAAATAGCACCATCTACATAATATACGCTTTCAGCATCCTTCAGCATCTTTCGGCATCTTTCGGCATCTTTCAGGCAAGCATCCGCAGAGTGATGTGTTGCCCTCCGCAGTGTTGGCTGATTCAGCGTCTTGGGCACAGGCGGGTCCGTCTGCTTGGTGCTAGGTTCTGACCACTCGCTCCAGCCTGGTCAAGCAACCGCTGCACACCTCCAGTGGTTTTTGATTAACTTATATATATATAATACATATATTGATTGCTATCAATAATACTTATCACTTATCATGTTTATGTATGTTTATGTTAAACTTAATGTGCCTCAGATTGCTTTACAACTTCCTGGCCTTTGAGACAATTGACCATGGTCAATATGGTCAACGGTCAACGATGACAACATCAGGAGTTTCATTCACGGAACATTGGCAAATCTCTGTACTTCCCTACGGTCTCCCCAGAACTCCTCAGGAGATCCTGGGCTGCGGCTGATGTAGTGAACTTCTACATAACTTTAGCCAAGCCCAAGCTCAGTCAATTCATAAAATTCATTAGTCACACAAGTGACCCGTGACCCCAGCTCCTGCAGAGTTTTCAGCTGCAATCTGGAATGTGTAGTCGGTGAGGCTTTTCAAATCAGTTACGATGAAGGAGTCGGTGGCGTCTTCTGCTATAATCCTCAACTGATTCAATGATGTTGCCAAATGTTGCGAAGCAAACGTGCAGGCTGCACGCAAAGTTGCTGGCACAGCCAGTATCACAGTCATTGATTTGGGTTTCTTGGCAGCACCGAACCAAAACACAAGGATCAAAAAAGGATTCAGGCCAATGGTTAGCCAAGGCTCTCTCGACTCAAAGGCTCCTCACCTTCTTGCCAGTTGACACGAATCTTGTAGCGTAGGATTTGCAAGTCTGCTATTACCTGCAAGGTTCAGCAAGTGTTTGCTTCCAGCTTGTCAGCTTGTCCTTTACTTTGAAGTTTGTGGGATATGTTTTTACTACAGTCTGTGGAACCTTTTTATAGAATCTCAAGCCCAGGCATGCGAAGGATTGGAAGACATTGGAAGGAAATCTGCATCTGAGATCAGTCAAGACCGGCCAAAACAAACCAATGTCGCTCCCCGAGAGCCCTGGTCCCGGCCGTGGCAGCATCCAAAGGTGGAGACCAGCGCAACTTGATTTCATCCACCCCAAGCACCTGCCACAACTTCAAAGGCTCTGAAAGGAAAGCTGTTTCGGTAGAGTTTCGTAGGAATCTTTTCATCGTGGCAACGGCAAGACACTTGCTCAACCTGCTCATGTAACTCCATCAATAACTCTGCAAGCAATACTCTCCGACCTGTACAATACTCTCCAAGATTCTGCAAGTATATCTCGTTATATATATATATATATTATATATCATATCATTCAATCTTGAATATATATATATATATACGACTTTGAATGACTCTGGGATATCTGAGCTCACTGTGAACACAAGTGAGTTCCGCATCACCTCTGGGAGCAGAGCTGCGAGCTTAGAAGGCACCTGGTGTCGCAAACTGCGGACTTGTCGCACCAGCTGGAAAAATGTTCGGCCCTATGAATAATCAAAATAAAGCCTGCACACAGACAAGTTTGCAGCAGTCTAATTCAGATTCTGCGCATGTTTTTTCTAGTGACTCTAGTGGTTTCTTGACACCCTGGAGATCCCTGTAGTCTAAGAATTTAATCGTGCCATCGCTTGCCCAATGTATGCATTGGCTGAGGTCATGTCAGGAAACCAATAATATTGCCCACATTCACACAATCTTTCCACACCCTGACCAGCTCCAATTTGTTTCCTCCGCAGGATCACAAGTCACTGTCACATATCTTTCGGATATTCTTGCGATGTCTGACCATGCCTGGCAACAGGTCCTTAGGGCCAAAATTGACAACATTTGACAACCAAGCACCGGCGTGAATTACATGTTTCTCCTCTGAGTAGCCAAGGCTATGAGGACTTGCTGCACTTCTCTGCACGAGGGGTGCCATTTTACGAAAGCGGTGCAATTCGGAACCAAATGCCAAATTGTGGGGGACAGATTATGTGTGATGTGTAATGGGAAGTGGTGTGAGATGATTTGATTCAGTGAATAGGTTTGCAAGGAACAAGGTTCTATTCGTAGGTATCCTTGCTGCAATCGACTGAACGCCGTTTGCAAGTGTATTGAACATTGGGCGGCCTAGGCTAGGCCTACTGATAATAGATTCCACCAGTAGTACCGCACAAGGCGGTGGCGGAAGTTTCAAAAAAAGGAAACCTATAGGAGAGGTTGGTTGTTTTAAATCACAGATGGCAGAGCGAATCCACTGATGGACCAAAAGCTGGTTGGAGTGGTTGCAGTTGCAGTGGCTGCAGTGGTTGCAGCGGTCACCTCACCACAACTGCTGGATGCAGTGTGGTGTAGCGCAGTCGTAGTTGTAGCGCAACGGAGTCGTAGTTGTAGTGTAGTGTAACTAGTGTAGCGCAGGTGTAGTTGCAGTTGTGGTTGTGGTGTGGTGTAATTAGATGTAATTAGGGTAGTCTAGTGTAGTGTACCGTAGTGATGTGTACTGTAGTGTGGTATAGTCTATCGGTACGGTAAAGTGTAATGTAGTCTAGCGCAGTGTGCTGTAAAGTAGTGTAGTTGTAGTTGTTAGTGTAATGTAATTAGTGTAGTGTAGCGTAGTGTAGTCTAGTGTAATGTGGCGTAACGTACCGGCAGTTGTAGTTGTAGTTGCAATCGTAGTTGTATTTGTAGTTGTGGCTGTAGTGTACTGCAGTGTACTTAGTGTAGTGTAATGAAGTGTAGTTGTAATTGTAGTAGTAGCTGTGGTCGTCGCCGTAGTCGTAGTCGTAGTCGTAGTCGTAGTAGTAGTAGTGGTGGTCGTAGTAGTAGTCGTAGTCGTAGTCGTAGTCGTAGTCGTAGTAGTAGTAGTAGTAGTCGTCGTCGTCGTCGTAGTAGTTGTTGTTTTTGTTGTTGTTGTTGTTGTGGTGGTGGTGGCTGTTGTTGCAGTGTACTGCAGTGTAGTTAGTGTAATTGTAACTGTGGTAGTGTGGTGGTGGTGGTATTAGTAGCAGCAGAAGTAGTAGTGGTTGTTGTTGTTGTGTAATTGGTGCAATTATATAATGTAATTAGTGTTATTAGTGTGCTGTAGTGTGGTGTAAATAGGTGTTAATTATATTAATTAGCGTAACGTAGTGTAATTAATTAGTGTAGTGCAATGTCGTGTAGTATTTTGCAGTTGTAGCTGTAGTAGTAGTGCAGTGACTTAGTGGGGGTCCATGGTCACTTGCGACCCTAAAAAACGGTCACTTGTGACCCTAAAATCCCCGGTCACTTGCGACCCTATTCCTTTAAAAACTCTCACCCCCCCTGCGTTCCACCATGCAATTGTC
>Ga0126342_10002853_pt1 | contig 27717 bp, 32 predicted proteins | sample Cyp1metagenome_FD_92528 | JGI IMG/M metagenome (GOLD analysis project Ga0126342, IMG submission 92528) | Coral microbial communities from Lord Howe Island, Old Settlement Bay, Australia - Cyphastrea 1 metagenome | ecosystem: Host-associated > Invertebrates > Cnidaria > Coral ... | reverse complement strand
GGATCTTGCCCGTCTTGCCCCAGCATTTCACAGCTTGACTTCGGCGTCGGTGTGCATCTTGAGGCAACAATGAGACAGACCCTTGGTAGCACGAAACATTTGTTTGGAGTCTTCAAGCGCTTTTATGAGGAGTTGACCGCCGCACTGTGGCACCTCGGTCCGTTGAACCAAGGAATACGTCTGCAAGGACGATTGGTCAGCCTATTGCTGGGACAAGTCTTGGGGCAGTTGCCCGGTCACCTGCAGCTATGAAGAAACATATTGCTATTCCTATGTCTATGATTCTACAGGACAGGTTGTGACAGCTTGTGCGGCTGTAGTTTTTTTGTACAAGCCTGCTGGTGTGAGGGCCTGTGAGCAACAAAGGGAGCTAAGGAAAATAGCTTTGATTCGGTTTGATGCATTAGAATACCGATAACATCCGCTAAGCATCTGTCACCATCTGTCATTGTCCTTCAGGAGAAGTGAACTGGACGGCTCCCCAGACCCAGTTCTGTGCCAACGCCACCACCGGTTGCCCTTGCGACGCTTAAGCTGAACCTGGTGTCTTCTGTTCGGCTGTCGTCTCGACTACTTCTTGAGGATTCTTGAGAGTAGCGAATGAAAAAGGAATGAGTTCTGAACGGCCTGAAGGAGCAGCGAATAGCCATGGACTGCAAAATCATATTTGAATGCCAAATCATTATCAATTTATCAATGACTCAATGACTTAATGCCTTGAAGTGTAGTTTTCCACACATCAGATATTTCTTTGCACGGCCTAGTGGCTTCTTGCTTGTCGCATCGCTCAGGATGCTCAGTGGGAGGACAAGTGCACTGACTCCTGGGGCTACAGCTGGTGCACTCCCAAGACTTTCCCGTGCCCAATCACCTGCGCTATGGATGAGCAGGCAGAGGAATTTTTCAGCTGAACCAAACCTGTAGCGTTTCATCATCATTTCATCAATGAATGATTTCGATTATGGGGCTCCTGGATCTGCCTGAAAAGCTGCATTTCTGGCAGATCTGCTACCACGTCACGTACCTGGACAGTGGTGAACCTGATTGGTCAGTCCCTAGTGAACAGACTCTTGGCGACGGAGAGGTTGGACCAGACATGTGGACCGGATAACCCGGTGGAGTTACTTCCTTTCAGGGTGCATGATGAGAAACCATGGCAAATGATGATAAACATTGATAAACCATGAAAAATTGAGGCCTACTTTCTACTTTCAGACAGAGCCATTGCACTGCAAGTTGGGATTTATCATACTGCGAGGCCAATGGCGTTGGAAACCTTCTTGTCGGCTTTTCCCAGTAAGAGGTCATAGCCTTACTGGATACCCCAGCTATGTCTGAAATATATCCACTTAAAAACTTAGATTAGTGCTATATCTCTAGTTAGATTCATGTGGGAAACCCAATCATAACATCCCCAAAATCATTATTTTTATGCGTTGTAACTATCCCCAAATGGTAAGTGTATGGCAGTTTATGGCATTGGGTTTCTCACATTCACGGCTTACAAGCCATTTACGATTTCTGGCACATACCGTGTCTGACTAAGGAGCTGCGCTCCTTGGAATGGCAGCTGCCCATGCCACCCCACTTTCGAGGACGCCGGTCTGCCCTGGGGGATCCCCAGTCGTCACCACGGGTTCCTGGCGACCAGTCGTCATGGCTATGGATGATTTGGAGATATCCCAATAGGAACCCCCCAGGGAAAACCCATGGGCCACTGATAAACCCCAAAGTTTTGATGCTTCCGGGCAATGGGCAAACACCTCAGGAACTTGCGCTCCTCTTTTTTTCCCCTTGCAGGGGAAGCTGAGTCGCTCGAAATGGCACCTGCAGGAGCAATGCAACACCAGCTGGGGCTATTCCTACTGCCAGACAAAGCATGGTGGCTATACCTGTCCAATATCCTGCAAGGACAACGAGACACTTTGCGCAAATCAGAGGAGTAGACTGAGTAGACCTTAGTTTAAGGTATGTCACATCACATAAATGGAGAAGATTATATATATATATATATACATCAATAATATATATATATAATATATAAATATGTTATATCATATTATACAAATATAATATAATATGTATATATATATATATATTTAAATATCAGAGAAACATGAGATCCCACTGAGATTTTGCTTCTTCATCTTGGCCCTTCTGCAGATCGGGGCGCCTATTCGGGATGATTCCGAGGCACTACTGCACCACGATTCCCTACGATGAATTTGGCAACGAGAACTATTCCGCACCCTGGCAGGCGTGCGCACATCATTCACCATGTCATATACACATTGATGTGTAATATATATATAAATATTATATTATATATTATATATACGTATATATATATATAATATGTATGTATGTGGATAGTATGCTGGCATCGCATTTGCGGTAGAGGTTTCTCATGACATTCAGTATTGTGTTTCGCGTTTTGTTTCTCTCCCATCTTCTCAGTGGTGAAGCCTCGCAACAAAAAAACATCTGACTGGACGATACTTCCAGCAGGAGAGCTGCGCAGATCCGGAAGTCGGGTGCCCTTGTGATGCCACCTGGGAGCACAAGTGCACCGGCGATGGTTGCTTGTCGTGGTACCTGGTTACCCGTGGATGTTGGGGAACATCAAGTGGCAGGGTCCTGCAGTTGGTTAGTTCCCAACTCCGCAAAAGGGACCCCTCTGAAGACAAAAATTATTATGGTGTTTGTGTATACGTAATTTGTGCATGCACAGACTCAAGTACTGCACATGAGAGTCCAAGAATGGAATGCATTTCTCCTGAAAGCTAGATGGCCTTCAGGTTTTCGAGTAGATGCTTGATGAACAATCTAGGAGTGGAACATGCCTTGGGAACCTATAGTTCGACTGCCGTGATGTTTGTCGGCATGAAGGTGGTCAAGTGAAACCACACCAGAAATTTAAGGCACATGCCACCAGCCATCAGAATGCTCGTTGTGAAATGCAGTTCCTTCTAGATTTTACTAGTTGGCCTTGGAATCGTTGACCCTGTGATGTCACATACGTAGGTTCGTTCCCACAAATTTAAGTCAATCTGCAAGCATCTCTTCTCGTTTTCTGCTACCAGCCTTTACCAGTTCTGCTCTTGAGAACCAGCAGTGGTGGAAGGCAGAAGCATCTTCATAGACCTTTCATTCTTCCTTGTATCTTTACGTATCTTTACTAAGAAGATTTTTCCAAGTTTTTTCCTTCTTTGTTCTTAGACTTTTAGACTTTGCTTTTCCAAACATTGCATCACCTTGTTTTTTTGTTCACACAGCAGGCACTATATGTATAGCAACCTTGCCCTTTTCAGTTTGCGTTTATTTTATTCGGATTCCCAGCCAATTCCATCATGACCCGTTTCGAAGGGGTACAAATTTAGATCAGGGTCTGTGAAATGATACAGCAAATAGTAGCCGCACCCTTCTGTAAACTGACAGTTCGATGTGGAAAACCCACCACACATGTAGAATATCTACCGATTAAATGAATAAAAAACCAACTTCTTGAACAGGGAAGTAGTGCTCCGCCCGAATCACTGCAGGCTATTCCTGGTGTCAGAGCAAGTTCGACAGTTGCCCAGTGGACTGCGGCACAGCAGTGACATGTTTCTGGTCGATGACTTGTGAGCCCAAACCTGCCCCCAGTGGTTTTCACACCAAAAATAGCTTGGATTTTTTTTTCTGGATGTTAAGAAGCACCCTCTTTATATGGGCCATGGGGTTTTCGAATGTTTTCGACTCATGTCGAAAGGTCACCTGAGTCACCTGGCTTTGAGGCTGGCACTACAGTGGCAACATGAGCTGTGCCACTGACAGCGGCTGCACCTGTGAATCGGATGAGCTCGCCTGTACGGACCTTCCAAATTTGCCGCAGTGCAGTGCAGTTGGGAAGCTTCATAGCACTTCCCACTTCCATAGCCATCTGAAGGGGAAGGATAGGGAAGGATTGGAAGGATTGACTAATTATGGTTCAATCATGTTTAAGAAGTTGAATCAATGTTCAGGGTCAATCTTGATGGTAGTAAGAAACCGCCTTTGCATTGCAGGATTCTGCAGGAAAGACTGAGTGCTATGCGAAGGAATGGTACGGAGAATCCTGCCACTCGCAGCAAGATTTATATTATCCCTGGGCAGAGAGGCAGATGCTTGTAAAATCACCTCCTTGACATAAGCTTCGTCGACAGTTTTCTGGAAGCGCATATTTTGTAGGAATCAGATTGAGAAAATGAATGCAAATGAGCCAACCTAGATTTGAGACTTCAGTATCTAAAGCTGACCAATAGTGGATGACTATAAGAACTATTGTGTTAAGAACGATAGTATCTATGATAGTCCGACAAGGACATTTTCGGAGAATTGTTTGTATTCGAGGTCCTTTGACATGCAACTACGACACCGAGAACTGGTGCTATCAAGTAGGACGGAGTCCATATCCGGATTTCCTACAGGGCAGATTTTTTTACACCATAGAATTGGATGATGGGAAAATTTACAGGAAAGCCCTATATTTGAAGATTTTGATGGTAAAAACCATGGGCTTCCTGTAAATTTTCCCTTCAACCAATCCAGTGATTACAGCCCCCCTTCGATTCCTCGTTCGACGTGCAGGATTCGATTCCCAGGGCTTCATGACATGGACCGAGTACTGCTACACCAAGACAAGCGACTTGCCGACAGGCTGTCATGGCTAGATACGGTGGATGGTTGCGAAATCCTGCACCAGTTGATATATGTGGTTGAATGCATGATTTATCGGTTTAACTTGGTTTAACCATCCAAGATGGTGCAGGATTTCGCAACCATCCATAGTATCTTGGATATTCTTGTATTTTGATGTTGTGTTGTCGCAAGAGGTGTTTATTGCAACTTCTTCCCTTCAGTTCACCTCACCTCTTCAGCATGCCATAGAAACTGGCTTCGACCTTGCTTTGGAAAAGGCTCAGGGCTGGGAACGCATGGCTCAGTTCATATTCATAACATGTCATAGCTATGTAATTTATCCTCTACAATTGACTCTGCATAATCATAGTTCAATCCTTTCTGTCCTGCTTTCATGAAACAACGACTTTGAGGTCCAGATGATCATAATCCAATATATAGAATTTTTTTATGCAATTTTATTGTATTCCATGGTATTCCCCATATTTTCAGCCAAATCTTCCAGTTTTTTTTTTTTTGCGAGGCGCCAGAGCCTCTGAGGTGCCGATGATTGGTATTGCCCTGTGATTTGCAACAGCGACACGGCCAAGACCTGCGGCTCGGGAGATTTCGCGGAATGCGTCCCATTGACCGAGTCTCGGCGATGAAACTCGATGGGAACCATGGAAGAAATATACGTACCGTACCGCTACTGTATTTCGGTTTATGTATGTTTATATAATATAATGTTTATACCTGGACCATCCAATGTTACTTAAATTTAGGTACTTTGGCCATTCGTTACTTAAATTGGAAAAGTGATACTTAAATTGTTGCCTCGAGCGTTTTTCAAGAATTCGAGCATTTTTTGCTACTAAGCCATTTGGCTTCAGTGATGACATCCGACTTGTCCGAATCCAAGGCCGGCCACGAGTCTTGTGTGTCAAGTGCACGCCAAGTTCCAGCCAAGTCCCCTTCAACACCTGGCCACAGGTCTCATGGCTGTGGTGAATGCTTAGCTTTGGGAAGGCTGGGGTGGCATTCACTGAGACTACAAAATTTAACATCAACATCTCTAGCGGAAAGGTGGAGGATTTGGAAAACACTTTTTGTTTCTAGGAATCTATTACCTGAGATGATTTAGAAAACAACTTCCATACCCCTCATAATAGTTCTATCCACTCTGCCTTGGGAAGGCCTATCTTTTGGTGGCTTGGGTCTGGACCTTCGCTTTTTGGTCTGACTGGCACGCTTATCTGATCTGAGTGGTTTGGTCTAGGTGTTCAAATATCGAATGGCCCAAATTTAAGTAACACTGGATGGTGCTGTATATGCAGCGCATGTGGAATTAGATTTGGATGGTCCAGGTATATTATATAAGATCATCTTGACGTATCTTTTGGGCATTTGGGTCCACTGGCTCGAGGCATTTCAAACATATATCGCCTGCAACAACTTGTTGCCCCTGATGCCCCAGCATGTGGTATCGCCGGTTGTCATGGAGTGGGAGAAGTATGACTACATCCGTAATGCTGGTGTCCGGGGTGAGTTGGTCATGGTTCCTTCCCCTGACAAGATCACCAGAAGGGATGTGCTGAACAATGCAGACATCCTGGCGCCTGTCATTTCTGAGATTGGTGCCTTTCTATGCATTTTCAAGTCAAACAGTTTTTCCATGTCCCATCGTAGTATCCATAATAACTCAATTTGGGGGCAATAAATCTATAGAGTTTAAGGGTAAGAAGAAAAGTTTGGGCAATAAAGGTTAGTTTCAAAGAGATTGCCTTCACCCGGTGCCAAAAGAATCCAAAAGATCTATCTTAGGTGTGCGCCCTACGGTCGTGCAGCTAAGAACCCATGTGGAAGAGTTTTTCTTTCGCAATCGCAGCAGAAGCAAAGCACCAGTGGCAAGCCCCTTGGAAGATATGGATATGAAAGACCAATACCCTTTTTTCTTAGCAGTGTTTGGGAGACCTTGCTCAACCTGGGCACCTGAAGGCTCAGTGTGCAATGCGCACTCTTGGGCTTTGCGTCGTCTGGTGTCAGTCTTCGCGCGCACAGTGCGGAGGCCCCATGTGCCGAGAGAGCCAGCCATGCGCCAGCTGTATTTGGCTGCAGGGGTGCCGCTGCCTGAAGGCTCTTTACAAAATACAGTTTGGGAAATACATAGTACGGTTTTGATATCTTCAATGGCAATCCACTTCCTTAAAATATGTTTCACCAATATTAATATATATCCCGATCCCCAAAGAACTATCCAATACAAAACCCTGGTTTCAAAGGATCATTATATTAATGCAAGGCTGTAAGGGGGGATGGATTACCAATTACCTTATCTATACCTTATCTCCCTTCAGGTGCTGAGAGTGGAGCATCAGCACCTCCTGGCCATGAAGCAGAGGGTGGCGATGATGAGGGTTGGGGAGCAGAGGATGAGTGGGATGAAGGTGAAGGAGAGGAGGAAGTAGAAATGGAGGATGATCCTGTGTGCGAACCCCCGCCCATTGCCACTCAGTATGAAATCCTTTAGTTCAACCGTGGTATGTGATCCTGTATTTCATGGTCTTATGCTATGAAATTTTACTCCACGATGTGCTCAAACCAAATATGGAATTGGAAAAAACAACTACTATATTGATAACATGTTTCTGTGAGGTATGTAGTTGCCCCACTACTGATTGATAGTCGATAGTGATTTATTATTTCAGAGTGCAATCCAGTTCATGTCAATTGAAATTTTAAACACTTGGTTTCCTACGTTTCCTTCCGAACCATTGCCCACTTCCTGAGCCAAACCTTGTGAGGCTTCGATGGCAGATCCTTCTCCGCCAGCTGAGATGTGTGCTCCAGAGCCTGCATCGGCAGCACCATTGGCATCGGTGGCATCAGCTGGTTTCTTTTCCAAACTTAAAAATTGAAATCTTGCTCATGGAGAAACAATCAAAATGTATATTTATGTTTTTCATTGTTCTTTAAGTTTTGGGTAATCAGCAATTCAAAGTAAGGTTCCAAAGCCCCGCATGCTGACCACTGGATGACTCCCCAGTCCAACGAGAAGGATGGATATGAATGCAGGATTTGTTCGTTGGGTGCCGTCTCCATGGATCTCCTAAAAGCTGTCCCATGTGAGACAGAGAACAGAACGGAAAAGGTGAAGGAATTGGTAGCCAAGGAAAGCAAGAAAATAGAACTTCTTCAGATGTTAAGGGAAGAGCATTTGAAACTCATAGCCCTTTCGAATTCCCGGCTCCATGCTGCCGCACCTCCAAGCCCTGCTGCATCTCCACCTCCAAGCTTGCCACCAGCTCGAACTGGAGGCCTTACTGGCCGGGAAGTGGAAATCAACACCATATATTACAAATAAATATGCATCCCTTCCCTATCAAATACCACGACCTAAGGAAATCCCAAATAAATATTCCCACTACTACACCAATGTATCTAGTGGTGTATTTGGTGTAAGGGGTTATTGGTATATCCAAATTCCAAATCATGTTGTCTCCTTTCCAAGCTTGGGTAGGCAGCATCGACACCATGGACACCCTTCCTATGACAGAGGAAATGGATCCAGCCATGATTCAGGACACATTGGGGGAAGCCTTGGGCAAATGTATTATGGGTTCAATTTAATTTTCTGTCCTCACATTTTCACATAGTTTTCACCAAAGAGATGTTTAAAAAAACATATATCAATTCTATCAACTTAAACCGTATACCCATTTATATCAACATATAATAACAACCATCTCGTCTTAGGAGATGAAGAAGATGAGTTTGTCTCCACCTCCGGCCAGTGAGAAGAGACCACTGTTTCGCCGTGATACCACTTGCGATTTCGGCAAGACTTCTAGTGGGGTTGAGAAAGGTTCCACTGAAGCCCCCAAAGACCACAGGCTTGCGGTGAAGGATGCTGACTCCCCCCCTTGCAAAGAGGAACCCAAGAAAAGTGAAGTAAAGGTGAAAGTTGGTGAGGATGCAAAGCCCACTGATACCCACACCACCAAAGACCAAGAGGAAAATACAAAGGAACATGGCACCTCCGCTCCCATTGCACCCGCTGCCCTAACTTCCGGCCATGAGGACGGGGGTCCTATTCCAAGTCCCGCTGAGGTGAAAGATGTGAGGAATCAAGGCATTCACCCGTCAAGCATTTTGTTTGTCATGGGCACACCCAAAGAAATTGAACAAGGTTTTTTCGATCCGACAGATACTCTCAGTTTAGGGTCGCCATGGGAGACTGATGGAGACAGTGACCAGGAGACCGAGAAAGATGAACACAAGTTGGAAGGTGACAAGACAAAGAAACCCGAGAGTGAAAAGGCAGGCGGAGGTAATGAGAAGAATCCCCAGTCCAAAGCGGATGACAAAGCCACTGCACCCCGAAGTGAGGAAAAGGTGACAGAGGAGGTTAAGGACATTGAGCCCCAGAAGAAAGCACTGGTGTTGAATACAACTGAGGATGAGAAGACAAAGGGAGATGATGTCATTGATGCAAGCAACAACAAGGATAAGAAGGTGGGGTGAAACTAAATAAATTAGGATCCGTGTTGTTTAGTTTATGTTGGTTCAACCTTCCCTTCATATTGTTGTTTCAAAAAAACATACTACTCTAACAGTAGTACCTTCCATCCTTTCTCCTTCGTGTATCCCCTGCAGGCGGAGATTCTTGCTTCGAGGCCAGCGGCCTTGGATCACCTAGAGCCCATTTCACCCAATGAGCAGAGCGGGGGCGCTCCTGTTGCAGACCCAGAGTTGAAACCCAAGAAACGCGGCAGGAAACCCAAAACCGATGGTGCTGAACCGGCCACCAAAAGAACCAAAAAATCCAAAGAGGAGGACAACAAGGAGCCTCCCCGAAAGAAATCTAAGAAGGAGGAATGTAAGAAGGAGGAAGGTATTGAAGGTGATGCACATGAAGCAGAGGCAGCACCGAAGGCGAAGGCAAAGGCTAAGACCAGGGCTAAGGCTAAGGCCGAACCCAAGAAGAAAGCAGAAAGTAAGGCGAAGGCAAAGGCGAAGAGCGCAGCAAAGGAAAAGGCAAAGTCACAGCCAAAGGTTCGAAAGGCAAAGCCCCAGGAAAACAACGAGGACAATGGTGAAACCCCCGACGCCACCGAGGTGTTGGATGCAGTTGAGCGAGCTCGAAAGGAGCTAAAGGATGCTGTCCGTGCCCGCAACTCCCGCAAGAGCTCAGCATACCATGTTGCCTACAAAAAGGCGTTGGCACAGGGTTTTGAAGTCGACAAGGCAAAGGAAAAGGCAAAGGAGGTACTTTGTACGCTATTGGCGAATCTGTAGTATGCAGCCCTTCAAAATAGGTCAAAACCAAAAACATGTTTTTCACCTTCCCCATGGTTAAAATTCGTAATATGTGCCACTTTTCAAAATTGGTTAATAACACACCTAATGTGTTTTTCACTTCTACCCCCACTTGGCACCCTTGTCTAACTGGAATCTGAGGCTTACAAGTTGACCGTGTGATCGGTCTCATATGGCGTGGATTGGATGCCTTGATGGATCTGTACGATCGCAATCTTCCTCGACAACAGTAGCTGGTGTCGCTACTGTGATTTTGCTTTTGATGGGTAGATGCTGTGCTTAGGCTCTTGCACATGCAGAACCCGTAGGGATGTTTGACTGACATGAATGTCCATGTCACCATTAGGTAGCTGAGAACCGCGAACGACATTGAAGTCAAGCTGTGAAGCACTTGAGAGGGGGAAAATGTTTTGCTATGCTTGCCCCGTTGGTATCAAATTCTTGACTCACTGCATCAGGGTCAAGGTCCCTATATATGCTACATCACATGTTGTGAAAAAAATCACTTTAGAATGCAACCACCCCCATTTGGTAAGTTTCTCTCGTCTACCTTATCTTTGATGACCCAAGCTCTTTCGTGTTTTCCTCCACAATCCCTTATCAGTTTCCATTCCCAAAGGGTCCCTCTTGAGCAGCCAGGCGCCACTTGTTCATCTTTGAGATGGCCTGGGCAGCCCGTGGGATACTTCGAGGTGCTGACCGCGCTTGGCTGTGAGTCTTAAAACTGTGGGTGAGATCCATATAAATCTGGTAGATTGAAACTTTGATCCATGGCAACCTGTCACGCTTGACTGTTTAGAAACACGTAGCTTTTTGGGTTCAGCCAACCTTTAAAAAAGGGTCTGGCCAGAGAAGCCAGCAAAGCTGGTAGGCGTGTGATGGTTCACTCAATAGTTTCGAATCTCATGGGAATGGGCTCGCCAAAAGCAGCCTACTTAGTTTGGCTTGGACTCCCAAAGAAGCTGCGGTAAAGCTGAAAGTAGCCCAAAAATGATTTGCAACATGGGGTGCCTCCAAACCAAGGTCCTGGTAGCGACTGCCAATATCTTAGCTTTCTGTTGCAATGAAACATGCCACAGTAAAAACAATAGCAGCCCCTAAAAAGATAGAGAGGTATTTCCAGGTAGTTCATAGTGATGCAGTATGACTATTCTCTATCGATGACTTTCAGGCTTCCAACATTTCTATCTTTCTGGGGGTTGCTATACAGTTTAATAGCTCTATTGGAATTAGTACCACCATGCCTCGGGGATTGGCCAAGGTTTTATTGATCACTTGGTGCCCTTCCCAACTGGCGAAGATCGGGGGCCCCATCCAGTTCTTTGAAGTTTTCAGTGGTGCTGGAAATTGCTCCAAACATATGTGGCTTATCATGCTACCAGTCTGTGTTCGACATATTTTCATTGGGTTTGAATCCCTTAGAATTGAAAATACTTAGTTGGTTGTTGATTTTCACACACTTCTGAGGCATAAGCGTGGCTACAAAGTCGCATCCTTTGACAAGGATTATGCCAGCTACCGACGTGAGTCCTGTATGAACTTCCTCAAACCTTCGGGGTTTGTGTTCTTTGAATGAACTGGCTGATGTCAAGTGAATAATGCATACATGCATGTATAAACTATCGCACAGCCTGAACCCAAAACATACCCCTACTTGCTTTATCCATTCTGCCCAGGTTATGTTTGATGGTGGCGGTCTCCATGATCCCAAATGCTTTGGCGCTACTGGCGCCGGATTGCGGAAGTTGGGGTCTGCCCGCAAGGTATACTTCAATGCGTTCATATTTCAACCCATTTGGATGTGCTGAGCGGGATTTTGTCTACAATGGAAATTTCATGGTAAGCCGGAACTTTGTCTTAAATATGGCCCCGACTCATTATGTATTTTAGGTCCCTTAGTTTTGCAAGGTCCCATTTTGCAAAATCCATTTGAGGCTGGTGGCCCTTGTTTTGGTCCTCACAGCTGCCAACTGCATATGGATGATCGAAAACCCACGACAGTCGCTGTTGGTTCGGCACTTTCGAATGGAGCAATTATGCAATTGGATTTGCTATGTGCCTGGTCAACTTCTAAAGGTTTCACAAAATTTGCATTCTTTACCAAACAAATACTGGATTTAGACCAAACAAAATACACACCCAGTTTATGTTTGTTGTGACCTGTGCTGCTTGCAGGTACACCGAGCTGACTTTTGGATGCAGCTTCTGGGAGGCCCGTGCCCGAAGCCAACTTCCATATGGTGTAATAGTCGGATGGTGCTTGGTTTGGACCTTGGCCGGCTGCCCCGGGAAGTGCGGGAAAGCAAAACTCTGGAAACCTCACGTGGCTCTCTTGATATGGTATTGTTCTTAATTCTTTCTAGACCCCATGATTTTAGGTGATGAAGCTCCGGGATTATGTTGCTGTCTTTTGGGCTTCTTTAATCACATCTAGGTCGCTACAGGGACTCCAATGGTCAAGTGAGATTTGTCGGAAACAAAGCAAACCTCAAGAAAGCTCAGTGCCTTTTATGCACTTAGCACCTGAACAAGTCCTTATTTTAGTGATCTTATGGATGGTTTGATAAAAGCATGCCAGGTTTATATATATTGTTTTTTCCCCTCATGCGCATGTTTTCCCAAAAGAAATTCCAATAGCCCTTCTGCCTCAATGTGGCTCAGGGCCTATCCAGTTGGTATGGCACTTCGATTGGAGGAACTCTACCGAGCTTGGAAGGATGAACCCCGATGTGACCTTCGAACCAAATGCCAGTTGAACTTTGCCCTCACAGACAGGGAGATGTTTGAGCAATACCCTATGGGTGACCTCTACATGGATGGGTTTTTGCATGAATGCTTCTTTTATATGTATGATCACTCTGCCCTTCAAATTCCGGAGTCATGGGCGGAAACAATGAAAAAGTTCCACAAGGAGTTGAAAGACTCTGTCCCTTAGCTGGTTTGGTTTTCAATGTTCTATTAATATCGATGGATTCCTGATGGGTTCAATAGAGACAGCGAAGTTGGGAAGGTGGCGCAGGGGATAGTAATGGGATTGATGGAATCATTATATTATACGCTCGTACTGTGGAATTAGGACTTCAACCCCTGAAGTTGTTTTAATATATTTTAATCTAGCATCTAGATGTGGGTCATCTTCCCATGGGTTTGCCAACTGATGCATCCAAGGTAGAGCAGGAGCTCAACAAGGAGAAAAGGGATCGTTGAGTGACCCCTTTGCACAATTCATTTCAATTAGATTCTTGGTGATTTTTGGACTTATGTCCTATCCCTGAAACTCCGTGAGTTTTCTCACGGAAAAAACGAGCAAAAACTGGGGTGCAAAACGAGCGCAAATACCCGCAAAACGAACGCAAATACCCGCAAAACGAGCGCAAATCCAATTTCGGTACCAAATGGGATTTTTCAACTGCCTATTGAAATGGCCTCTACCAAATACATAACATATCATAACATCATGGAATCCAAGATTTGTGCTCTGTTTGGGTGGTATTTGGTCATTACTCTGGCCTTATGAGTGGAAATGAGCAAATGGACATAAAACAACCACATGGAGCTTTCTTGATGTCTGTCTACTGGATGTTGATTCCTTGCAGCACTTTTTTCACCAGGTCCTGGGAGGGTGGGCTCTATTGAGTAGTGCATGGCACCCCGTTCAATCAGTTCAACATCATTGGACCAGGGAATGTCAGCGTTGAGAACCAACCACATTGGCCAAGTTGAAGGAGAGCGGGATGTTGATGCTGAGATAGCTGTCCCCTGATAGCATTTCACGTCCTTTTCCCCAGCATTGAACACTCAATCAAAATCCTTGTTCAGTGAAAGATATACATTTTTTTGGCCACCAGTCAATGGTGTTTAATGTTGAGGGGATGCAGCTTATATTTGATTTGATCCTCATTTGATAGTTTGTTGGCCCTTCCCCATCCATTCCTAGCCTCCCTGTTTGAGCGCTAGGCAGCAGAAGCTTCCTTGGCTTCTTTGAAGCGCCAGCTTGCGTTGCTTGATGCTCCTCAAGATGAGATTTCTGGGGTCAAGGTTCCAGAACCAGGACGAGTGGTGTGGGAGTGGGCTCATGGCCCTTTGCTAAGATATGGCCTGAGAATGAACGTAGTTTCTACTAAGAGTGGGCTATTGATATCCCCTGATAATGATCTACTTTGAATGCGTATGGCTTAAGAAAGCCCTTTACAGTGTTAAACCACTATAGCAAAGGGACACATTGAACTCATAATATCCAACCCTTGATTATTCTTTATTGGGTCCTAAATCACATACATTTCTCAGTGGCTCAAACACCGTGTTGATGTCATGAAGTAGCCTACGTCCCATGGTCTGATTGAGATTAAGTAGGAATTATATGCATGGAGGTGATTCACACACTATATGCATGATCAGCGTAGGCTGCCTCGCCCTTGGCTTTGTGTATGCTGCCATTGCCACATGCTGTCGCATTGTACCAGCATGTACGCCCCCATATCACTACTCAAATATTACAAATGCAATCTAGTATAGCTACCAGTTAAGCAGCATTACCATATAATCTCCTAGGCTCTTAGATGTTGCCCACGCTGTAGAGGGGTTTCGAAGATGTTGAACCATTGAACCCAAAATATCTGGGTTTGGGGAGTTTACTTCGGTGGACATGTCTTAAAATAGGAGATCCCGAAAACTTATGTTTGAACTGAAAAATAAAAAGCTCCATGATCCCCTATTTTAAGACATTCCCACATAGTAAATTTAAACAACAATTGTGCGCAGGAGATGTCATCACTGCTAAGCAAGGTGGGCCCTTTGTTGCGGGCAATGCAGCTACATCCCCCAGCTGTGTCACACCGCCCAGCAAGACTTTGAGGTTGGATTCTTCATCCTCACTTAAAGCTCAACCGACCAAAGACTACCTGTCCACCCAACTGGATCCAGAAGAACTTGAAGGGCAGCCTAAAATCAATGAGGTTTTCCAGGATGCCCAATCCCAACATGATATGTCACCACCTCGTCTCTCGCCAGTGGCTGACAATGGCAAAGCGCCAGATGTGGATTCACCTCCGGATGGTGGACAGGCGGTTGCTACTCCCCAGGGACGGGCAGCTATCCCTGCACCTAAGGGGTCTTTGGTGAGCAAAGGCCATTTGAAACCCAAGTCGGCTGGTAAGCCACCGTCCAAGTTTGACAAGTACTACCACCAGAAACTTTGGTTAAGATATCTTTGAACAAATTGTTGTTCCAACTCTAATATCCAAATTACTTAAAAAGGGGGCCAGTGTCACAGCCATTTATCAATTGTTTCCAACCCATTTGTTACTCAGGATTCGTCGCTATGTGCAGCCACGTGAGAATGGCCATATCTTGGCTAGCAAGGAAACTGTTCAGCTGTTCAAGACAGAAGAAGGGAGAGCCTCTATTCGAACAGCCTATTCCTTCAACAATACACTTTCCAATGTTTGGAGTGATTCTTAAAACCAAGTTCGGTCATAGCCCCAAAAAAGATCCAGGCAGATATACCCAAAGTTATTTGAAACATGTTTTTTCTCACCCAGCTCCTCATGCCTCAGGAACAAAATTGAGGGAAATTCTCATGAAGGAAGGTTCACTTGCTGCCATGGATGTGACCATCCGAAAAACTCACAGCAGAACACTTGATGAGCTCAAAGGTGGTGGTTGGTATACAAAGACGTGGCTTATGCAGAACCGAGCCTGGAACAAGTTCCTATCTTAGTGGATCCTACATATTCTTTGACACTTCTCCCCCCAACTGCAACCAACCTCATACCATGGCCTTTTTTACTTGTTACATTGAGGACAATGTGCGACAATGCTTGGAAGTGGGCAAAGGAGCGTGGACAGTGGAGAATCAACCCTGTGCATAAGGAAGAGGAGGCACGTATAGTCATTGACGACGAGTTCAAGTACAATACCCATCAAGGGCACTCATCAGAGCAAACTGGGTCCTTTGAAATGGAGGTGGGGGTACTGTCATGGTAATGTTAAATCCCATTCTGTTGGCATGTCACATTTGTAAAGGGCCCAACGTAGCTGTCTGGCTGTTTATGCTAGGACCCAGATGGAACTCTTCTTCAAGATGACGCTGTGCCGTCCGAGCTGAACAAGCTGGTTCCCAATTTGGAGGGCCCAGGTGATGAAGCCCCTGTGATGGATTGCCAGGGCCACCAATCTTTCAGGTTGCTTAAATGATACAAAGTTTTTTTTGTGGGGGGCAACCCTTCCAAACATGAAAACAGCGGTGTAGTATGCAGTGCATGGTTGAAACTCAGGTTGGTCTTCCCCACCATCCAGCAGAACATGTCTGTGATGTCGGTGCTTCCTACCTTTTTGGATACCCTGGGACGTAAGATTGAAAATGCAGAGCGGGAGAAGGACTGTGGATCTTATTCATGATTGTCTCATGTCCCAATATCATCAAAACCATAAGGTGGGGCCCCCTCAACGACTAAGTCGGGTTATAACTTATAACTTATAACTCTAATAAGTAGGGTTTATGGTAATTATATAAATGGGGGTCAGGACCAACTTATAACTGGAGGGCCACCTTGCACCACAGCTCGATCAATGGTGTGTCAATCAAATGTTTTTGGTGATGGGTTCCTGCGCAGGAGAAGCAGAAGGACCGCGGTTTTACCAGAGCAGAGCAGTGGTTTGACCGCACTTTTTGTTACAGATCAAACATGTTGATACAATCTGTTTTCTTATGCTACATTACATCTTTGGCCAAGGTATGCCGGCAACATCGAGGCATCGGTCAAGAGCATGAACCAGCTCTATGATGACTTGACAAAGCTGCAGGGCGATGCGTACACGTGCAAAGAGGGTTCTCCTGAGTCTTACGCTCAATCCACTGCTAAATTATGTTTGGGTTAAATGCGACATGTAACTAGGAAAACATAACATTCTTTTGTGGGATCTAACCTAAGGTCCCAGTCGAAGCTTGATGCGATTGCGGCTAAGATGAAGGATGTCACCAAAGCAGATATCGCATTGAACAATCTGGTATGCCGTGCCAAGTATCCCTGGCATGTTTTTTTTTTTCCAGCATCCTTGCTGTTAGCCCACCACTGTGACTTGTTGAAATGAATCCCATGATATCTTATCCCCTTATACCACTTTGGAACAGTGATTAGGGATACTATTGAATATTGATCTTGGGGGGAAATGGTTAACAAAGCAGTTTAAAACTCGCACCTTCTTTAAACCCGCAGCCAGGAGCCTGAAAGCTCCAGCCAAACCCAAAGTGAGTCTTCGTTCTCCGCCTGGCCAGCGTGGGACAAGCCCAGCTGTAAAGGCAAAGGCGAAGGCGAAGGCGAAGGCAAAATCCCATACCAAACCCAAGGGTAAGTCCAAGTCAAAGCCCAGGAGGAGGGGCAGTGTCAAGTTTGAAGAGCCTGAGGAAGAGGATGACGATGATGAAGAGTGAGTAGTTTCTACGTATCCCATTTGCTATTTGGATGGGTCTTGAAAGCAGATCCTGTGAACCTGAGAAACCCATAAACATGGTACATGAGGCACTGTGTTACTAAACATAGTGGCCCCAAAATTCTCGGGCCTAGAAAATCTTAGAAAGAACGTGGCGCATGTTTCTGCGGGGAAGCAGGTGCGTGCTAGCGGAGAAATGTGTTGCACCCTGCAAGAGCGCTGCCTGCAAATGACATCAAAATTATGAACTGTAAAATCACAGACCATGGTGATGGGTTCTGTTTGCCCCGGAGGTGCTGTTGATCCAGAACTTGGTCTCCAGCGAGGGATTGACAACCAAGGGGGTCATGGACTTACTGGAATATCTTCAGGTGATATGGGTTTAAGAGTTCGATTTTACATAGTATCCAAAAGTTCCTTCAGCATACTTCAAATGGAGGTTCCGACACTTCTACTGTAAATAAATGGCTGCTTAGGTCGCTCAGCTTCTGAGTCGAATTCGGGTTCTGACCTGGAAGATGAGCTGATGGTTGGTTTCGAGAACGGTGCAACTTTATCTGAATAACAATTTTAACTTCCTCCACTTTTTCCAGCTAATTAACGGTTCAGTTCCAGGTATCCCTTTTTGAAAGCTATTTCCCAAACAGGTCCAAACTTTTTGAAGCCCCTATCCATTTGCAATCCAAGGCAGACTCAGCAAAGTCGGTTGTGCGGATAGCCAGGGTGGCTGCACGACGCATGCGGCGCTTGGGTTTCTTGGTATGAATTGAATAAGTGGGTGACATCTTATTTCAATTTTTTCCCATTTGATATCATTTGATTGGTGTTCATTTTGAATCTTGAAAACTGTTTCATAAACTAAGGTGTTCGCGATCAGGGTTTGGAGCATGTTGGGCGTTGTGGTTCCTCGAAGAAGTCCAAGAATTTGGCTAGGAACTTTTATCGGCAAGTTGTTAGGGACAAGCGTGTTGTCGCTGTGAAGATCTCCATGGTGAAGTTGAGACTACGCTTGCAGAAGCCCAAAGTTCGAGAATTGGATCTTCCATACCCGGTAATTACTTTGAGTTCTTGGGTCACCTACTTGCTGAAGCATGCCCCACAGTATGCCCTAGCCGGCTACAACTTGGAACAAAGGGACCAGTTCACGAGTGTTTTCCATACTTTCTGGCAAAGATACCGGTCCATCGACCCCCTTCACCCAGTCTATGTGAACTTTGCTCCAGCCGACTATGGCAGGATCATTCCATTTGCCCTTCACGGGGACGAGGGGAGGGGTGTTGCGAAAATACCCGTGCTTGTGGTGGCGTTCCAATTTGTCATTAGCGTACTTGGGGTCAACAAGACCAACATGTCAGGGCTACTTTGTTTTAATTGCAGTAGTCTTTCCGTTCCATTCTTTGGTCTGGTGTATATGCCCTTTGTAGGATGTGAATGTCTCAATTTGTTTGGTGTTTTTTTTCTGCTCATGTCTGGTTCAGCCAAGGCATTCTTTTATGTCTCGGTTTGTCTCATGCTTGATTGCTGCCCGGATGTATGCGAAAAATGATGCTACCTATCATACCCTCCATGAAGTGCTGGCTACAGATTGCGACACTTTGTTTTTTGATGGCATCACGACAGAGACACCCAGTGTGCCTAGTTCCAAACTTTGATCACACATTTTCCCATCAAACATGTTCAAGGGGGTATTTTCAAGAACGTGTCTTTACACTTCAAATCTTTTGGATCCATCTTTGTTGTCAGCTATGCAGTGAGGGACCAATCTGCTTCCACCTGGCCTTTACTGCTTTGAAAGGGGACTGGCCTTATCTACGTAAAGCTGCAGGGCTTATTTCTGGCTTCGCATCACTCCGCAAATGTCATTGGTGTACCTTTCCGGCCTCTTGTTTATCAAATGATGTTTTCATGATCTAACCTTTTACCCCACAATATCCATATCTTAATTCCTGGAAACCATGGTTTAGAATTGCAGCGCTATTCAATTTGGGTGCCTTTATGATCTTATCTAGTATTGCGATGGCTTACTTGGCCTCCATGGGATAAGGTGATTTTAGACAAGGTCCATTTCCCTCTCCCCACCAAGACTGCTGCCTCAGGAGTGGTGGCGGCTTGGTTCCTTTTCGCACCTGCACTCCTGGAGCGGGTGTGATATGAATGGCCCCATGCCATGGAAACCTGAGTGCAACCCCATTCGCTGGATTCCTGGCTGTGACAATCCCTATTCTATCAAAATAGATCCTGCCCACACATTCGCAATGGGTTTTGGCAAAGACTTTTGTGCTTCTAGCTTGATTGCTATGAGTCACCTCGGTCTTTTTGGTCGGGGTTCAATCCACACAAAGCTGGAGAATGCCTACAACATCTTTCGAGAATGGGTTCACAGTGCAAAGGAACATTGCAAATTTACAGAGTTCAGTCTGAAAGCCTTCAAAGTCACCTCGTTCCTTTGGCTTTTCCTTTGTTAACAATTATTGTATTTTTCCCAACCTTACAAATAAAAGGGCCCCAAATCAAGACATGTTTTTGCCCAACCCATGAATCTGCAAGGCTCCAATACTTTCCGGTTCTGGGAGGACAAGGTCATGATTGCGTCGTACTCTGCAAATGGCTAAGTGCGTTCTTGGCAGGGGCTTCAACCACTGATATGGTTACTGGTTCCAAATTTGGTATTTTTTTGGGGATGGGGTTATATAACTGTTTCTTATTTTACTTCCGGGGTTAGGTCTCGACGTACTCCCCAATCTCCTCAAGGACGAGAGCAGCAAGATGATCTTCGACCTCATCAAATGGGGTGCTGACTCGGCGAATGGGTTTTACAGAGCGTTGCATTCACATGGGGTTTGGATACCAAGGGAGGATGTCCTATGGATTTCCCCACTGGGCTGGGGTGTGACAGATCCTGGTTTGCATACTAGCTAAACACTTTGTTTTGGATGTGGCCTCCAACATTCCCAAAATAAGGTACCAAATTCCACAAGGTTTCAACAAATTTCAAGTGAGGAAGCCTATGGTGCTTTGGCCAGAGTCTGCAAACAACGTGGCTTTAAATTATACCGTATGAGGCCAAAATGTCACATGCATGAACACATTGTGCATCTAGGCTGCATGGAACATATATTTCCTTCTTGTGGTGGTACTTTGTTTCCCAAAATGATACGGTTATATGTGGGTAAGTCCAGCTTCCCAAATAGAAATCAACTTTGTTTTCTCCCTGTCGCTGCCTAAGTCGTGACCTGGAGATCCAAATCCAAGACCCCAATGTCATGTATGCCATAAACCCCAACTGCTGCCTGATCTTGAAGTTCATGTAACTTTTGTTTTGGTATGTTTTGGTGTTTAGGTTGAAATGAATCCAATTCAGCTTTAACATGTAAGATGACTCTTGAAACTGCAACTTCAGGTTGGAGTTGCTGGCAGGATGAAGATTACATTGGCCGGTGCAGTCGCATTACCCGGCGAACTCACCCATTGCAAATGGCAGCCCGATCTTTTGTTAGATTGCTCATGAAATACAAGAGGCAGCTCTCCCAGCCCCTGCCCAGTTGAGGGCCCTGACCAGCGGTGTGCAAAGTTCACCACCAGCGCCAAAAGTGATGAGCCCAACTCTTGCTGGGCTTGGTGTGTGGTGGCTTGGGGATAGTTGGGTATAGTTGGATATACATTAGGTATAGTTGATATTCAACAAACATCTCGAGCACTTTTCACCCCTTCGAGCATAAATTGGCAAAGTGATACCTAAATATCTCGTTACCAAAATTAAGGTTACAAAGGAAGCTTTAGGTATATGGAGGTTTCATAAGTCATGGGGGTGTACCCAAAAATCATGCATTTTCATAGGATGTTCTATGATCAACCATGCAGCTCTTGGGATATTGTCCATTGAAACCACCAGGATCTGCAGCACCGAGGACGACTGCCCAGAGATTTGCACCTCGGAGCAGCAGACCTGCTGGGTGGCCAACTATGACGCCTCAGGCGGAGCGGAGCTGGCTGCGGAGCTGGCTGCGGAGCTGGGTGGTCCAGTGGATTCAATGGATGGGGAGATCCAGTTGAAGAAAAAGATGTGTTTTTTGCAATTGAGAGTTGATCCATTTGATAGATTCTCTTTTCATCACAAAATCAAGTGCCTTTGTTCGCAGTTGCGCAGTTGCGCCGAATGCAGGTTTCTACTTGAATGGCACTGACAAGTGTTGGCCAAAGGATGAGGATTGCCCATGTGGTGCGAACACTGAACTGTGTATCTTGGCGACCCGTTGCATCGGCTCTTGGGTCGGAGGTGGGTCTTTAATTTGGTGTCACAGTGCAGTGTTTGGTAAATGTCCCGTTTTGGGGATTTTGAACATCACTAACAAAAGTATTTAAGTTGGAGATGATACCCTCTGGTAAACTAACATAGCTATTGAAAATGGCCCATTTATAGTTGTTTTACCCATTAAAAATGGTGATTTTCAATAGCTATGTTAAATTACCAGAGGGTACCCCCAATAGTTTCAATAGTTGGGTGATGAAAAATTCGGACATTTGACATTTGATGGTCTTTAGATGTCGAGGGGACGGCAATAAAACCATGTCAGTCGATGCCTTGCGCTGAGGCACCTTTGATGGCTGGTCGTATTGCGAGGCAACCTATTATGGTTGCCCACTGGTTTGCGCAGCGGACGAGAAGTACTGCTACCCGATGTCCTTCACGCCTGAAGGCTGGCAGAGTGACGCTTCGAAAGATCTACTCAATCTACTCCAAGCATGCTCCAATTTCATCCAATTTCCACCTAGCTGTAGGAAACGTACATTGATTTGTATAGTGACTACGTGACAGTGGACCTTCCACCTCACAAGATCCATGAGCATCGCCAGGCGAATATGTAGCCCAGCCGCACTTGGAGATGTGCACATTGCTGTTCTCAACGGCCCACATCCCATGCCTGCCGAGGATTGGATGGCGCCCGTCCAAGAATCTTGTGCCAAGTTGAATGCCACCTGCCCATGTGGTGCAAACGCCAAGCCATGCAAGTGGACAGATGATTGGGGCTATGAAGAGGACTGAACACTGAAAGGCTGAGTTAGAAAACTCGAGCCGAGTGAATTGATGAACAAATGGCAAAAGGGGATGGGTCAGAGTCTCATTGTTCCAAGGATACCATCCCCTTTTGATCTCTTTTTGTGGGTAGCCGAAAAAAACCCAAAGCGACCCAAACTTTCGATGATGCCATCCCCCTCACGAAATGACAGGAGTGGTGCTTTGCAGAGGTGGAGTCATGTCCGGTCACATGCTCTTCAGAGCAGCAGAGGTGTTGCTCGGTGTGAAAGTGGTGGAAAAAGGCATGGCTTAGCGTTGCTTCTGAATGATTTCTTGGAAATATGTGGTGTGATGTGCTGCAGCACCAGTAAATGGCACATGTGTTTTCTGTTGTTTTGTTTTGACAATCTGAAAGTCCAAGTGGCGTTTGTTAGCACTTGCCACCATTTGTACTCATTTGGGGGTTTCCATACATGGGGATACTCAAAAATGGATGGTTTATAACGGAAAACCCTATTAAAATAGATGATCTGGGGATACCCCTAAGTCAGGAAACCTCCATTTGACACCCAGTCTATGAAGAATCTATGAACAGCATGGACATTGTATGAGGTGTCGAACAGCTTTTCGTTATTTGTAGAACAAGTTTTACAGCATATATATATATTATAGCATTATATAATTTATAATATCTCTAAGTATAATGATCCTTCCCCCAACATGAAATAGCACCCAAACAAAATTCCTGGTTTAGCATTGGATGTGTAACCCTTTCGGTTTTCCCTTTCCGTCCTTTTGCTGATCCGACTGTTGTTGTATCGAGGCTACCAGACCGACTACAACGCTTCTGGATACCCAGAGAAATTCTCCGAAAGCTGCGTCTCAGAGGCCGCGGCGAAAAGTTCGCCGCCCGAAAAGGGGACGCCGCAAAGGGTGAGAGGTGGCAAAAAGCATGTGAAGGGATGGAACGAGATGATGCTTGATACCAGATTTGCCCGAAAATAGGATAGAGATTTCAAATGCCGTAAAAAAATCCCTAGTGTTTCATAGTTTCAACGCTTATTTTCCATGGTGAATTTGCCTCACATTGGGGATAAGTCTTTCAATTTTGGACGAACCCATATGATGACGGCACATGTGAGATAAATTTGGAGCCGCTTGACCGATAGAGATGGAATTCTTTGTTCACCCCGGTGGTCCCCATGGCCCTCCAAGATATGGGATGATCCCAAATAGCTTTCCTATTCTGGGAGGGTGGCTTGGGGAATCCTTTCTGTGCGCAGACCCGGTCGTGCCCGTGCGGAACCAATTCCCAAGAATGTTACGATCCAATCTTTGAAGAGACCTACTGCTATCCTTTGGCGGACTTCTGGTTGCTCGGCCAGAGCCTGGTGTCAGCCTTTCAATGGGAGATTTGGCAATGATCAAAACACCAGGGATGGGTATAAATTGCCATGTGACTTCCTGGAAATCATATATAATATACTGCTAAAATCCTGCGTTTTCCAGTGACCGAAGAGCCAGCCACAGTGATTTCAGGTGATTTTGACCACTCCTGAGGTTGAACGAACCGATCAGCTGCCCCTTGTACTGTGCTGACGACGAAGACTACTGCTACATTCCTAGCTACGATGCCAAGGGCAATTGGATCAGAACAACGGTGGGGGCTGCAGGGTGAACCTGAGTTTCAGCGATATTGAAACTTACACCAGAGCGCAAGAGCAACATGTTCGGATGATTTTGCTTCATGATGCTTCATGCACTTTTGATCATTTTGATGATGCCCTAGCCACCCCTAGCCCTCTACTAACTCAAGACTCTGGAAAAAAAAGATAGCAAAGATTAAACACATGGAATTCTCCCTCTTTCGCAGCCCTATTCCGAGCCCATGCGACTGAACGCTGCAGGAGGAATGTGTTCCGAGGGGCCAGGCCTGCGACTGCACAAAGGGACAAAACGCATTCTCGTGCACCTGGACTGATCCGTGTCCTGACGCATCAAAAACGTGGCTTTCTGATGGTTTCTGGACATCTTTTTTTTGGGTGAACCACCAGGTGAACCACCTGAACTGATGGAAAACTGATGGAAAACTGTAGGCTGATGGAAAACTGCAGCGTGTGGATCCATGTGGTGGATTTTTTTTGGGATTCCATGTATTTGCGGCTTAGGCTGTGGGGATCCTGGACGGAATGTCTGCCAACCCACAACGGATATTGCCCAACGGATTGCCCAGCTGCAACTTGCTTGGCATTTTTTTGCTGATCCTGCGATCCCAATGGGTCCCAATCCCTCAGATTTTCCATGCGTTGTGCTGCCATGGCCAAGGGAGAAGTGGCCTGCGACTTGGTGGAAGACTACCTGCCCAACGGCACCTCCTTGGGATGGGTTCAGCCTTCCGTGAAATGCGCTGCAAGCCACGATCAATGCCCCTGTCGGGGAGCCCAGTGAAACCCTCGTGAAATCGAGTTTGAAATTTCCCATATTTCCCCTTAGAGGCTCTGCCTTTTATATCCTTTTATCATTTTGTTGGAAACATGACTGGCTGGTGGTTTCAGACTGAAAAAATAATGAAAAATATACCTGCTGGTTTCGACATTTGACAACATGTTGAGATGATGATCCCCCATGACGCAGCTCAGCTCGGCTCAGGCGGCAAAGAGGCTTCGCGCTGTCCAAAGGAGGGCTGCATCTTCAAGGACGAAGGATGCGCCGTTGAGTGTGGTCCAAACGAGAAGAAGTGCTGCTTGGACGTAGCCTCGAAGGCATGAACTCCATGTGGTAACATGGTACAATGTTACTACCGCGGGGGTTGATAATGTTGATAGCTGTTCTGCTGTCCCAAAGGTTTCATACATCCAATGAATTTCATGAATTTCCTTCCAGGTTGGAAGCTAGACTCAAAAACGCGAAGGTAGCGCGGCAGATTTCTACTCTGAACACATCATGCAACTTGAAAAACGAAGCTGTTATCAAACATGGCCTGCTGGAAAATCCTTCTGAACATCTCCATTTATAGATGATTTTGCCAACTAGAAACCTCCATTTACAGATTTCAAAGCCAGAGATGTTTGATTACCGAAGGGTATTGGTGGTATTGGATGGTATTGGTAAGATTTAGGACATGTTGTTTCCAGACTCCAGAGTAAGGCTACCTGACGGACTACACTGCCGATGGCTCATTCATCAGCGATCAAGAACAATGCGTCTCTTGTCAGCATCCGGCCATTGCTTGCTGGTTGGCGGTTTCAAAAAGTCAACCATTTCAACCACGTACGTTCTTGATGACGATCCCCAATTGCGAACATAGTTTTCAGATGTTTTCAGAAGGGTGGCTCAACCAGCAGAAAGGATGCGACTTCGCAGTTTTCATTGTTCAATCTCGATGGCCAGCATGATGTGCGCTTAGGTGCCAGATGGGGACACATGCCCCTGCGGTAAGAACACAGCCAAGTGACTTGACTGAAGTCCGGGTTCCAATAGTCTCAGCTACCAGTTTCACGTAGGGTATGAATTGTGCTACTCTTAAAGATCTTCAAATTTGCTGAGATTGTTGGGCAAAAGACTTATTCAAAGCAAAGTTCTGTTTCTGAATTCGGAACAACCTGCTTCTGGTTGCTCGCAGTTACAAACTGAACACGATTGAACTCTTACGCCACAGCAACAGTTGCATCAAGGTGTGCCAACAGCGACTTGTGCTTGCTAGCGGCCGAAAAGGAGTTGGTCTGTCCTTGCAAGGCTGGAAGTCTGTTGGAAAGTCTTGCAACTTCGGTTGCGAGTGCGTTATTTCCTGCATTTCCTGCCGGGCTGCGGCTTTCCTTGTGGCGTTCTTGTGAAACAACGGGTGTGTCTGAAAAATCCTGTGGTTGATCACCATTTTCCATCCTTTTACCATATTCATACACTTTCCCTGGGGCGTTCGTTTTCCATTCTCAGGCACACCCAAAATCATATTAGTTGGTGACAAATATATCATGGTACCCTCATTATATTCCCATGATATTTTCATTACATCCCTATTTATTGATATCCCATTCTATTCTATCCCATTCGTACAGTATCCCCATTCTATCCCTATTAGGTTATATATATATATTAATATATCATCATTAAATCATCCCAGAGTATCATATCAAATATCATGTCAAAGTAGGATATCCCATACTTACTATATATATAATATATATATATATCCCATAGTATCATACTATATTCTCCAATATATATCCCCCTGGTCTCCAGTCCTCATTGTGCGAGGCTGCCGAGACGGAGTGCCTGGTGACGGACTACAACAAGGATGGCGAGCCGACGGGCTTCTCCACCCAGTGCGTAAAGGAGGGCACCGCCTGTCCCTGTGGCAAGAACACCATCAGCTGCCCTGATCCCAACGATGTGACATGGCCGCCATGGCCCATGAAATCCACAGGGAAAACCGGGTGACGAAATCCTGGGGGTAGCCCCAAATCGTGTCGTCATTCGACCATGATCTTAGTATATCTTAGTATTGAAACCATAGTGACTGGGGATTTTTGATGACTTTAGACATCTTTAGACTCCAAGGCCTTGGCAAAGATCTGTGTTGCCAGCAACATGCACAAGCGCTGCCCGGCGCCTTGTACCGCTGATGCCATCCTGGCAGGCGGGACGATCAGACCGGTGCGAAATGATCGACAAAATGGGGATGTGATTTATATAAAATTAATTAACATTATATAGTACCGCACAAGGCGGTGGCGGAAGTTTCAAAAATGGAAAACCTATAGGAGAGGTGAGTTGGTGTGACGCAAAAATGGCAGAGCGCCCCCACTGATGGATTGAAAGGTGGTTGAGTGTTTCTCCCTTTCTGTCTCTCTTTCTCTCTTTCTCTCTGTGTCTCTCTTTCGCCATCTATCTACAGAGCTACCTTTCTAGCCATCTAGCTATCTACCTGTCTATTCATGTATCTATCTATCGACCGCCAGTTTTTAACACTATTTACTTCCAAATGTGCTTCGCGCCACAACACCGTACACTTTTTCGACATCTCAACGTCCAAAAGTGCTCCGAGACCGACAGTTTTTAACACTTTTTACTTCCCTATGTGTCTATCTATGCATCTTTTCATCCGTCAAGTTCTCTCCCCAGCTGTCCTTCGATCTACCTCTTGACCTGTCGATCAATCTGTCTAGCCGCCACGTCGACAACAAAACAAGGCTGCTAGACTTCTGTTGGCAACATCAAAAACGAAGCAATTCTGCGAGACTTTCTCACTTTTTGCAGTTGAAAACATCAAAAACGAAGCAATTCTGCGAGACTTCCTTCGAAAATGGAAAGTT
>Ga0126342_10002852_pt1 | contig 27719 bp, 23 predicted proteins | sample Cyp1metagenome_FD_92528 | JGI IMG/M metagenome (GOLD analysis project Ga0126342, IMG submission 92528) | Coral microbial communities from Lord Howe Island, Old Settlement Bay, Australia - Cyphastrea 1 metagenome | ecosystem: Host-associated > Invertebrates > Cnidaria > Coral ... | reverse complement strand
GCAAGGGGTACGCTGTAACATGCTAGACGCTCTTGATGCTACGCTGCAACATGTCTCTTGTCACTTGCCAGACACTCTACCTGGTTTAACGTCATCAGGCAAACAAAGTTGCTGTTTATAAACGTTCACAACAAACTAAAAGGAAAACTTAGATATAAAAAAAACCTACAGATCTAAACTAGACATGCGACATGCGACATGGAGATCACCTCAGGCAGTCCATGTTGCATGAGAACAACCTCTACCCTTGGGAGCCCATGTTGTTAGCGAAACAAGAGTGTCAGGAATCCGATGAAGGGCAAACCAGTTGGTATGAAATTCTGAACTTTCGAATGTCAACATCACAGGCTTTACAACGTAAAATGCACAGCGTTCAGGAACCTCGTTTTTGGGATCAGATCTGTAGGCACGTTTGTTATGAGAATTTCGAGTTTTTTTTTGCGTTTAGGAATTGAATGGAATTGAAGTTCATTAGCTACTCAACAAATGGGCAGAACAAGAAAACACTGTGAGGGTCATGCGAAACACAAAAAAGCAGCGAATGAAAAGGTGAAAAACAGCAGGGCCGTTACAGGCGTCGTGACCTTGTTTAAACATTTCAGGGAGACCGAGACCTCATGGTCTCCCACGCCAAGGAGATAACTTCATCGCCACCCACTATTCTCTGTTGGAGGGCAAGCCAGCGACTTGGAGCGTTTGCAGCGATGACGGCGATGAGCCGAGACAGCGGTTGTCGGGACAGCGTGGTGTTTCACCTGTGTTGAACAGTGGCTGCTAAACCCCTGGTTGATGGGTTGATGACTAGTTGGGGGATTATACTAGCCAAAAAATATTGGGGATGATAATCATCCAAGAACCGGGAATCCCTACAAACCAACCAGGATTAAATGGAATGATAGAGGGATTTTGAACATGCTCGTGTTATTTTTCAATCGGGTTTAATCATCAAGCAGGTGACGTTTGCTGTATCTTACATTATCTTACAATTTTTGAATGGCCAATACTCTGTGCTTGACACATAAAGCACTGCGTTTATCCATGTTTAATCTGTAATGATGACACATGTTTTTGAAACTAGCAATGACTAATACGGCTTTGTCTGAAGATAGTGTATCCCTACCTCCACAGGCAAATCAAACATGTTCCATGCCAATTTGGGGCAAACAAAAACATGTTCAGTCATGCCATGTCATGCCCACATCCCACATTGTAGATGTGTATCCCGGTATATCCCCATTACTACAAAAATCCCCGTAGTGTCCTAGTTATATAAATCCTTATAAAACCCCATGATTTCTAACAAAATTCCGATTGTGACACAACAATGACCCATCCTACGAATCTGGGGCTCTTTTTACATCCACATCCCAAAGAATTAAGGGTATACCGGTATACCAAATCGTGTACTTGGTGGCGAACTACCCACGAATCGTTTTTGTGGCTTATAACCCCAGTGATTTACATGGGATGTTTGGAGCGGGTTAATCCACTTATAATTGGGGCGAACTAACCCACTTACGATTAGTGGGATGAGCCACAGTGTACCCAATAAACAAGACTTGGCGATGGTAAAAATCCATGGTTTCTCATGGGGAATTGGCCCACGATTTTTTGGGACACCGAAGATCATGGAGATTTGATCAACACCAGGTCATCCTATTACCGTTTTGGCTCACGATTGTTGAGAGCCTGGAAGATCACCAACTTGGGCATAGAATGCGCAAGGCGTTTGTCTATTAATGTATATCATGATGTCTATATATATATATATATATTATGTGACAATGTGGCTGGTCTATGATATCTAGTCTGCAAGAAATACTAAAGCGAAATCTGCCATGGATTTTGCCATCATATAGAGAAGGCCTGCATAAACCAGCCACAAAGTTCACCAGGATGATCGTGAGTAAGGGGAAATACATAAAACGTCACCTAGCATTTCAACTGGGAAAAACATGGATGGACAAGTTCATACGTTCATCTTTTCGCCATTTTTTACATGGCGAGCAACAGGCTAGCCCAGCCAAGAGACTGCAGGATATCTAAGATCTGGCCATGTCAGATTTTGGGATTCCATCAGATCCCATTTCGAAGGTTACCTATCCCATAGGATGCATCCATAGGTGAATCACCGTAAAAAAAAGAACGGCCACAAATAGCCACAAATTGGGAAATGGAAAAATACCAAGCATTTTGACACATGGCAGTGTGTCAAAACCTTGTACCCCTGGTGAACATCAAAATAGCTGGTAAATGGATGTTCATCCCACTAAAAATGGTATTAATAGGTATTGATCCATACCCACATCTAAAATATTCTAAAATCATCTTGTTGGTTACCTCCGGTTACAAGTTCTTGACTATTCCAGCAAAAAAAAATCCATGATGTTCGGGAAGAAAAAAAACACCCACTTATCATCCCAAGTGCCCCAATTGCTAGCCTAATGATCATCCCAATTACCATCCTAATGTTCATGGTTACCCTCTGGTAAACTAACGTAGCTATAGAAAATCACCATTTTTAATGGGAAAACTCACTATAAATGGCAATTTTCCATAGCTATGTTAAATTACCAGAGGGTAAATCTTAATCTATCGCGGCTTCGCTGAAGTCCGGTTGTGTACACACCTGAGCAGTTTGGCTGCGTTCAAAACCTCTGGCAGGCTTGATGATAGGAGATGATACGAACCAATATAATGTGGGTAAAACAATGCCATTTTTACCACCCATGACTGGGAATGGGGGCACCATACCACCTATAAATTCATGGTGATGACTGGGGGATGGTAAACATGGCATTGTTTTACCCCAATATATTGCGGATAATCACAATCCATGAACCGGGAATCGTTTCCCAGAGGCTCAAGTCATCACCATTTCTTATGGGTGGAAGAAAGCCATTAAGACCATATTGTGTGGGGATATTCCCTAAAAAACCAGGAAAAAATTGACCAAAAATATATAAGGTAGGTACCTCCAATCAATCTGTTCCTGTTGCATGGCCATTGAATAAATGGACGACACAGGCTGGTTGGTGGTTTGGAACATGTTGTATTTTTCCATTCAGTTGGGAATGTCATCATCCCAACCGACTTTCACTCCATCATTTTTCAGAGGGCTAGGTCAACCACCAACCAGATATATTATTAACCATCATTAAGCATATATTAACCATCATTAACCATATATTAACCATATATTAACCATCATTAACCATCATTAACCATATATTAAGCATATATTAACCATCATTAACCATCATTAACCATATATTAAGCATATATTAACCATCATTAACCATCATTAACCATATATTAAGCATATATTAACCATATATTAACCATACATAGTGGATTTACCCCTTGAAAATGGGAACATCGAAACCGGAAACTATAGATGTTCCATGATTTTCCTATTAAATATCGGGTTTTTCCATGATTTTCCGGTTAAATATAGGTTTTCCATGATTTTCCGATGAAAATTTTCCCGGTGAAAACCCATCCATTGAAAAATGGACGGCACTTTTCCGGTGGATTCCGAGGCGACCGGGCTCTTCCCGGCCATCGCAGAGGAGCACAGTGTCTGTGCCATCAGGCCCCGGCCGGTTTCGCCAAGGGATGGACGTAGGATGTGGTCCTGGTGAACGATGGGATTTCCCGTAATGGAAAACTAACAGTTATTGATGGTTAGTATTGGAGGTTGATAGTGGTCAATAATGATTAAATAATGGTGGTTAATGATTATTAATGGTTAATAGTGGTTAGTTATTGATGGTTAGTGGGAAAATCATAGGAAAACCATAGGAAAATGGGAAAAGCATAGGTAATTTTAACGTAGCGAACTGGAAAATGGCCATAGAAAGAGTGGATTTTCCCATGAGTAGCATGGTGATTTTCCAGTTCGCTATGTTGAATTACCAGAGGGTAAACTATAACAGTTATTGATGGTTAGTAGTGGTTAATGATTGATAGTGATGGTTAGTAGTGGTGAATCATGATTTAAATATACCATCGGGTAAACGTTAAGAAAAAGCTATGGAAAACCACCATCTTTAATAAGTGGTTTAATATGGTTTAATGGTGTTTCATGGTGTTTAATGGAGATTTACCCTCTGGTAAATAACTATAACTATGGAAAACCACCATTTTTGATGGGTAAATCAACTATAAATGGTCCATTTTCCAGTTCGCTATGTTAAATTACCAGAGGGTATGAATCTGGTCATATATATCATGTTAAAACAATGTTATGTTTACCACCCATTGATAGTGATTCATGACAGTGATTAATGGCTATTGATAGTGATTAATCTGGTTAAAACAATGTCATTTTTACCACCCATGACTGGGAATGGTTTATAATACCACCCATAAAAATGGTTTTGACTTGGAGATGGTCTATGATTGTTACCCTCTGATAAACTAACGTCGCGAACTGGAAAATCCCCATTTCTGAGAGGTAAATCAACGAACTAAATGGCAATTGTCCTTTTTAGTGTTAAATTACCAGAGGGTATCCAAAATGGTGGAAAGTTGGTCATCTAAACCCATTAAAACAATGGTGATTGACAAGAATTGTTGGTTAAATTGCAAGTTTTACAATCAAAAAATGTGGAAATGTGTAGATTTTGCTATTAAACGTTGTGATTCAAGCATTCAAGCATCGAAATTAGCGATTTAACAAATGAATGATGCTAAATGATATAGGGACGGGATGTGGTTTTTTTGTATACCGCCTTTTTTTATGACAATTGTTTAGGGTGAAAATGATGATTCACCCATGGATGCAGTGGGCTAGCCGATTTTCAGACAATCCCCAGGATCATTTAGGGGAACTGACGCTTGAAGTCGGGGATATATGGTTAATATATGGTTAATATATGCTTAAAAAATACATAGATTTAATATTAACCATATATTCAGGTGATTCAAAAAAATGGGGATTCAAAAAGGTAGAACAATTGTGTGCGATCGGCGATAGCAATAGTCACATGTGGACCGATTTTTATCAAAGGAGTGAGATGAAGGTGTCCAGAACGCAGAATTAAGCTGCAAGACAGATGTTTGGAGAATTTATGCAGGGACATGTCCAAACAATGTTTTGGTCAATTCACCTTGATTCTGAATGGTGTTCTCAAACATTGCCCAAGTTTCAACATGTGTCAACCACTCACACATTTTCAAGATGCCTCCTGAATGTGATTTGTTGACTTGAGGGACATACTCATACTCCCGAAAAGCAAAAAAAACATCAAAGATATCAAGAATGATGTTCCCCAAGGTTTATCACGCTCACTGCTGGGCCACCCAGCAGGTCGGTAAAAACGTCCAAACGTGGTTGCTTCCTGCAGGCAGATGCAGGACATCTATACTGACTTTGTCGCGGTGGATAGGTATGCTCAGGATGCCGTTTGCTGCGAGGGGAGAACCCAGTTGTCGTTGCTGGAAAAGTGTGGTGTTTTGCTAACCAAACCGTAAAGAGATGATGTGTTTTGCCAGGTATTCGCGGTCATAAATCATAAAATCAAGGCGTGGGCTATGACATTTTTGTGGGCCTGAAGAATGTTCAGCAGTTTGCGACCAGAATTTCCAGTATTCCCCAAATGACTAGCCGTATGATTCGGAGCGCAACGACTGCTTTCTGGCTTCAAATGTGTCTGGCTATGTTTCATCGGTAGCTGGTATGATGATCCTAACCGGCTAATTCATAGATTTTTCAGTTGGGTTGAAACCCGCTGTTGGATTGGTGGATTTGACGGATAAGTAGGGATGATAATATAAGATATTGATAAACCATAGAATTGGAGGGCTTCCACTTCTCCAAATGGCTCTGAACCATCAAAATCCATCAAACACGTCCAATGGCGGGTTCCTAAAATGAGGGATCCCAAAATCATCCTTAAAATTGGTGATTGTCCAGTCAATGGGAAAACCCATGGTTTTTTTTTGTACCCTCTGGTCAACTAACCTAACTATGGAAAATCACCATGCTATTAATGGGTAAATCCACTATTTCTATGGCCATTTTCCAGTTCGCTATGTTAGTTTACCAGAGGGTACCCATATTTGTCGGACCCCCATGGCCATGTGAAACCAAGAGAAAGCCATCGAGAAACTCGGGCCTCCAGGAGGGTAAGACGAATCCCTTGATGCTGGGGCCGCTGGCAGATGCGGTCGAGAAGGCCTTGAAAAAAAAGGGTGAAATCACTGTGAAGAAAACATCCCCAAGCTGGTATGGGTACCCTCTGGTAAACTAACATAGCTATGGAAAATCACCATTTTTAATGGGTAAATCCACTATAAATGGCCATTTTCAATAGCTATGTTAGTTTACCAGAGGAAAATCGTCCAGTTAGTTGATGTTTTTTGCAACAAAAGATATCAATTTTCGGTGGACTAGCCAAGATTGACCATGGAAAGTATGTATTTTCTTAGGGGATTTAACATCACACTGGTTGAAAGTAAGGTCAAAACAGTATCATTCATTTTGACCACCATAAACTTCAAATAGAAAGTAATGGAAGTCTTCATGGGCTTCAGTCAGCTGTCCCATTCTTAAGGGCATTATTATATATATAACCACCAACAACGATTCGTCGATTCGTGAGTGTTTATCAACCATTCTAGTATTGGGGGTCGCCGAAAAGGGAAGGTTGCTACAAGTTGGTGCCCTAGTTCGTTAGCGAAGATGGTGAACATAACTCCAATTTCACTATGGTTTATGGTAGATATAAACTACTTACTATGGTTTATAAACCAACGTTCACATCTGCCTGGGGCACACAGGACACAACCTTGTAGGTCACCCGGTCACCCGCATCTTTTTGCCGCAGGTTATCACAAAGTACACTGCGGTCATCGACTACTACAAACAGGTGGTGTGTGGGCCGATGCTCCGTGTGGTTAGGGTTTAGTGCCGGGGGAATGTTGGTCAACACGTGCATATGATTTTTTTGTTTGTTTACCCTCTGGTAATTTAACATAGCTATTGAAAATCACCTATTAATGGGAAAATCCACTATGAATGGTCATTTTCAATAGCTACGTTATATTACCAGAGGGTATTCATTGAGTTTCCTTTGAATAGTTAAACTCTTCGAAGCTTTATCGAGTTGAATGTGGGTAAAACAATGCCATTTTTACCACCCATGACTCGGAATGGGGGCACCATACCACCTATAAATTCATGGTGATGACTGGGGCATGGTAAACATGGCATTGTTTTACCCACATTAATTATTATTAACCACTAGTATCACTATTAATCACTATAATTCTTAGATCATCATCCCATTAATGATTGATTACACACATTACGACGCCTTACTGCTGTGATCTTGGACCCACATTCATCGTCGGAATGTTGAGTGCCACAGGACTGAGTTTGCAGCATTTTTGTTCCCCTCTTAATCAACCAAGGGCTCAATAAGATATGAGATTTAAACATACCATCTGGTTATTTAACATAGCCATGGAAAATCACCATTTTTACTAGGTTAAACAGATATGGGTAGTAGATGTATGGTTCACTGCCATTAAATCCATCAATACTTCTATTATGGTTCACTGAAGTTCCATTAATACCATCTGGTTATGACTAACATAGCCATGGAAAATCACCCTTTTTAATAGGTAAACCATCTATTTCTATGGACCATGGCTTCCATGGCTATGTTAAATAACCAGAGGGTATAAATCAATGATGTTTTTGATTGAGGAACATTATTTCAGAGAGAATCATCAAGAGGTGTCAAATCTTAAGGATTGAAATTCATCGCTTTATCAGTTCACCAGAAACACATCCCCTTTCAGTAAGAACCATATAAAAAGTGGTCATTTTCATGGTCCAACGCTCAATTTTCATGGAATTTCCCCATGGGGTGATCCTGCCAAGTGTCTCCAGGATCTCCCCACATGATGAAATGCACCCGTTGCCCCCGTTTTTTGATTTTTTTGAAACATTCACCACTCAACTTCATGAACACCATGAAACTCCAACTTCATTGACTTCATGTCATCATTGATTCATCATTGATTCCACCTAAAACAGAAAACACAACCATCTCTTTGCCGGAAAAAGATTCCGCCGGTTGTTTTCCCAGGGCTCCATCGCCTGTTCCAATCGCAGCTACGTCCTGGCCGAATGGGAACTTCTCATCGAAGCCGTTGGATCCCTCCGAAGCCTCACGCAGGAGGCGGTGAAGCGAGGGATGGGGGGATGTGGAACGGCCCTCAGATGATGGATGTGTTTTAAGGAACCAACTTTTTTTGGGGATTCACTGAAAAATAATGGGATATAACTATAGTTATACTATTAGAATATTTTCATATCTGGCTGGTGGTGACTGGACCATGACTGGATGACATGACTTTCCATTGAGACATGTTTAAATTGACAGGGAAGATATGAAGATGAGGTTTCAAAACACACTCTAATTTGCCATCTCATTCGCCTGTGTTTGAAGAGACAAGAGCCAATTCACCAGCAAAAATTGGATGGCTTCAGCTAAGGAATAAAAAATTGGTTTCTACGATTTCGAGAGAATCGTAGGGACCTTTTTGCCCTTTTTGAAGCCCCTTTTTCGAAACAATGAGGAAATCATAGGTCCATCGTCACCAAAAAGGCATTGCTTCTCGAAGCTATTGAAAATGCTTAGACGGTTTTTGATAGTTTTGATCAGACGAGAGGTGCCCATGCCCACAAATACAACATCTTCGCCAGCGAAGATGGTCATTCCGTGCCAATCAAGTTTGGGGTGCCAGCCAGAACATGACGAAAAATCATCGAAGCCAGAATTTTTTTGGGGCTAGGCCAACATGGAAATAAGAAAAACCTAAGAAAGGATGACAGAACGAATAAAGGACAGAAGTGGTGACTCAGTCTGAGTTTGCGTCTGTTCTTCGTTGCTTAAATTCCGTGTCCATGTCTGACATGTTTGCTTGATCACCTCCTTTTTGTGGATGTTCGAATGGCTTTGAAAATATGCTGCAGTGTGTAGCTTTTTGGATCGGTAAGCACCAATCCAAGGGGATCGAAAAACCGGTGGTCCCAGTATTTGGAGATGAAAGATCCAGAAAAAAATCCTTGGCCTTGGGGCGAACAATCACCGCCATTTACCATCATTTACCAAGCTCTGAACGTCAACATCTAGCATTTATAATCATTTATAGATGATATTCCCATTAAAGCTTCCAAGTCCTGCATGGTTTTGTTGATCATACCATGTTTCATTGGAGTTGTTCGACATGTTGCATGAAACCCCCCTTTTTTTACATTGGAAAAGCCATCGTTTTCCGACCGTGAACTCGGACGTTGGCGCCGCTCCAAAGGCCTGTGCGGACTATATCCTGGCTACTCAAGGTGGGGATAGGGGAAAATCGAAACTGGAAAGCCATGGGTTTTTACTAAGAAATCTGGGGGGTTCCTGGTTTGGAACATGACTGGATGGCATGACTTTCCGTTCAGTTGGGAATGTCATGTCATCCCAAGTGACTTTCACTCACTCCATCATTTTTCGGACGGCTAGGGCAACCACCAACCAGAAATATTATCAACCATCATTAAGCATATATTAACCAGATATTAACCATCATTAACCATCATTAACCATCATTCACCATATATTAAGCATATATTAAGCATATATTAACAATCATGAACCATCATCAACCATATATTAACCAGATATTAACCATCATCATTAACCAGAAATAATAGTTCCCATCCCACAACTTCCCACGTTCAAAAAAAAGACACCAAGGTCCCAATGATGTGGACGCCATGTGGAAATCCCAATGATCCTACTACGAAACTTCAAGGTAAACCTAGGGAAATCTTCAATAGTTTTTTGGGGGATTGGATGATGGGATGGCTTGAATTTCTTGGTCGTGTTTTTAGAGAGATCTTAGAGTGGAAACCCTTTGGTTAACATAGCCATAGCTATGGAAAATAGTCATTTTAATCGGTAAATTTGGATATCAACCAGCAAAAACTCACCATTTGTTGCACGCCATCTAAGATTGGCTACGAAAACAACAAAAGCTATTCATTTGATTGTACTAAAGATGTCTATATTATCTGTGTTTAATATCACTTGCTACATCAGCTAGAATTCTGATGGTCTATCCCTTCCCTTTCATATTCAACAGCCCAATTACTGTATTCTATGGTCCCACCGGATTTGATCTCTACCAAACCATGGTTTCTTTGGGGGGGCTTTATAGGGGGATGGGATACCCGGCCTGGTAAACGTTAACAAAAAGCGAACTGGAAAGATCCACCATGCATTTTCAATGCGGATTTATCCACTAGTTCGTTTCTATGGCCATTGTTCAATAGCTATGTAACAGTCATTACCAGAGGGTATATTCTATCAATCACCATTATTAATCAGTATTAACCATAATAAGCCATGATTAAACCATTATTAACAACCACTATCAATCACCTTGTTGTATGTACGGCGTATGTGTTCGATGCCGCGACGCCACTGGATTGATTGTGTCTAAGGAAATCATCCCATTTTATGCCTCAAAATTCGAGTGAATTAGCCTCTGGTAAACATACAAAAAGCTATTGAAAATGGCCCAGTCGAAATAGTGGACAAATCCGCATTGAAAATGCATGGTGGATCTTTCCAGTTCGCAAAATGTAAACGTTTACCAGAGGGTATTGCATGTTATTGTTATGATTTATCCAGATGATTTGCACACAAGATTGGGGACTTTTTTGGTGAAACTGCTTCATGGTTACCTCGACATATGACATATTGATGTAAGTTGAGGTGTGTCAATTCTCATGACCCCACGCGAGGTCGGGTTTCTGATTGTGAGCAGTTCAACGTGTTTTCCCCTTAAATTGCCCCAATCTTTTCAGGTTGCCGAATGATTCCAGCTTATCCATAATATGTATTTACATGCATCCAAGCATCAGCTCACTTGAAATCCTTGTGATTCCTTGTGACTTTTCCAGCACAGATGTCTGAAAAAAAGTCCACGTGTTTTTGAGTCAAGCTGCCGGAGAATCTGGAGAATCAAAATGGCTCTGTCTGAGAATGTTGGGAAAACCACGGAAAAGCCTGAAAAAATGCATAGCCCATGTTGTTTCCATCAAACTGCATATTTTTTGGGTATCCCTTATCTTTGGACCTTTGGACAAACTCCATCATTTTCATGACCCACTTAGAAGTGGAAGTACCTCACTGCAGGAACCCCAAAAATGTGTCGGTTTTGGAATTAGGAAATCCTATGAATTAGTTTTTTGTGTAGTAAGAAAATCATCTGTACATGATAGGAAACATGATGACAATGATGATTTGCACAGTTTTGTGACAAGCAACGTCAGATCCAAGTTGCCTTACCTCGCAATCATGGGTAAGGAAGTCCAACTGACCATTTTCAACAGCAAATCCAATCTCATTCCCCAAATTTACCAAACATCCCCATTTGTAATAATGTTATACATTAAGATCCCATTTCGATTTGAAATTTACATACTGTGGATGGTTGCGAAAACCTGCACCACCTGGGATGCTAGAAAGCCTTTAAACAATATGGGATAAATAATTTACCAACTGCAGGATTTCGCAACCATCCACAGTACCAGACATATACTGATTGGTGGTTTGGAACATGAATTTTATTGTTCCATTCAGTTGGGAATGTCATCATCCCAACCGACTTTCACTCCATCATTTTTCAGAGGGCTAGGTCAACCACCAACCAGATATATTATCAACCATCATTAATCATTAATCATATATTAACCAGATATTAACCATCATCATTAACCATATATAGTGGATTTACCCAAAATCATTAACCATCATTAACCAGATATAAATCGTTTCTATGTTCCCCAAAAAATCTGATGTCATCCCCCTACATCCACGGTTTTTCTCTCTGTGTTTTGCCAGGTACCGAGCCCATTTTCCAGGAGCGATCGGTGACTTGGATCGCATCAAGGTGAGAGGTAAGGCTTGTTGTCAACAAAAAACCATAGAAATAGTGGATTTTCCCATTAAAAATTGGTTGTAGGCGGGCTGTCAGGGATGGTCGACCGCCAGGAAGCTTACAGGCCTTCAGCTCAAAGGGATTCGTCGGCCGACATGGGCGGTTACAACGAGAAGGAAACCTGCCAACAGCTGACCAACATCCGGAGAGCCATGGCTGCTGGCTTCACGAAGCGAGGCTATCCACGAAAGGCCCTTGCTTGGATGTGGTTAGCTGTGGCCAATTTGGCCTTTTTCTCTGTCCACGATCACCGGTCGAATGAAAGACCGGTGATCGTTCACTGCAAGCGGGGCAAAAACCGAAGCGCAGCCCTGGCATGCATCCTCTACTCCCTCTACAATGAGTGTTCCTGGTCCATTGACAAAGAGGCCGCAAGACACGAAGGGCCAGCGGAGCGTTGGACGAGAAGCACTATGAGCTGATGCTGGCCATGGATAGGAGACTGGATTCCTATGCTCTGACAGCGAAGCAGGTGCTTACAGACTACGGCAGGTTGCTGGATGCAGCCCGCGCCGGGCATGGCGAACTTCGTGTGTACAGTAGCCATTGTTGAACATTTCATCAAGCCAGTATGCATACCCAGGATTGGGATGTTGAACCGGGATGTAAATTTGGATCCGAGCATTTTGGCTATGTTGCTGTCCAGATTTTGTTCTCACCGTTCCCTGACGCGGGACTTGTACTGTTCCATTACCATGTTAGATTGCCGAAGTAAAGTAATTTAAATCTATCTATCTATTGTTCTTTCGCTGTCGGTTTTTTCTTCCTATTCGTTCTACCTCCATGTTTTTTCTGCCTCTCAAGTTGTTTAGTCGCTCTGTATTTCTATCTTTCTACCTGTCTGCCTTTTTTGTCGTTCTATCTTTCCATGTCTATCCATCACGTTTTTTTTCCCATCGCTTAAACAAAATCTTGGACAAAATATTGCGCACTTGTTTTCTATTTCCGAGGTTTTTAGAATCTTAATTGCGCTGTCAGAGAACAGCCTCAAGAATCAGAACATTTGTTTGGTTAATCTTACATGATCTTAGAGGCAGCCTTGATGCTACTCTGTAGAATGTTCACCTGCACTTGCACAGGGGAGGGGGTCTCTACATTGTATAGAATGTTCGCTTTAACTTGCACACATCCTTGCAGCCATGTAAATATACAGAATGTTGACTTGCTCTTTTGAATGTTCTTGATGGTACGCTGCAGGCTGTCCACGTAGCCGCATGCTTGATGTTACTCTTCACCTACACCTTCCTCCACACAGGGTTGATGCTTTGCTCCATGCTGTTCAGATTTCCTTTGCTCCTGCTCCACGCTACATTACAGAATGTTCGCTTGCACCTGCACTTGCATCTTCTCGCGCACTCAGCCAATTGAGCGCACCCAGCGCACGCGGCGCACCCAGCGCACCCGGCGCACCCGACGCACCCGGCCGCACCCGACGCACCCGGCCGCACCCGGCGCACCCGGCGCAACCCGGCACACCCGGTGCAACCTGGACCTGAAGTCACGGCTTCAAAAGCTTACAAAAAATCAATCCAACCATTCAAAAAGAAATTGAAAATCTCAAGAAAAATAACCGAAAGCAAATCCAAAAATTAAAAGCGCAATTTACAAGAAGATCAACAAATAAAAAACAAACAAATCCAAAGAGGTCATTTTTCCCAAAAAGTGCAAAACAACTAGACGACGGATGGCCCGAGAGCGTAGAGGAGCAGAGTCTTCTGTTGTTAGTATGGAGACATTATATTACAAGACAATATATTAAAGATGTATTTTAGGCAGACGAGAAGAGTAGTATCAAGACAGTATATTACAAGTACAAGACTTACAAGACAATAGTTTGCATCGTATCTTTCGTTAAAAAAAAAATCACACACAGAATTTTTTACAGACAGACGCTTTTGCACACAGAGACTTTTACACACAGAGGCTTTTACACACAGAGGCTCTTACACACAGACGCTTTTACACAGACGTTTTTACACACAAACATTCTTACACACAAACACTTTTACACACAAACACTTTTACACACAGAGGCTTTTACACACAAACGCTTTTACACACAGACCCCTTTACACACAGACGCTTTTACACACAAACACTTTTACACACAAACACTTTTACACACAAACACTTTTACACACAAACACTTTTACACGGAGACTTTTACAGACAGACGCTTTTACACACAGAAGCTTTTACACACAGACGCTTTTACACACAGACGCTTTTACACACAGAAGCTTTTACACACAGAAGCTTTTACACACAGACGCTCTTACACACAAACACTTTTACACACAAACACTTTTACACACAGAGACTTTTACTTGCAGACGCTTTTAGACACGGAAGCTTTTACACACAGACCCTTTTACACACAGACGCTTTTACACACAGACGCTTTTACACACAGAAGCTTTTACACACGGAGACTTTTACACGCAGACCCTTTTACACACAGAAGCTTTTACACACAGAAGCTTTTACACGCAAACACTTTTACACACAGACGCTTTTACACACAGACGCTTTTACACACAGACGGTTTTACACACAGACTGTTTTACACGCAGACGCTTTTACACACAGACGCTTTTACACACAGACGCTTTTACACTCAAACACTTTTACACATTAAAAATGGTGATTGTCCCATGAAAAATTGTGATTTTCCCATTAAAAATGGTGATTCCCATGAAAAATGGTGATTGTCCCATGAAAATGGTGATTTTCCCATGAAAAATGGTGATTTTCCCATGAGAAATGGCGATTGTCCCATGAAAACCGGTGATTTTCCCATTAATAGCATGGTGATTTTCCCATTAATAGCATGGTGATTTTCCAGTTCGTTATGTAAACGTTTACCAGAGGGTAATCAACACAATCACAATTTAACTGCTTGGTGGTTTGGAACATGAACTTTATTTTCCCCAATAGTTGGGATGATGATCAATCTGACGAACTCATATTTTTCGGGGGGTAGGTATACCACCAAAATCACCAGCCAGTCTTTATCAAAATGATTAGAAGATGGTGCAAAATGGATGTTTCTTCCCAAACATATTGTGTGATTTTCCATATTGGGAATAATAATCCCCACGGACTTTCATATTTTTCAAGATGCTTAAAACCACCAACCAGAATAGTTGACCCTACCCAAAAATGTTTCGAAATGTGCCACCTTTCCCGAGAAAATGGACGAATCCCAGAGGCTGATGAATTTCCAAGTCCGTACACAAAAGGGGAAGTGCAGTGGGGGTTTTAAAGGGTATAATAACACCATAATATAGATATATTATTATACATATACACACATATATATATATAATTGTATATATATATATATTTATAATATACATACATGATATGTGTGTAGTGACCTCATAAGTTGGGACGTGACCCCGTTTAGATCCATGTAGTAAGTGCATTTGCACCCCCAAGAGGTGTACATTCCTAGTCTTGTGACATAGTCTCTTTTGTTTGCAGTGGATTTGTTCATGTTGTTGTTATCGAAGGGAAGAGAGCGACGAAAGCACTGCATGGTGCAGCATGTGATAGCAGTGGAGTAGTAGTGATTGACATCGGTGCCCGATTTATCCCTAGTTTTGATGACAAGATCCCAATTCTTCACCGGTACCCGATGTATCCCTTGATGGTCAAATCCCATGAGTTCCCGTTTTCATGTAATTGGATCCCTTGAAAATCACCACGGGAAACCACCATGGATCTGGATGCAAAAAAAAAACGAAATCACCATGCGAAACCACCAAGGATCGTAGCATGGCGGCACTCCTCGCCGCTTTCCGCGCACTCGGTGGGGTCCAGTGGGGAGCTGGTGCTGCTGGTCCAGTTGGATTTCATCATGGCAGCTATGGGGGATGTTAAGGGGGTGGAGATCCATATTGATTTTCTTTTTAATGGATACATTTCTAGGTCAATCCACTAGATGGGTAGTTTATATCATCCGCTGAATCATCTTTTGGTATGGGATTCTCTACGTTCATGAGCTCAGAATTTGTCATTTTGTTACAGGGTATCTGGCTACTTGGCCATGATTTTACCAACTATAATAAACTATAATAAAGTTAGTTGGATTGGATTAACATGGTTTAATCCTCCAGTTTAACCTGCATGTCGAAGTAATGTTACTGAGCCTTGGTCGTGGAGGCGACAAAATCTCTTGAACGTTACACCGAAACGGCCAGCATCATGGCATTGCCTTTCACACTGACAAGAAGGATGGATATCTGCCAAAGGATCCAACTGCTTCATGTTCATGCAGCCTGGGTTTGGTACACGATTCACCTTAGGTCTGCAGAGAAAAGGTAGAAAGAGTAAGTGGCGGCGCGCCATGGCCCGTGCAAGTTTTGGCTTCTGTGCCTGGAATGCCATTGGCAGGTTTGGGGTACGGATGGTCGGACCACAAACCGGTACTGCCTGCCGCGCTCTCCCGTGTGTGCCCGCCTCCCAGCGGGGGAGCTGTTCATCAGGGAACCTCCCCCAGAGATGGCCCCTTGGTTCTGGAGCGGCTTTTGTTTGATCTGGCTACGTTGTATTTCTGTGTAGCGCTTGCAACTCTCAGCCCCCGGGATCCATTCTTGTGATGGGCGGCAACTTTCAAGAGCAGTTCAAGCATGCAGTCCCTACCTGTCCGGAGATGCACTGTTGGCAGATGGTCATGGATGGTCATCAATTCATAGGGATTACCCATCACAAGAATTCCCATTATGGGATGGATGAACATAAACCACACACCCTCTTTTGACCCTAGCACATGTGTGGGTTGAGCCATTTGTTGTTGTAGCTGCTAAACCCAGAGCTGTTGGTTTAAATCACCACTAAATATACGTAGGTTTTAGTTTTAAATGGTGCTGCCCCATCAAAAACGTGATGTTCGTTGATTAATGATGCTTAATGAGTTACTTAATGGGGATTTAATTGTGATTTATCATAGGGTTTTAAATCATCCACTGACAAATGATCGTTGGTTGATGATTTTGGGAGGTGTTATATTGCCCAATGTCTTGGGGGTTATCAAAATCCATTGTGGAGTCCCGTTCTTAACCAACTGGTATGATAATGGAATGACTGAGCGATTTGAAGCCTGTTCATATGTGCCATGGTCAAGTTAGGCGGATTTAATCATGAAAACTTGTGATTTAGGGATATTCATGGGGATATCATGTGGGATAGTTTCCTCTTCCTGTTCATTGGGGTTGATGTATACATATTTCAGGAGTCCCATTCATAGGGAATCCCATTTTGACGACGTTGGGATGCTCACAGCACAAATGACAATAATGATGTATTGGCTTGTATTGATTTTTTCATATTTATATAATGTTGATGAACGGTTGATAGTTTGTCATTGTCAGTTATCCCTACTAGTTGAAAATAACAGCAGAAATGATGCTGATAATGATGGTACATAGGAGCCTGGTTGATTCTTATTATCATCTTCCACACCCCATGTTTTGTTAACAATGGTCTGTCATCCTCAATAGGTAACAATAACCAACCCAGGACACTTGAAAGTTTGATCGTTTGGTTCACAATTTCACAACACGCAGCAAGACTGGTCACCCTCTCACAATCAAACGTGGCTTGCTGGAAACTTTCCATTAAGAATGAAGATTGACCCTTTGGTTATTTAACATAGCCATGGAAAATAATCACTGTTAATAGGTAAACCTCTATAAATGGGCCATTTCCCATGGCTATGTTAGTCATAACCAGAGGGTAACTGACACCATGTCCTGTTTGGTCCACCTGTTTAATAGGTAAACCACCATTTTTGATGGGTAAATCATTGGGTCATTTTCCAGTTCGCTATGTTAAATAACCAGAGGGTTTAGCTGGGAAAATCATGAAACTATGGCTGGTGGATTTTTCGGCGGAGCTGATGCCACCGGAGGGTCATAGTCCATCGTCATTGATCATCACTTATTATCTATCAACATTCTGCTGTAGGAAAATTATGTCTAATCATGATAATTGTTAATTGATTTATAGTACTTTGATATGTGATTAATGATAATGAGTAAATATTATCTAATTAAACATTTTCCATTTATGATCCATTATTATCCATTGATAATGATTGGTCATGGTTAGTATCCGTGCGTCCACCTTACTGCGTTGTTAAGTTGCTTACGGATTGTTTGCCAGGGATCCACCAACGGTTCATTCCAAAGAAGTGTTCTGCGTGTTCAAGAGAGAGTACAAAATGTTTCTTGCGTTTTTCCCTGGAAATGGTGCCGAAAAAAAAAGTTTCTTTCAAAATTACATACCTACCATCACTGCAGTGAAAACTTGATGCGATTCTGAAACCTCCTGATTGATCGCCCAGGCTTGGTGAAAAATCTGAAAACCTGGTGAAAACCTGGTGAATTGACAAAACTTGGTGAAAACCTGGTGAAGTCGCCAGGGTTTCACCAAAAAAAACAAAGAAGCGTTTTACACCTCCAAAATTCACCAGAAGAAGCGGTTTTCCGTTTTTGTTTGGTGAAATTTATGCGTTTTATGGTGAAATTGGGTTGAATTTGGGGAAATTCCAAAACCTGGTGATAACCTGGTGAATTTCCAAAACTTGGTGAAAATCTGGTGCATTTCCAAAACCTGGTGTATTTCCAAAACCTGGTGAATTTCCAAAACCTGGCAATAGACTTGGTGAATTTCCAAAAACTTGGTGAACACCTGGTTGTTTCCAAAGCCTCTTGAAAACCTGGTGAATTTGCAAAACCTGGTAAAAACTTGGTGAATGCCAAAACCTGGTGAAAACTTGGTTTTGCGTACTGAAGGATTCTGGTAAAACGTGTGTTGCATTCCACGCCCGAAATAGTATAGTGAAAACGTTTGTTGCCTTCCAAATTAGCAAATAAACAACTTACCCTCCAGTAAATCAACATAGACCCTGCCAGATCGGGGTTGGAAGATTAGTTTCCACTAAAAATTTGTGATTTTCAGGCTCCATGTTAGTTTACCAGAGGGTAACATACTGCGTATATCTATGAAAATCTAATCGTTATCCACACCGTTAATAGTTACCTGAGTTATTCATCCATCAATCACCAGTTATATACCTCATTAACTCGCATTACATCCCATTAAATCCCATGAAAACCCATTAAAACATCAGTTAAATCCCATGAAAACCCATTAAAACATCAGTTAAATCCCATTAAATCCCATGAAAACCCATTAAAACATCAGTTAAATCCCATGAAAACCATTAAAACATCAGTTAAATCCCATGAAAACCCATTAAAACATCAGTTAAATCCCATTAAATCCCATGAAAACCCATTGCATCCCAATTCGCTTGCTGCGCCAGCCTATGGTACGGATACCTTACCCGCGCCGCCCTCGCAGAGCATCTTCGACCAGGCCCGGGGAACCGTGGGAAAAAAATGTGATTTAAGCAACAAACATGGGGATTGGGATTTATGTCGCTGATTTATAGCCAAGTTGACACACATAACTTGGTGAAAAACTTAGGTTTTATGCTAGAAAAAAATGCTTGATATATCGAATTAGCTCATGGGGATTCATGAGGTTTATAAACCCACCAACACTACTGGAACTCAACGTGTGGAGCTGTTAGTCACCATCATTTGATGGTGGGCAATGAACTGATTTTAGCATCACAAAATGGGCAGGGATCAAAACCACCCAATGGCGAGATAGACCGGGAATATAGAGCCAACACATGGCGGACTTGAACATCCAAATTATGGATTTAACCATGAAAAATTGGGATTTGAATGGATTTGAAGAATCCAGAATGGAAATGGATTTGCCCAGAAATTCCAGGATACCAGTTCAAGCGGGAAAATCTCAGGATTTGAAGTTTATTCCCTTGACATCGAGAGAGTTCTGCGGTAAGGACACGGCTTCACAATATATTGACCCATCCCCACAGAACCCACAAAAATACACGTGGAACATGCTCAGATGCGAATGGGATAATCCATATCCTCCGTGGTCACAGGGTCGGTTCTTCAGCCTTTCCGAGCTCGGAAATGCCAGGTGATCAACAAGGTGAAACCAGCCTTTGACCTTTTCATCGTAGCTGTCACGGAAGCCAACACCATGATGCTCGGGCCAGTCTTTGCGGGATAGTTCCGTAATTTCTACTGGGGTCCAATGGGTTTTGACAGGTCAAACTCAGATCTACGACGACCATAACGACCGCCGATCGAGGCAGAGCCACGCAATGTTCAAGGGTCATCCCCTTCTGCCGAGCGGCCAGCTCTGGAGTGCGGTTGCCCAACACCGTCGTGAAGAAGAAGAGGGTGGTATGTTCGGCAGTGAGCAGTATGACTTGGGGAGTGAAACGGACATACACATAGGGGCATATAGGCGCCCAGTCTTTCAAGGACTGCCTTACGGCCAACATGGGCTGCGCGCATGCAGCTGAGTACCTTGTGGGGTACATTGTCGCTTTGCGCATGGGGATCAAGGTTGGCCGGGTCCTACTCCGTGGTCTCATACGACGAGTTTGAAAAGCTCTCGCTCGGCCAGAGGTCTGAGTCAAGCCTAATCATAACATGTCATGTGGATATAAACAATATAAGAAAAAATGAATCAATCAACTTAAGATAGGGAGGGCAGCCTTTTCAAGCATTCTCTGAAAAACGGCCCTAAAACGGATTCTCCCCACTTGAGCCTCTAAAATTCTTGGAAAAAACCATGAAAAACCCGCAAAATGCCATCATTTCATAGGAAGAATGATTGTCGAGCATCAAATGTGCATGTTCCTGCCACCTGGGGCCCTCTAGATAGCTAATTTGATTTATGGTATAACTTCGTTAACTAGGCTTTATGAAGGATTTAACTAAAGTTGATGGGGTTCAAAAAGAAGTGAGTACTCAACTCATGACTGTTGGGCCCAACCTTACAACATGTTTAAACAAAGCCATTTGGAACAGGGTTCCCTTTAGTCACTGCTATTTTGGGCCTGAAGAAACTAAAGTCGGCCATTACAACTGGAAGTGGTCGATGGTCTTTTTTTGGGGGTGAATATGGATAGGTTTCACTATCAATGATGAATTTATTGGATTATACTGATCATACTATGATTATACTATGAACAATCCTGATATTTTTTCTGAGATCCAGCATCAATTTCATTGGACAAATCAACATTTTTCATCAAGAGATGTTCAGCAGGGTCAACCTTGGTGGCCTCACAACGGGCCGCCACATGAAAGCGAAGGATACCGAAGAGGTACGAGAAAATCATAGGTACCCTCTGGTAAACTAACCTAACTATGGAAAATCACCATTTATCATGAGTAAATCCACTATAAATGGCCATTTTCAATAGCTATGTTAGTTTACCAGAGGGTATCCACCCGCTTTTGTGTGTCATTTCGAGGAACTCAGAGAAGAAAATCGCGGTGTTGAAATGTCCCCTTTGATTTTGAACACCGAAACAGTACAGAAATGGAGGTTTCTCAAAATGGGGTTACCCCACTATGGATGCTTTATTTCATGGAAAATACTATTAAAATGGATGATCTAGGGGTACCCCTACTTTAGGAAACCTTCAATCATTACAGTGCCTTCTATTGGATCACTAATCACCGATTGACGTGATGTTTGAAATCCTCAAAGCGGAACATTTGACAACTGCAGAAGATTTGCTGCACCATTTTGGGCATACCCTACCAGTAGCATACCAAAATTTCATGTTGAAATACGATGGTTGATATTGGGATAGAAATCTCATGTTATCATCCAATATCTCTAGGTCCTCAGGGCAGTTTAATAGAACTTCATCTTTTCATATATTCCCATTTTGATGGGACAATTAAAGCAACCGATTGAAGATTTCCTTTTGAACAGGGGATCTAGGATTCGCGATGCGTCCGCCCAAAATCACCGTTTTAGATGCTCAAGTCCCAGTGTTTTCCCTAGAAAAGCCAGATATGATCTTCCGATGTCTGGGTAATTATCTGATGATTCCCCTTTTTCGCAACCACAGAAAAAAGAAACGAAGGGCTCAACGTCCTACCAAAAAAAAATCTGAATCGTTCAGTCCTTTTTCCCTTTGGATGGTTGATGAATAGAAGGGTTATCCCCATCATCGCCAACCAATAGGTGCATTGAATGCGTCCCAGGAATGTGGTGCTGCAGGGTGACAACGTTGCTGTACAGGGCACCGAAGTGAAGAGATTGCCGCGTGGCAGCGGAATGTCGCGGAACGTTGGAGGTTTCTGGGTTTTTCATAAAACATGTGAGCCTTTTGGGTTCAATCAGCAACCAAATTGTGTTTTAAGAGTGATTATATAATGGTGGTTTAGTTGCGTTTTAAGTTTTAATGCTGTCTATTGTCTAATAATGGTTCAATGGTGTTTCATGCGGACTCAAGATTATTTATCCTCTGGTAAACTAACATAGCTATGGAAAAATACCACGTTTGATAGGTAAATCACCTTGAAATAGCAATTTCCCATACTTATTTGAGTTTACTGGAGATTATCCCATCCCATTATACTGGTTTGTTGAGAACGGGATTCCCGCAACGGAGTATGATAATTCCCTGTAATAACCAATCAACAATGGTAATTTTTAATGGCTCATGTAGTAACTGGCTCGGTCTGAAACAGGCTACTCTCTGGTGTCATCAAGCATGTAGCATGGCTAGCTGGGAAAATTATGGAACTAAATGGGAGATCACACGAATTAATAATACTTCCATGTTCCCCCATGCTCCACTATTCATTGCTTCGATTCTACGATTCTTTATTTATCCATACTAAATATACTAAATAATCGTGTTCACCATTAAAGCAGAAAGTGACTGGATGTGTTAGGATGTCTCTCCAACAAAAATGGTGGTGTTTCTGCAAGAAAATACGATGAAAATAATCATGGAAACTAGGGGTGAACCAACTGGAGAAGACATGAATTTATATGAATTTTGATCTTTTGCAATGTTCATATTCATGGGAATATTATTGCCCTGCACCGCTAAAGTGTTATATAATTGTTTGCAGGGTGTGATGGTTGAAAAAAAACATATTTAGTGGTTTTACAATGATCGTTTTATGAGTTTTGAAATGCGCGATTTAAAAAGTGGCAATAAATGATATCTTCTAAGATAAGTTTGCTAACTATCGGGATCACCACTTTATATCCCCAAGCTCTCGGTGCATTAGGTGGTCACCCAACCTTTTTGGCTCATGCTGCATCTACAAAGACCCCAGGACTCGACCAGTGGGATAAGCCAGGTACAAAATGATGGGTGGTACCCTAGATCTCGTGGCACATCGTCACGGGCTCCTCACATGCCAGCGTTTCCAATACTTCCATAGAGATTCGCGTCGCCAGAGCAAGTCGACTGTGTCTACGGCGGCTCCATCTGTTGTGGCTGCCGTGAATCATCATTTTGCGAACATTTTGCCCAGCGATGGATCATTGCCATGAATTTACTATGATTATCACTGATTATCCAAATGTAATCTTACTTTCAAATCAAAGATGTCCACAAAATCATCGCCATGTTTCTGCGAAAGAATTGACCCCATCCATACAGTTGGTCGTTTCCTCACCTTAATGTTTTTTTTTAATGTTGTTTTATGCATATCATGCGTTCATACTATACGACTGTGTCCCCCCTAATTTATGGCTGAATGTGGCAGCCCCATATTCTTCCTCCGTGCCTGACATTGAGAGATTTTGTTGCAGAGATTTTGAACAGTAAGTTCAAGTTTAAACAATTTTGTCATATGTTGTTTTTCCAAAATTGATTATAAGGGAAACGTGTCCAAACATCTACTTCTACAGATACCCCAAACCCTCAACGGTTTGGCGCTGGAGCCCAACCCAAACACTATTACTTAATATGGGTTAATGGGACTTAATATTTCTTAATAGGAACTTAATGTGGTTCTGCTTGGTGGTTTGGAACATGCTTTATTTTCCATAATATATGGGATAATCCCATTGACGAACTCATCATTCTTCAAGATGGCTATTGCACCACCAACCAGTTATTGTTAACTGATAGCTGTTCATGATTCAATCCCCAAAGTTGTCCCATTCTTTGTGCAATTCTCATTCCATCTCCATGACGCGTCAATCCCCATCATTGGCTTTTTTCCATAGTCTTTCAACATCGTTTCCACCATTTCCTCTTGGTTTCCATAGTTTGGTTTCCATAGTTCTCCCAATGTTTTTCAGCATGTTCTCCTGCCACGACCGAGCCAATCCCCCAGCAGTTTCTGAGAGGTTTCCCAAAATGCGGGAGTCCCAAACCAAACGTTTCAATTCTAGAATGGTCTGACTTGGATGATTTTGGGCTACCTCCATAGATTCCCTCCAGATGGGTTTAATAATTTAAGATGTTGATAGATGTTGCAATTCCAGCCATACAGGATGCTGCCCCCTATGTTTTTTGGTTTATGGGGGGCCATCTAAATATATGTATTTGATGTTATTTGCGTATCATACACTATTGTTATAGTTATGTTCACCAACTTAGCTAACGAACTGTGGCACCATATCCTGCCCCAGCTGGACTTTTCAGAGCTATTCCGCCATGCAATTGCAGTTTCCTCTGTTCCAGTCATACCCCACTTTGTTTTAGACCATTTCCGAGGTACTCTGATTTATAAGCCATTATTAATATCCATTATACATGTTATATCACCTTGATTTTCCATGTATCCCATGACTATCATAGTATCATATCCCCTGAATTTTCGACTTCCGAGGTACTTTGACCAAGCCTTGTCCACCTTGGCTTCCTTCCCTGTGGGCCGGTTGGAGGCTGGGCAGGACCAACAGTTCCGCGTCAACCAGATGGCCACTTGGACCAGCAGGATGAATCACCATGGAGAAATGCTGCTGAGAAATGGTGGTTTTCAAATGCCAAAAAAAAACATGAGAAATGGATAGAAATGATGGTTTTACCATGGGTTTTCCTCTGAAAAATGGGGAAAATGATGGTTTTACTCTGAAAAATCCAGCGGGAACATGTAGATAGATTTCGGTCTTATTCGTTGGGTCGACTAAACATCAACGACCACCTGTATTGCCAATATTGCCTTCAACTATCACTGGAGTGGGTTTGGCAGATGATCAAAGAATGGTGGCTTTGACCATTCAAATGGACTATTGCATGGTGGATGCAAGAAATAATGGAACTGGGTGACTGTTCTGAAAGCGGGGCCCCCTAATCAAAGACGAAAATGTTGCGAGAAAGATAGGAATTTGTGGGTTTCGCGACCCCTTGCTTTATGTTGCGAGGTCTCTAAATCAAAAATCTTGGGTTGGGGCATAGATATACGTTACAGAAAAAGCCAAATATCATTCAGTAGAACGTAATTCAAGGAGAATTCAAGACTTGAATAGCTTCACTCGCTGATATTAGTCCTGGGATCGCAACACGAAAATCCCTTCCCCCTATTACTAAACCTCCCCCACATGAGAAAAACGAGGGGCCATCTCTAATTTTGGAAAATTTCAGGTTGGCCAATGTGACTTCTAATTGATCCCCTTTAGAAAACAAGTTAAAAATAAAGCTACCATTTGTGGGTTTCACCCCCGAATAATAAAACTAGTTAATCCCGGGGTGTTTATTGTTAGGGTCCGTGAAAATTTTAGGTTTTTTTTGTTTAAGGGTTTCAATTTATTAATAGGGTCCGCTTCGAAATACATTTTTTTGGCAATATTTTCATTGCGTTATATAAGGAAATTTCATTGATTTTGATATAAAAAATAGTTTTTTCCCGAGAGCGTCTGAGCGCAGGGTTCTTCCAATAGTGGGGGTCTGCCTCTCATCTTCTCATCTTCACATCTTCTCATCTTCACATCCTCACATCTTCACATCCTCACATCTTCACATCTTCTCATCTTCACATCTTCTCATCTTCGCATTTTCTCATCATCTTCACACATTCACACAGCCGCGAAATTTTGTGCAAGGTTTGATTCGCTTGGCCCAGGCCTGTTGGCTTTGGATGAATTGCATGACAAAGGAGTTTCTACGCAGCTGCTTTACTGCGTGGCATCATGAGTGCGGCAGCTTAGTGAACATTGTACTACTTGGCAGTATATGGCAGGTCCGATCGAGTTTCCGAAGATAACATGACGGGGCCACACAACTTCGGCATCTGCTTCCTAGCTCTAGTTGCTTGATCATCGAATCTCCCTTTCTCAGCCTTTGACAAAGGGATACAATGGCCATCCTCACATCTTCACATCTTCTCATCTTCACATCTTCTCATCTTCACATCTTCTCATCATCTTCACACATTCACATCTTCACATCTGTTCATCTTCACATCTTCTCATCCTCACATCTTCACATCTTCACATCTTCTCATCTTCACATCTTCACATCTGCTCATCTTCACATCTTCTCATCCTCACATCTTCACATCTTCTCATCTTCACATCTTCACATCTTCTCATCTTCACATCTGCTCATCTTCACATCTTCACATCTTCACATCTGCTCATCTTCACATCTTCTCATCCTCACATCTTCACATCCTCACATCTTCACATCTTCTCCTCTTGCCTTCTTGCCCTCTTGCCCTCTTGCCCTCACATTTTCACATCTTCTCCTCTTGCCCTCTTGCCCTCTTGCCCTCTCCTTCTTTTCTATTTCCCTTCTGAAGGCGGGGGCAGGGGCAGTGCCAACGAGACGGCACGAAACGCAACCTTTTCGCACGAAATGAGGTTCGATCGCCAAAAACTGAGGTAAAATTGTGATTTCAAGGTGTCCGGCGCAACCCTTTCGCACGAAATGAGGTTCGATCGCCAAAAACTGAGGTAAAATTGCGATTTCTCTTGTCTAATCGCGACCATTTCGCATGAGATGAGGTTCAATCGCCCAAAACTATAGCAAATTGCGATTTCCTGTGTGTAAAAGCGTCTCTGTGTAAACGCGTCTGTGTGTAAAAGCGTCTGTGTGTAAAAGCGTCTGTGTGTAAAAGTGTTAGTTTGTAAAAGCGTCTGTGTGTAAAAGCTTTTGTGTATAAAAGCGTCTGTGTGTAAAAGCGTCTGTGTGTAAACGCGTCTGTGTGTAAAAGCGTCTGTGTGTAAACGCGTCTGTGTGTAAAAGTGTTAGTGTGTAAAAGCGTCTGTGTGCAAAAGTGTCTGCGTGTAAAAGTGTTTGTGTGTAAAGGCGTTTGTGTGTGAAAGCGTCTGTGTGTGTGCAAGCGTCTGTGTGTAAAAGTTTTTGTTTGCAAAAGTGTCTGTGTGTCAAAGTGTTTGTGTGTAAAAGCTTCTGTGTGTAAAAGCGTCTGCGTCTAAAAGCGTCTGTGTGTAAAAGCGTCTGTGTGTAAAAGTGTCTGTGTGTAAAAGTGTCTGTGTAAAAGCGTCTGTGTGTAAAAGCTTCTGTCTGTAAAAGCTTCTGTGGGTAAAAGCTTTGTGTGTAAAAGCGTCTGTGTAGAAGCAGCAGTGTGTAAAAGCGTCTGTGTGTAAAACTGTCTGTATGTAAAAGCGCTTGTGTGTAAAAGTGTCTGTGTGTAAAAGTGCCTTGTGTGTAAAAGCGTCTGTGTGTAAAAGCGCCGGTGTGTAAAAACTTCTGTGTGTAAAAGCTTCTCTGTGTAAGGGGTTCTCTGTGTAAAAGTTTGCTCTGTGTAAAAGCTTCTGTGTGTAAAAGTGTTTGCAATGCAAACTATTGTCTTGTACTTGTGCTATATTGTCTTGATACTCCTCTTCTCGACTGCCTATAACACATCTTTAAT
>Ga0126342_10002851_pt1 | contig 27720 bp, 22 predicted proteins | sample Cyp1metagenome_FD_92528 | JGI IMG/M metagenome (GOLD analysis project Ga0126342, IMG submission 92528) | Coral microbial communities from Lord Howe Island, Old Settlement Bay, Australia - Cyphastrea 1 metagenome | ecosystem: Host-associated > Invertebrates > Cnidaria > Coral ... | reverse complement strand
TTGCGAACATCACATGATATTATGTATATCAATGGAAGACTTAGGGGCATATACCAGATCTTTAGACACAAATTTTCTATAATTCAATATTCCCCCTTAAAATGCATTCAAATTGCGAATCGACATACAGTCACCGACAGAATGAATTATGGAAAAAAAATAATTATGGAAACATTAATTATGGAAAAAAAAAAAAGTTCGTAACTTTTCTATCATAGACAGGCGGCGCCTGTAAATTGAAACGTTTTTTTTCCATAATTCTGTCGGTGACTGTATCTATCTATCTATCTATCTATCTATCTATCTATATCTCTCTCTCTCTACCTCTCTGTATATCTCCTATCTATATATACAATGATGCACATACATCTTATATGTATCATTTCATATAAAATTATATGTATGTATATGTATTGTTTTATATCATAAGACCCCTTACCACATCATATCACATCATGACGTCATATGGAACATATATGTCAACACCTTGCAGTGAAAGCTCTTTACCAGTCAAAAACGGGGCTACAAATGGGCTTATCATTCCATAAATGGGGTTATAAATTTAGTATAGCTAGCATTTCGGGCCATAACTCTGTTCACCTTTCAATCATTTTCAATACCTTGCGCATCTTTCTGGGTAAATTATGATAATTCACTAGCTTGAAATAAGGCTATCTTGGGGATGATTCACCGTACCAATTAACCATGATTATAGTGAGGTCGCAGTGAGGTCGTTATAATATGGCAGTGTGTCAAAACCTTGTACCCCTGGTGAACATCAAAATAGCTGGTAAATGGATGTTCATCCCACTAAAAATGGTATTATATAATAGGTATTGATCCATACCCAGATCTTTCAAATCAAAAGCGCTTGGTACCCACTGCGCGCCTACCATCAACTCGCTGCAAGGCATGGTATTGACCACCAACGATCCTGGAGGTCGAGGAGCTTCGCCTGCGGCGAAGAAGCAGCCATGGTTTTATGAGATTTAAGCAATAGAAAATGAAAGTTATATTAAGGATATGATATATCTGTTAGTTATAGTAGGGATATATCTTGAGAAGATATTCGGGATTAATATGGGGGGTTCCATAAATGGGGTACCCCCAAATCATCCATCTTAGCCAGGGATTTTCCGTTATAAACCATCCAGCTATTGGGTATCCCCATGGCCATGGAAACCCCCCATATCTTGAGAATATAAGTGGAATATTTTCATGGGAATGGCATATTTTCATGGATCTAGCCTCCCTTTTTCTCAAAGGTCGCAGGTCGGGAAATCTCCTAAAAACGGAAAAAGATGGAAAAAGCCTCGAGAAATGGTGGATGTGACCCTCGCGTCATCGAGGGATTTGACGAAGACCTGGGGATTTTTGATGGGTAGATCATCGATACCCGGCCTGGTAAACGTTGACCAAAAACTATGGAAAGATCCACCATTTTTTTTTATGGGAACATCAACTATTTCTATGGGCCATCTTCAATAGCTATGTTAAGTTATAAGAGGGTAACCAATGATATTATGTTATTTGGGTTTGCCCAGGTATATTACGGTATATCATGGTATATCATGGTATATCCCAATACTATGGTCATCCCAACCATGCAAAAAATCAACGTCTCAATATCTTTGGTAAATCCAGGTTCATCTGGAGAATCTACCAAGTGAGATTACTAGCTGGTTTTAAGATAAAATAAAATCGAGTTCCCCAAATAGTGTGGGTCATATCGAGTCATATCCCTGTTTCAAGTGGAAGAAGTGGGGTTAATGCACTGGAAAACCCCGGGCTACCCTCTGATTGGGGTGAACCACTCAGTAGGTCCGTACATCCAACTAGTTGGTTGCAGGCGCCACGAGCCATGTGGCAACTGGAATCTTCGAATTTAAATGGCGACCTCTACCACATAACAAACCACAACAGCAAGAACTTTCGTCCAGTTTCCTAGAGCATGTCCTAAGTTCCGACCAAACCCGTCGCCACCAGGGAGGAGAACCGCAATTAATCACTCAGAATGTCTGGGGTACGTATATAAAGGATTTTGCACAATAATAATATTACTGTATTTCCACTTAAAAGGATCTCTCAATGATTCATACATCATCTCAGTTGATACCACATCATCTCAGCTATACCAGTTGGATTGGATCCGCATTTTTTCTCACTCATCATCTTGATTACCGGTAATCCAAGATGACAATGGAAGATCCACCATGTACGAGTATCGATGATTTTCCCCTTAAAACCTCCAATTTACAAGGGGATTCCCTCCAAAACTCCAGCTGCCAATTTCCAGCCCATAGGATCTCACCTGGTCCGGTCTCCAATAGCACAACTAAGCTTAGAATCTAAATCTAGGAATATGGGAAGATTACAGTATGGAAATGAAGGTCTACAAATTCCCATGGATGTCTCCGAACATGTTTTTTTCTGCGTTCTTTTTTCGATGGTCTTCGTCGATTTTCTCGACCAGAGAATTCTGCTAAGTTTTCTCCGGCAGCATCTTGCTGCGCGGCAGGGTCCGAATTCAAACCCAGACAATGGTCCGGATCAGCGTAAGATGCATGCGAACCCGCTGATGCTTCCAGGTGTGCCGCAAAAAAAAAACGCACGATCAAATCCTGGTTGGTGGTATACCTACCCCTTCTGATAAATATGAAAGTCAGGTGGGATGATCATTCCCAATATCTGGAAAAATAAAAAATGTTCCAAACCACCAACCAGAATCTGATCAACCGTATTTTTTTAGAATTGATTGCGATTGTAAATGTGGATCGCACAGTAGATGTTCCATTGGGATACAAATGCTTCAAGTTTCCGGATCGAGAAATGGTGTTTTTTTCTACTGCCCATGGGTTAGTTGAAGATCTACAGGAAACCATGGACTTAGCAGCCACATCCCTAAACCAGTTCTGGCACTACGCAGTTCAGTTTCCATATGTTTATTATGTTTCCTGATACCACCTGTCAACATTTGCGGGTCGGGAAGATTTGGAAGTTGCGAAACGCCCAACGAGCTGGGCAGTTCAATGATGTCAGTATGGGTCAAACTGGCAACCAGGAGGTCAGCAAGAAAATTAGGAGATCACCAAACATGGAGGACAATCTGAATATGAGACGCAGGTTGAAACGACCAATGGGATCTATGATGATCTATGTATTTTGATCCAGTTTCAGCGACCGTTGAATGGAAGTGAGAGAACCTTCCTAAACCGATTGAGGCTTCTCTAGTCACTAGTCTAAACTCGAGCTCGGAGCATAGTTCCGTTTGGTTCTAACCTTCTAGATGTTCATACTGTTCAAGGCTGATGTTAGTTTGGTATCCCCTTGATCTCAGTTTGGTATATTGAAATTTCACACCTTCCATGTGAAACAAGTAGATTGTTTGATCTGATCAACAACGTGATCCAAACTGCTGGTAGGGTTGCATGATTTCACTGTACCCACCAAGAAATCACGGATTCATGGCAACAAAATCACTTGCCAATCTGGGCAACAAAATCAGTTGAACGTTTGACCCAGACCAAGCCCCTGCTTCAACTTGATCTTTGCAAGTCAAGCACACGGGCCTCATGGGCACCAAACAAACTGTACAGTATTTCTGGTCGACAATGACTTCAATAAAAAACCACATACGATGTGGTTCCTTCGAATTCCAAGTTGGTTGATAAACTCATATAACTATATATATAACTCATATAACCCCCATGAATACTACAGTTACGTACGCCATAATCCCAACAGATAACCAACCCCCACGTCTGTCGTTTCGGGGCCCTCTACGCTACTCCGCTACTGGCGCGTCGCTGGCTACGCCGCTACGCCTCGCTATGTCTCGCTCGACCCACAAAGGCGACGCCGCTTCGCCAACGGTTCAGCTTCAGCTTGGAGGAAGTTGACCACCTGAGGAGGTCCAAGTTGGTCCAAGCAGGCTGTGTCTGAAAATGGAAAAGGTACCCTCCCAATAGGGACTTTCCCATTGAAATATGTCTATGAAAAATAGTTGGCTTTCCCTTTAAGAATGGTGTTTTCCATAGTAAACTGTCACATAACTATGGAAAGATCCACCATGCTATGAAAATAGGAAAATCACCGACATTTCGACTGGGCCATGGCTTCCAGTTCGCAAACTGTTAGTCATTACCAGGCCGGGCATACCGTAACAAAATCGTCCTTTGAAAATGGGATTTTGATGGGGGATGGAGCTCCAGGACGATGAAAATCAGGGGCAAAACATGGCAAAACATCCAGTCGATTGACCTAGTATCTACAGTAACATACATGTTGATATATGTTGATAGCTTAACCTGGATATGTAACATAGATACCTATATATATATAACTGGTTGGTGGTGCAATTTCACCATCTTGAAAAATGATGGAGTTCGTCAATGGGAAGGATGACATCCCATACAATATTATCGAAAATAATCCAAATGTTTGAAACCACCAACCAGATGAGAATAGAGCCAATACCTGCATTGAAGCTGGGACATGTTGCCGTTCACCACAACTGGGAGCTTTCATCGACAAGACACTGTTTTCAACCAACAAAAAGTTGGCGATCAAGATTTCAAGACCATCAATGGTGTTAAAGACCGAACATGTCTCGGCAAAATTTTTGGTAGTGCAAGACATGATTCCCCGGAGACAGGTACAACATGGTACAACAATACCCTTTGATTGAACGAGAACCGAGGTCACGGTATCATTCCTTGTGTCCCATAGGCATCAAGTTCAAAACTTGGCTTAGCCGTAGCCCAAAAGTATGGGAGACTTTAACCCCCAATTTACGGCCATTCATTGGGAAAATGATTAACAGAGTGAAATTACCCAACCAATGGTACCCTATTTACAGTAGTAAAACGAGAAAAACCACGTGCCGGCCCCTCCACCTGATGATGGCACTTGGCTGTAGCAATCTGGAGAGGTGTTTGATTACCTGCAACGAACAGCAACGCTTGATGCATTTTGAATGATTTTGGACCTCTTTTATTAGCTGGATGCTACCTGCTACCTGGACAATGAACTGAGAATCGTCCGTACTGGCAGTAGTAAACATGTTTTTAAGTCCCAATGTTGGGGCTATTCCATTGGCAACTGGGGTGGAAATGTAGTTGCTAGCCGCTGCTGAGCAGCTTTTGAGTAGCAATGATCTATAGGGAATGCAGACAGGAATTCCTGCAGAGCTACTTGGGTGTGACTCACAAAGAAGCCCCCTAAATAACAAATACACGTAGCCAAACATCTTACGTGGCAGTCCATTCTGTGCTTGGAAAGTGTGATTCAGTGATGTCTACCCTTTGGTAATTTAACAATATTTAACATAGGTATGGAACATCACCGTTCTTGAAAGAAAGTAGATCATGGAACTATATAAATGGTTCATGGTTTCTTGTTCACAAAAACAACTTACCGGAAGGTGAATACATCTATTGATCTTGTAGATGGCTACATGTTTTTTTATCATATCCCATGCTATCCGCATTTTGGCTTCAGCAAGTTCTTAAATTGCCCAGTGGGTATCAACCAAACTTTTCCAACAACATCGGTTTACAGGAAACAAAATACCCTCTGGTAAACAGCCACATAACTATGGGACATCACCATGTTATTAATGGGAAAATCAAATATTTCGACTGCAGTTCGCAAACTGTTAGTCATTACCAGAGGGTATCCCCATTGTATTCCCATTTTTTGAAAGATCAACAAAGTCCTTGCTTTGTTAAAAAATTGCCGCCTTTGTCAACAGCATTGACATCGGCTCGCGCCGAAACCAAGACTTGCACCTTGACAGCTGACCCGCCAGATTCATCCCATTCATGGGGATCTCATGGAATATTATAATACATATATATATAACTTATATAACTATCTATATCAGAAGTATTCTCATTGTATATTTAAGTTTTATATGTGTGTTTTAACCATTTTCCCGACAGTATAGACGGTTATATATATATATATGCCTCCTGCAGATGTGTGTGTGTGTATGTGTTTGTGTGTGTATAATGTTTTATTGATACAATCTACATTAAACATTATACACAAATGTTTCTATCAAACATTATACATGTGGAGATTGTATCAAACGTTATATAATCTTTCACTGATATTATATGGAGGTTTCCCAAAATGGGGGTAGCCCGAAATCATCCATTATATTTTCCGATTTTCCATCATAAACCATCCCATCCATTTCGGGGATCCCCCACTTTAGGAGACCTCCATATTAATATTAATGTTTGAACAATAAAGAACAGCAAAAATTATAGAACATCTATATATACAATATGCCTTCTATTGCCTTTCTATTCATATAGATGGTTTTATATATATCATCTATACATAATGTTTGAATATATTTGATACAATCTCCCCATGGTCGACTTGTACTATCGATTGATCTCTTTGATCGAGACTTCGAGACTGCTTTCAGGTGGTTGGTCGTCCACAAAGGTTTCGCATGTGAAGCCATAATGTTGGTTCCTGTCCCCCCCCTCCCCCCCTAAACAATAGCTGTACTCTCTTTAAAGTGGAAAGTCAAATATTTTCTTCCCAGGAAAAAAAATCCTCACTTAAGTAAGGATTTCAATTGGCTACAATTGAAATCTAACTAAAACTGTTTTTTTGCCGATGAAGTTGTGGTATTTGTAGTACTTGTAGTACTTGTAGGCTGTTTTTTTCGGACTGGGTGCAGGCCAGAGTTGACTTTTATGGCACCAATGGGAATTCGCCTCAGAAGTTGGGACTTGTCACCGAAAACTATGGTGAAATATATCCAGTGATTTCACTGGAACTTCCAAGTGAGCAGTGCGAAACAAATGTGTCCATTCCTGGTTAAATCCCGGTTAAGAAAGGGATTCCCCGTTCTTGGATTACTAGAGTTACGAAATAATCCCCAAGAGCCCAAGATGTAAAATCGGTAGTTTTTGATCCCCCAACTAATCATCAACCCTGCGGTAGAAATTTTAGCCACTGCTCAAGTGATTCAAACCCACAGTGGGATCCATCGGATTTCCCCCACATCCCAAGCCAGAAAGTCTGTGAGAGGCGCGAAATAAATCTTCATTGAAAAAATATAGAGTTCATTGGATTGGTTGGAAAGATTTACAGGAAAACCCCATATTTATCCATATTTCATATGGGAAAACCCGTGTCCGGTTTTGATTTTCCAAGAAAACCAATCCAATGAATAGTACAATACAACATCTCATTCGGAGAACCACCTTCACCGCTGTCGAATTTTCATCTACCCCCCATAGCATTGACATAGCATTGGCATCTTAGCTATCATCTCAGAACTATCTGGCGGCAAATTCCATTCTTCAGCAGCTAAACTTCTATTTGTCATACTTAAACCATGTTCATAAGGACCAGTTTGGATGTTCCCATGGTTGGACCCATCAATGATATCTTAGCCATCATCTCCCATCAATAAAGAACCATAAAGCAATAGAAATATACGGAAAATCAAACACCATTCATAAGAATCCTAGTTCTATGATGCTCTATGGTGTTTCAGATGTCTACAATATTTCTCTATTGTTCCCATATTTCCCATTGAAATTCGTTTCCTTATCATGGAAATGTCTTAATTCAACAGATATCTCGGCCCCACATAGTGGTGCCCATAGATAGCTAAGTTGGTTTATAACATTTTATAACTACAATAAGTAGGACTTATGGTAGATATATCTATAGTTAATGGGGTTTATAAACCAACTTATAACTGGGGAGGTACCACATTGCATCATCATCCTCATCCACCAAGCTGCTGCCTCGAGCTGCCCCTTCTGCGCCGCGCGCCACAGCGCCGTGGCCCCGTCCGCGTCGCCTTTCTCCAGCGCCGACGAAAAAAGCAGCGGCAGCAGCGGCAGGTGGCCCTTCCCGGCAGCGAGGTGCAAGGGCAACACGTCGTCACCTGGGATCTGTGGTTCACCCGTTCACCCCACACGGTTTTGGGAAAACCATGGGAAAACCCTGGGAAAACCATGGGAAAACCATGGGTTTTCCCATGGGAAAATTATTGGACAGTGATGCAGGATGGTGCCCCCCAGTGATGCTTGTTGGTTTATAAACCCCATGAATACTATAGTTATATCTGCCATAAACCATAGTTATGGGAGTTATAAACCAACTTAGCTAACTATGGGGCACCACCTTGTGGGAAAACATGATTAAAAAAATCCTTAGCTGCTTATGGTTATTTCCATAGCAAAAAACTGAAGGCTAAAGTACCTTATCCAAGGTTGGGGTTGCTACGGCCCAACCTTGCATATTGGGCATTATAATATGGGATATAGTGGTACAACAAACAATATCGGAAAAAAACGGGTGTGTCCTCAAAATACCGTCACGTTTAGTATGGTCATTTAAGGATTGTTTAGCCATTTTGATGTATCTTTTTCAGGAACCCATTATAACATGAAGCAAGTTTCCAGGAAAATGTGAATTCACACGATTTGGGGGATGGGCAGTGCATATGATAAATCAACCACGGCTTTAGATGTGCCAAAACTGGTTTCTACTGACCATAAATAGGGAATAGATAATCTTATCCATGATCTAAATATCACCATTTTTTTGATTTGCCTCTATACTCTATACGATCCACAAGAAATCCAAATAACCAATCATTTCAAGAGACACTCATTCATCCGGCCAAGTTCGGTTGGAGTTTCTATCACTGTTATTGTTGGGTTGCTGTTATTACTATGAAAAACATGTGATATATATGTGTATATATCTATATATATGGGATGGTTTATGATTGGCTTGTCCACATTGATACATCATTCACGCTTCACCATAACCAACTAGTTAAACGTTATAGGAATTATAATCTCATTTAACATATTTATAGTGATCTTCCATCATTATCCCATCATTTCCCATCTGTTCAAGGGCCATGACGTCCACAGTTCACCCATCTGTGTCGCGCCGCCGTCGCCCTGCATGGCATCGCAACGAGCCGCCAGCAAAGTTTCGACCAACTCCTTGTGCCCACCTAAGGCATCGGCATGGTATCGAGCGTTGAAACCCACCGGTAATGGGGATACCATGGGGTAAGATATAGATGATATAGTAATGTGGGTAAATACCACCCATGACTGGGAATGGTAAGTCTAACCACCAAACAAAAAATGATGATGACTGGGGGATGGTTTATTGTTGTTTTACCCACATTAATATCATAGGAATATATACAGATACATATTTATCCATAGGTGGTACCTCCCCCAATGATGTTTGTTGGTTTATATGTTTATAAACCTATTAAAAGCGTTGAATATATACGTAGTTACATTTCCCGATCATCAACCCAAGAGTTTAACCAAGTTAGTTTTACTCACTTTGCTAAGGATTGCTGGCACCAACTTGTTTTTTTTTGTCAGGGTCAAGTTCCGTGGGATTTTTCAGGATATTCGCCGGCCTATGGTTCGTCCCGTTATCAATTCAGGGGATTCCTTGTTGGTTGGAAAGCCAGAAATGATGGGGAAAACGTATACTGTTCGGCATCTTTTTGGGGTCATACTAAACATCATATGAGTTTTAGAACCCCAAAAAAAAATCCATAGCTTGTCATAGTTTTTGGAAAAATATGATACGGCCATCACCTGAGATTTCTCCCTTCCTTCGACTTTAAGTCAGATCCCGACCAACTCGATGCTTCAATTCCTTCAAATGGGGCCTACATGGCCTGGCCATCCTCATCATCCATTCTGCAAACCAGCATGCAGTTGATGACGACATGCCATCAGTTGGTCCAAGAAGTATCCGAATCCTGCTGGATCCTGCTGGTCATAGTCCCCACAGGATTTTTCATCCCCATCTAGCATGGAGTGAATCCCCCAATTCTGACAATTCAATAAGTTCACCCCCCCAATTTTGCCCATCCACAAATCACCAACCTTTGGGTTTGCGGACTTCAATCCAAAACGGACTTAAACAAAAAAAAACATTGTATACCCTAAACTCTAAAGACCCCTCAGATTTCTCTCAGATTTCCCCCCATGCATCCAGGTATGGTTAGGAACGACCCCGCCATTTGCCGAGCAACTCCATGTGGCACAGTACAAGGCGCTGCGACCCAAGAGACAGGCGGCATTGATCGAGGCTCCTGGGTTACCCGTCCTGGTAAATATACAAAAAACGATGGAAAGATTCACATTGTTTCATGGGAAAATTCACTATTTCGACTGGGCCATGGTCAATAGCTATGTTGAATTACCAGAAGGTATAAGTTAGGGTTTAGGGTTTAGGGTTTGTAGGTTGTGCAAAATTAAAAAAAGGCTAGCCCTACGCAGGGATTTGAGCATGTCAGAGGATATATGGGGTCTACGCGGGGGCATACCCTCAAATAATGATTTTAGGATGGGAATTCCAGGATCCTAAAATGGAGGTACTGTACCATATAAGGCCATATGTTGGGGGTATATCCCCTTACATAGCCCTTACATAGGCCTTATATATGGTAGGTACCTCCAATCAATCGGTTCCTGAAATGGCCATTGATTTTAGTATGGGAATGATGAAAATCGATGAAATATGGAGGTTTCCTAAGATGGCGGCACCATGTGGCACCGCCAATTTTCAACGTCATGGATGACCATGACTTAGAGTGAAACAACCATGGTGACGACTGGGGTTCCAGAAGCAGATCATTCCAGTATTCTAAGATGTTTTAACATATGGGTATATCTGAAAATGGGGTATACCCCCAATTATAGCCATAAAAAGTAGGGATAATGATATCATGAACTATATTGGGTGTAGGGCTACACTATTTTCAGACGAACCCATATATGTCAAACTTGTTTTCAATAGTAAATCATCCCATTTAAGGCCTATCCCCCCTTTTTTTGTCGCCCATCGCAAAAGTCACAACTCCAACGACTGCGGCCCCACCTGCTTCCAGCAGACATTCCACCACGGCCTTTCGGCCATGCTCTGCCGCAGCACGTAATGGGCTGCGGCCCTCCCCATCTGCGGCTTCCTGGCCACTGCCGAACGGTGAACTGGGGGAAAAAAGGGCGATATAATTAATGGGTTACCTATAGTTAATGATGGTTAATGATGGTTAATGGGTTAATACAGTTAACCAACAATTCATATCCATCAACCGTTAATGGATATTATTTATTGGTTAACTGTAGTTTATCTATAGTTAATGGATTAGTAAACCAACAAACATCACTGGTCCCTCACCTTGTACCAGGGGATTGTCATGTGTTTGGTGTTCATATCATGCTGAACTCGGTTCAGCTGTAAGTCCATTCGTATACCCTCTGGTAAACATACAAAAAACTATGGAAAATCACAATGTTTGATGGGAAAACTCACTATTTCTATGGCCATGTTCAATAGCTTTTTGTATGTTTACCATTCGTATAGTGCTGGATGAAAGCCATTTGGGATCAAGTGATGACTAAGTGTTCACTCTCATCCCCACGGGTACATCACCATGGTTTCGCCATCATTTCTGCAAACAATAAGAAATCCAAGAAAATCCACCAATAATCAGTGGTTTATCAGTGGTGGATTATCCCAATAACTACTTCTGACTAACCGTTATACCAATAAATCCCAGTTTTTTTTATAATAAACTACAATAACTAGGGGTTTATGGCAGTTTATGGCAGTTTATGGCAGTTTATGCTACTTATGACTATAGTATACTGTATAACGGTTACATGGCCTTGTAAACCATTCGCGAACGCTATCGAGTTCGGGGGTCCCACTTGCAGGTACCCGTGATTTACAGTCACCAACGTATGGTGGTCCCAGTGATTTTTATGGGTTATAATCCCATTAACTATAGATATACCCTCTGGTAAATTAACATAGCCATGGAAAATCACCATTTTTAATAGGTAAACACAGGTAAACCATCTATAAATGGGCGATTTTCCACGGCTATGTTAAATAACCAGAGGGTATATCACCAATAAACATCAATCAACCATATAGTTATTGGACTTAGAAACCAACTTAGCCAACGAACATTATTGCACCACCCTGAACCAACTCCTTGCCTCACCTTGTCAGCCCTGGCTTCCAACAAGGTCTTTACCACTTGCAGGTGCCCTGTCTCCGCGGCCGTGAGCCTGGTGAATGTTCGAGGGAGAAACATCCGCTGAAAAACGTTGGAAAAATTAGAAACCAACATCAGGAAAAATTGGAAAAACAACATCAGGAAAGCACCTGATGCTACTTCCAACATCTTCCAACTATGAGTGGTACCTTGAAAATCCTTTAAAAAAATATGTGATTTGTTCGAAGTGCTTGAAACTTTCAAGATGTTCATGTAAGATTCTGAGATTTAATGATTATATAACCAAAATACATGAGTGGTTAGGACTTCTAGTCACTATGGGACATGCAGAAGTCTCTAGACTTAACCACTACGAAATTACCCCAGGGCAAAGCAAGTCGTTTTGGACATTGGGAAACCAAAAAATAACGCATGTCTGGATGAGACTTCTGGTTCTTCATCCATCATGGATGTTCCCATGGTTTGAGAAAGATGAGTTCACTGTAAGAGGAGTTTCAGTGCCAAAGACGAGTTTATAGATCCATAACCCATAGGACCCATGGTGCTGGTATATATGCTAACATTGGGGTATATTGATGGTAAATGTTACCATATATAGCATACATGGATCCTATGGTAATTGAAGGTTTTCTGTAAGATGAGTTTGCCCAAAAAGACGCCGTTCACTAGGTCGGATTTGGGAAGTTTAAGAGAATCACCAACAGGTGTTTCCATCCTAGAGCAGAATGACTTGATGAGATTTAATTAACAGAACACGTTTCATCCGGCAAAGTTAGAGTGAAAGTGACATCTCACCAAGCATTTGCCATCATGACATGTTTGGATGATTTTGCATCAAATGTCAAGTCCGATTTATTCGTCGTGTGTGCCGGCACCAGGTGCACGGTCAAGTTTTCGTATCATGGGGACACCAAAAAAAAACGAAAATGCGACAAACAATTATGGCGTTGGGTCAAAGCACTGGTGCAGTCATAACCAAGACGCATCTTAGATAGCCTGCGTTGCTCTAGTTTCTAGCCGCAAAAAGGTTCTATTCATTGAAATTTATGGCAGATGAAAGTACTAAACTATACTTGATGCTATCACCTTCACCAAGGTACCATCTGGTTATTTAACAGTTTGCCATGGAAAATCCCCACCATAAATGGAGCTTTAGTTCGCAAAATCATATGTTTCTATATGTGGGCCATCTATACCATAGCTATGGTAAATAGCCAGAGGGTACTTGGTGGCTCATCCCACTTAGTAAGTGGGTTATAACCCCAGTGATTGACATGGGATTTTTGTAGGGTTAATCCACTTATAATTGGGGTTATAACTCACTTACGAGCCGTGGGATGAGCCACCAAGTAATTTCCCGATCATTTTTTTTTGTATATGACATATCTAAAGTATCTAAACTAAAGTATCTAAGTGCATCTATTATTAGTACTTACTAAACTAAACTATACTAAACTCACCATAGCCAGACGGTAATTCCCCGATCTTTGTGCAGCTTTCGGTGACAGTGGCGTCTCGCCATCGATATCTCTGGCGTCCTGGTCTGCTCCGTTGGATGCGTTGCCGAAGGGGTGTGTGTTGTGGTTACCCGGCCTGGTAAACATACAAAAAACTATGGAAAACGATGGAAAATCACCATTTTTTACGGGAAAAATCACTATTTCTATGGGAAAACTATGGAAAATCACCATTTTTTACGGGAAACTCACTATTTCTATGGCAATGTTCAATAGCTATGTTTGACATAACCAGATGGTAAAACAATAACAAAACCATCCCCAAAACCACCATAAATGGGTGGTATAAACTATCAAAATTGGGGTGGTTTATTATTGTAACCACATTAATAGCCTCCATGTAGTTCAGGGATTTCCAAAAGTGCCATGGTTTTTTTTACTGCAGGGATCTGGTAAGGCCCCATTTACCATAGCTTAGTTGACGCACATAATTTGGTTAGCCGTTGGGTTTATGGGGAATATAATATATATATATATGTATATATATATAATTACATATATAATTACATATATACATACATATATATATATATACATATATTATGACCATGGGTTTATTTTCACCAAGTGGGTTTCTACTTGGGATGTACCTCCAGGTATCTGGATGAGGGGTTCGAAAATTCATGGATGTGGGGTCAGATGGTTATGGATCATTTTTTTCATGGTTAATGATGGTTTTTTTTCCCCAAATATATGGCATTTTTTAAGGTTTTGACCCATCCACAAATTGGGATAAGTCAGGTAATGTCAACCCCGGATGAGACTAAACCATGGTTTATTAATTAGGGGGGTACTCCTCCAATAGTCAGAATCTAGTACTTAAATGGTACCCTCCCAATTAAACAGCCGTTTGGGGTTGATTAATCCAGGGTCGACATTACACACACCAAAACCATCCAAACACATCAGCCACTTCTCGTACCTGATCACCGCAGGGCCCCAAAGTGCAGCATGGGGCAGCGAACATGCCATACCAATCATGCCAACCGGCGAACGCCGCAAAAGTACGTTGCAAAGTGAGGTCATTATGGCAAAGTAATCCATCCCATAGGATCCATGTATGGTATATATGGTAACATGGATCCCATCAATATACCCCAGTCATGTTAGCATATATACCAGCACCATGGATCCTATGGGCATTGGAATTCCGTGGAAAAAAAGGGTTCGAACATGATCAGAACGCCCTCCGGCTGCATCTCCACGACGGCCAAGCACAACCACAACGATCACAACGCACCTCTCAGGTCTGCCTACAGCAACCATCAAGCCGACCATAAACAGCAACAACAACAACAACAGCAACAGAAAGAAAAAAAACACAACATCAGATTTATAGAGTTCATACTACTGTGAACATAACCACCGGCCACCGACCGTTGGTTTTTGCTGGGCCCTTGAATTCGGACCCATACCGCCGAATGGTGGATCAACGCCGATTTGGAAGGGTTTAATTTTGAGCCGTGGACAATTCAACAGGGATAGAATGGAATGTCACGCAAAATATCAGGAGTAAACCCGATCTTTGCTGGTTATCATAGACGATGGCTCGTAAATGGCAATGGATTTATATAGTTCTATGCCAGTTAATGGGTATACCATGATCATGGTATACCCACTTTAACCTATAATGAATCATCTCAATGGCATTGTCAGTTGTTGATTCTACATGATTCTACTGTCTATTGGATGGTGATCAAGTTTGTTGATATTAATTTCATTTTTTGAGCTTAAGTTGCAACCGTAGTTCAACACCATTTTGTGTGTGTGTGTCATTGACTATTTAAATTGTTGTTTGCCCATCTGAACCACCCAGGGTTTGCCGCTTCAATCACAAGTTGTACCTTTTCATGTACCCTCTGGTTATTAAACATAGCCATGGAAAATAGCCCATTTATAGATGATTTTCCCATTAAAACCTCCATGTATAAGGGATTTTCCATGGCTATGTTAAATAACCAGAGGGTATATACATAATAAAATTAATTTTCCAATAGTTTCCCATCCAAATCCCCAATCAGTCCTGACATTTCCAATAAATGTGTGGTTAATGATCCTTCGTGCTTAATGATCGTCCATGATTAATCAAAATCTAGCTACATGCTGGTGCCCCAGTTGGCAAAGCTGCATTATGACGAATATAAGTAGCTTCCGGATGGTTTACCCTCTGATAAACGTTTACATTGTACATAACTATGGAAAATCACCATTTTCAATGGGTAAATCAACTATTTCTATGGCCATGTTCAATAGCTATGTTAAATTACCAGAGGGTATATTAATAGTGTCCTAAATTGGAAAAAACAAATCACGGGGTCGGTTTGGTACACCTTGGGGCATCCGCTCGGGATGATTTTCCGCTGAAACCATGGAAGATTTCTGGATATTGATATTCCCAAACATTTGTTATTAATGGATATTGATATTGATATTTATATTGATTTATGAATAATATTGAATAATTATTCCCAAATCAATCCAAGATTTATGGCGGAATTATTCCCAAAATCCATAAGATTTAATTATGGCGGAATAAAAAGATGACCCGAATCCTCTCCATAAAACCTCCATAAAACCTCCATAAAACCTCCCAGCGTCCTTCTCCGCCCGGTGCTGCAACAAGAGCTGCGTGACCCGCACGCGCCCGTTGCGCGCCGCCGCCCAGAGCGGCGTGGCACCGAGCGCATCGCGCGCGTCGACGTCGACGTCATCGGTGGTCAGGAGGCACTGGACCACGTCCGCGTGGCCCATGCCTGGCCGGTGTCCCACGTTAAACGTCAGGGGTTTTCCATGGGAAAAATGAAGAGGTGAAAGGTGCTAAATCTTCAACCAACAGAAACTTTACAGATTTTATTGGGAAAATGAAGGTTTTACCAACAGAAATGGTGATTTTCAGCTAAGAGAGGCACCATGAAGTGGCTAATTTGCAGATTTAAAGACTCAGAATTCACTTTTTTCGTTTTTTGGGCACCGGGCACTTTTAATTAAAGCGACATTCAGAAAAATCGGGTGATTCATTGCAGCGAAGCGAAAACATCATGGGGTGAACCGGAGATCTCTCAGCATCCAGACTGGGGATCCATTCAGACAGCCAGAAAAACCTCTGGTTTTTTCTTTTCATAACTTGGTTTATGACACGCAAATAACTATAGTAACTATAGTATTCATGGGGCTTATAAACCAATTTATAGTTAACTATGGTTGAAATGATGCTACTATCTGGTGGTGCAATAAGCATCTTGAAAAATGATGGAGTTCGTCAATGGGGTTGGGATGACATCCCATATATGAAATGGAAAATACAATTATATGTTTGAAACCACCAACCAGTAAACCTATGGTAAATTTATATGGCTAGAAATTGATGTTTCTCAGACGCATCTTTGATTCAGACAGTAGAAAGATAGGGGATGTGTTTTTTTGAAATTGCTGCTATCATCCCCAAGCAACAATGGCTTACTGGTAAAAATACCTGTAGCTTTGGGATGGTTTATGATATATTGATAATGCTATCCCAAATTGGACAAAAAAATGAAGGGGTCGGTTTGGTACACCATTTCTTCTCATTTACTGATCTGGTTGGTGGTATACCTACCCCTCTGAAAAATATGAGTTCCTCAGTTGGTGTTATTGTTCCCAATATATGGAAAAATAAATGTTCCAAACCACCAACCAGAATGGTTTACTGGTAAACATACCTGTCTCGGATGATTTTGATACCTATTGATACGAAATTTCGACAACCCAAAAATGCGTCTTGCGCTGTTGAGCCTTGAACCCCCCATTTGTCTGAAAAATAGCCACTTCTGAATCTGGATCATTTGAGGCAAATTGCAATCTGATCTGTTGGTTTTTATGGTTTCGCTTGTTTCCTCAATGTGAAAATCCATGAGCAGAATTGATATTTGTTCTTGGCTATGATTCATTGTGTTCAATTTGAGTCATCAATGTTAAAACCACGTTAAAACCAACATTTCCTGCAAACATGTTTGTGGATATTGATATATTATAACTATATATAGCACCCCCAAGTCAAGTCATAGGTAGAAAAGTTGAACATCTGCAAAATAATGATGCTTCATGAGGTTTCCTGATCATCTATGACATCCTAGCAATATGTCGTTCTTGTTGTTTGGACCCCTAAATTTTATGTGGCTGCCCCACTGGGCCGTGCCACGTCTCCATATGTCTCCATCATCAACTCGGCCTGCTGCCAGTCTCAAAGGTGTCTTGCCATCTGTGTCCAGCACATTGCAACTAGCCTGGAAACGAGGGTGGATTTTGATGATAAAGTGATTTCATGACTGTTTGAAGGTTTGGATGACTGAATGAACCACTCACTTAAGTTTTGAATGTGTTCCACTCACTTAAGTTTTGAATGTGTTTTTTTTTCGCTGTTTTGATGATCACGTGGTCTTGCTGGTGGTTTCCGCCACACCGCAGCGACCATCTAGACATGGATTTGATGGGACATGGTGACATGATATCCATGGCGTGAAACTGCCGAACAGGTACAGTTCCACAAGAGGGTCCCCCTAATTATGTTTGTTGGTCTATAAATCATAGACATACCATGAAGCCGAGTTATGAAGTTATGTTCACCAACTTACCAAACTATCGGGGCGCCACCTTGCGATGTTTGTTTGTTTATTTTCTTCACCCTGCATTCTTGTTGGGTTACTGACGACTTCTGATTCTTTATTCCAATTTCTGTTGGCTAAACCTACATTTCGATTACATACATGTAAATATGAGAATACTAACGAAAACGAATAGGTGTTGCTTAAACTTCCCAATCTGAATTTAAGAAAGATCTAAAGCAATGATGATACATGTTGTACTTATGTAACTTGCTATACGTTCTTATTATTGTTAAAACAAATCTATGTTGTTATTGTATCTAATGTACATGATATCAGAACTCATCAAAACTGAAATAAATTATATTACCCATATGCTCCATTTGCCATTTGCGGTGTGTGTATATATATATACAAGCCAACATCACTGACCGATGTTCAGGGTAAGAGCTGGTAAGTATTCGCTGCAACCATTTTATATACATAAACTATTGCACAATCTACACTAAGTTCGTCTGAAGATAGTTCACTCATTAAGATTACTTAAATAGCAAAATCATCTTCGTCCATCCTGATCCTTTAATTGCTATTTTTTGCAACATCAAACCTGCGATCAAACCAATCTCATAATTTTCTGTAGCATAGGCATAATCGTTCATATTCATGATGTGATTCATATGATGAATATGATTTTGATCTTTGATCCTAGCGCAAACATGCTAAAATGAATAATTTTGGTGTCTGGTCAAAAATATAACATCCAAACTCAAAAAAGTCTGGTGATTGCGACTATATGGTTGTTCATAAGGATAGAAATATAATTATAGGGAGGTTTCCTAAGTCATGGGGGGTACCCCTATAGTTCTTATCCCTGTTATTTAACAAGATTTTCCATGAAATAAACCAACCAGCTATGGGTGGACCCATAGCGGTGCACCTTGGCATCCAGCAACAGCTCCACCAACGGCAGCGAGCCACAAAAGCCGGCTGCCGCCAGCAGCGGCGTCACGCCCCGCGCGTCAGCGCACTCCTTTCCCATCGAAGTGGTAATGTGTTTCCAACACCATCATATATTGCCCTTAAAAATCCCCATGAAAAGCCAATTCAAATGTATATATATATACATATATTATATATATATATATCATAAAACCCATAAAGATCCCATGAAACTCATCCACACTGGCGCCTTGTTAGCACCTCGCTCCACCAAGAGCTGCGCCATGCTCAGATGTCCACGTTCGCAGGCGGCCAACAAGGGCGTGGTGCGGCCCAAACCCATCCTGGGTGCAGGAAAAAAGTGGCGAGATCAGCACGATTTATTGGGTTATTGGGATTGGTTGTCAGTAAGATAAACTAATAATATAGGAATTTATCAAGATTATATTCATGATACATAATATTTCTGATTTAGATGATATCTTTCATCGGGTAAATATAATTTTATCCAGATTGATTGGAAGATACCCTCTGGTAAACATAGCTATGGAAGCCATGGCCTATTTTGTTTGATTACCCATCATGATCTATTGGGTTATTGGAACGGGTGAACCATGAGATTATGAAGATGATTGGCTTATCCAGATTGATTGGGAGATTATGAGGACCTTTTGTACATATATGGATCAAATAAAACATGGAGATCTACATATACAACCAAATATGTATATCTACATAATATATGATTGTAGATCAAACAGCTTATCCAGATAATTGTTGTATTTATCTCCCAAATGGACGTATCTTATCCAGATAAACATGGGAGATGGAGTATCATGCCGCTTTGTGATAGTGGTTGGTTGATAACCATATAGGCCACTTATATGTTCAATGGCCATTTCAGAAACCGATAAACATTGGAGGTACCTAATTACCATATATGTGTGGCCTATTTTTTAGGCCTTAGTTTCATATCTCCACAAAATGTGGCCATATGGTACGAACGTACCTCCAATAAATCGGATCCTGAAAATCTGCCATTGATCTGTGGACTCCGCGCCACTTCTTTCGTAGAGCGAACTGGAAGCACTTCGGCCCATTGGGTTCGATAGATGATGATCTACCGATCTAAAATGGGGATATTCCAGTTCGCGATGTTAAATGACCAGCTGGTACCCTCTGGTTATGTCAAACATAGCTATTGAAAATGGCCATAGAAATAGTGGATTTACCCATTGAAAATGGTGATTTTCCATAGTTATGTAAACGTTTACCAGAGGGTAAATGCAAGATTAGCAACTAAGCTAGGGAGATAAATAGGAGACATACTGGGATCTAATCAACTAAATGTCGCATTGCACCAGCCGAAACGGGTTTTTCACAACCAACAAAATCCAGGGATCTATAAACAATAAACATATCTAAACAATGCAAATGCTGATGTTTACTACATTGCATCGAATCAGGTTGTAGCTTTTGAAGCCGTGAGCCCCAAAACAAAGCAGGGACCAGTGATTTGGCTGAATAAGCTGAACATCAGCAGCTGTCGGTGAGGTCCCCCAGTGATGTTTGTTGCTTCATAAAGCCATGAATACTACAGTACTATACGGTAGCTACATTTACTGGTTGGTGGTTGACCTAGCCCTCTGAGAAATATGAAAGTCAATGGGAAGGATGACATCCCATATACTATGGAAAATAAAAAATGTTTGAAACCACCAACCAGGTAGCTACATTTAAATATACGAACTGGTCTTTCATACTACCTCCGGGGCCTCGCGGTCTGGCCCGCCCTCCACATATTTAAATGTCGTTAGTTACCGTAGTTATATTACGTTATATCCCCCATAAACCCAACAGTTAGCCAAGTTATAAGTGAACTTAGCTACTAGTATCTACTGTATGGAGCCTCACCTTGTATATGATTTGGATACCTTATCATGAATGAATGTGCATATATTCAGTATGAAACCCTGATCGGTTTCAGAAACCAGACTCTGTCAATTTTCCAGTTGGTTACATTAATCAATCATTAATCTCCAAGCAAAATCCTGATCCTGATATCACCAGAAATCCCCATGGTATCTGATGGTTTTTCAACATGTTAAAACCCCCATTTACATAATTACCAAGAGGCTGGTTCAAGTCGCTCTGAGCATCGACCAAGATCCGCGCAACCTGAAGACACCCACGACGTGACACGTGACATGAGGGGAAATCATGAAACATCAGTTGGTAACTATTGGTAACTATGAAACACCGTAAATCATAGGATTTGTTATGATTTGTTTCTGGTTTACTACCAACATTTGTGCAGGATTTCTTCCAATATTACTGAACAAATACGTGAATATGTGAATTTCAATCATATTACTGAGTAAATTATCATATTTCACTAACCGGAATTAAATTGAACTAAGGCCATTTTGGGATGATTCCCCTTACTAATCATGATTCCAGTGAGGGAGAACAGTGAGGTCGTTATAATTTACCCAGATAATGTGTATTATATATATATACCCTATGGATCCAAACACTGTCTGAGAAAGTAATTAAGCCTCCAAATTATAGTAAATTATACCCCAAACACTTCCTAAGAAGGTACTTGGATCCATAGGGATATATTATATAATTATATATAAACTAGATGTTCTTTATTGTTACATATACCTGATTGAAAGCCACCGCCTTGATTCATCTCAGCAGTGGTCGACTCCTCCATCCGCCATGCTTGGTGACTTCCCCCATGGACCAGCGCCAGATAACCCAAGCTGGTTATGACATTCACAGGGCTAGCCATGGTAGAGCCATGGCCCTAATCGAAATAGATGGTTTACCTAGCTATAAAATGCTGGATCTTTCCATGGCTAACTGTTAATTAATCATAACCAGATGGTATATTCATGAATTTCTATACAAAAAAGACCCCTGCTGCCCTGCTTAATCAATAGAAATGGAGTTTTTAGGTACTTACTTCTATTCCCCCATGTTGACCGCAAAACTCCACCAAGCTGTTGAGAAGTTAATCTCCCATATTTGCTGGGTTCATCGTCAAGGATCCCACAAATTTCCGGGACAATTTGTGGTGACGAAATGGGACCCCGAGTTGTTGCCTTATATAAATCATCAATCCATCAAACTCAACATGTATTCACCATAAATCCAACAAGTCGTGTACTTACAAACTAAGATACCTTTTCTTGCGGAGGGTCAGCCCCATGGTTGGCTCATCTACTTCCCATGTGTGGAATATGTCCCCTTCCCATTGCCAACCCCCTGCAAGAAAACAACCAAACGTGTAGCTGGTCCGGTTACCAATATCCCATGAAAATGGCAAACAATTGTTCATTGTACTAAACCGAACTCACAAAAGTCACCAGCGAGTTTCCCCCCATTTTTGTTGGCTAAATTTCGAAAACTCCATTGTTAAATCAATATAAACAATGTAAATAGTTACCCTCTGGTAAATTAACATAGACCCTGGCAGTTCTCGGGTTTGGAAGATGAGTTTCTATTAAAACTATAAGCTATTTTCCATGTAAATCAACTCAATTCAGGGCTTAAAAACTTACATATCCAATGATCTTCTGAATCTCACCCCAAAATCATCGAAAAATCCCAGAAATCAATCCGTTGATAAGCCATGATTTCCGTGGGGAGATCCTATCAGGTCATACTACGGTCATACCATGAAGCTGCCACCCTAGCCATCATTCCAATCCTGCTTGGTTTATAAAAAAAATCCCCGTTCTTGAATACCGGGTAGAAAAGAATCCCTAACCAATCAACCAACCAGGGTTTTGAACACTGCTCAGTTGGGTATGGGTCAATACCTATAGATACATTTTTAGTGGGATGAACATCCATAAATCCCAGCTATTTTGATGTTCACCAGAGGTACAAGGTTTTGACACATCACCAGTTGGCCCCAGTTCCCCAAGGCCTGTAGAGTCCCATGTTCCGCCGCTTCCAACAGAGGCGTGGCGTCGTATCTGCCGGGCTGGTCTTGCCAGGCGCCCGCTTGCAGCAGGAGACGCACCGCCTCGGTCTCTGGGAGAATGGAGAATTTGCCGTCTCTACAGGATGGGGCCCCCAGTCGAGTTCGCGTTCAGTTGGTTGAAACAAGTGGCTGAATTCAATGGTTTATGGTAGATATAACGAACTAGTATTCATGGGGATTATCATGGTTTATGCACCATGAAATAATCCCCATGAATACTAGTTCGTTATATCTACCATAAATTATAAACCAACTGAACGCTATCTTGGGGGCCCCATCCTGTAGATCTGTCTCCCATGGTTGGCTATAGATTTATCGATGATCATTAAAAAAAAACTATAGGCCCACTATATCTCACATAGATAACTTATATATAACCAATGATAATCTATATATTTGTATCATTTTGTATCTACATATATATATAGGTTATATAAAGTTATATACATCAAACCACCAACCACATAGATATAGCTATAAAGTATATCTAACCACATATAACCTATATAGGATCCTAGGCCGGCATATACAACCTATAGATTAAACCTATGTTAGATACAAAAACCATAGATATCTATATACATCAACTATAGGTTTTTCCAGTCCAGGTCACGAATCCCACCAACTTTCATCCCGAACTCCGCCTCCGCATGCCCGTAGCGCGCGGCCGCATGCAGCGCCCCGGGCCCGCCGTCTGGGTGCTGCGGCTTCTCCAAGATGGTGCGCAAGGAAGGGACGTGGCCTGCCGGAGAGTCAATGGATTGGTTTTCCACAGGAAACCATGGATTTTCCCATGAAATATGGAGTTTTCTTGGGAAAATGTACAGGAAATATGAGGAAACTATGGATTTTCTCATGAAATATGGGGTTTCCTGTAATTTGTCCCTTAAACCAATCCATTGAGAGAGTGATGTGGAGCTGCTTGGAAGTGGTTTATAATCCATATATCACCTCTAAAATCCCAAATATTCCATATATCATCCATTTGCTACATGGGATGCATCCCCCCGTAAGGTGTCACCTAAATTGGAGGTACCTACCTATGTTTGGTCTAAGGTCGAAATTTCAGTCGATATACCTCCAAAACATGGCCTTTTGCGGTACATGGTACAGTACCTCCAGTTTAGGGTCCTGAAGATCTCCCATTGATTGGAGGAAGGTGATGTGGAGCTGCTTGGAGAGAACTGAGCAGCAATCATGAGATATATGACCATGGCTCATGTCATGATTTTTTCAGTGGCTATTTAAAATGGCCAAACTTTAGCGCGGTTGTGCCAAAATCATATGCAAACTGATCGAAGTGCGAAAACTGGGAGTGATGAATTTTGGATGGTTGGGAAATCCGGCACCGATTGATAAGTGGTTTCTATACTGAACTATTGTTTCATATGTGAAACCACTTAGATCGAAACCACTTAAAGTCCCCACAATGGGAAATCCCCAACTAATACTAGATAAGTGGGTAATACCATGAAGAAAATCTCATATGTAGTACCATTGCTTGGTAATACCATCATATAATTGGTAATCATAATATAAGAGGATGATACCTTTGGTCAAGTACCAAGTAATTCACTGATATCTGGCTAAATACTTGGTAGTTGAATCAGTGGATCATTATTACATGATTATAATTATGCTAAGTAATTCTATGATATTTTAGGGAATCACTGATATCTTGGTCGTTATTATAAAAATTCACTAACCTGAATAGTTGGGCCATGAATGGGGATGATTTCCCTAAAATAAACATCATAAACCATGATTCCAGGCTTCGGGAGAACAGGCTTCAGCCGTGATGAAATTTACCCAGTGATAATTAACAGATCAATATGCTTAGTGAATATCCAAAATATTAATAATTCCCATGGATAATTCCCATTGATAATTCACCATTTTACCCGGTGAATCCCAGTGATATGTATGAATTCCTTGGGTGATGGGATGATTTGCCCCCCATATTTGGATGATTTGGGCCTCGGTGAACTCCATCGCCACATACCCTCTGGTTATGACATTGCCAGTTTGCCATGGAAAGATCCACCATTTTATAGCTAGGTAAACCATCTATTTCGATTAGGGCCATCAATACCATGGCGAACTGTTAGTCATAACCAGAGGGTATATTCCATTAAGTGGATTATAATCCATTAAAACTCATTAAATCCCAATTCAACCTCATGGAAAATCCCTATAAACCATGGCTTTGTTAAATAACCAGAGGGTAGTTAATATTTATCCATTAACGTTATCCTTGAATTAATTCCTTGGTCATCGTGGCCAAGTTGATCCTACCGGATCCACGAGGCGAACTGCAGAACTGCATTATTTTTGGCCCTGGGCAATTTTAACGGTAAAATCACCATTTTTCATGGTAAAGTCCCAATTTTTCATGGTAAAATCGCAATTTTTCATGGTGAAATCCCAATTGTTCATTGTGAAATCTCAATTGTTCATGGTAAAATCCACATGTTTCATGGTAAATTCCACATGTTTCATGGTAAAATCCTAATTTTTCATGGTAAAATCCACATGTTTTCATGGTAGAAAACATGTTTTCATGGTAGCATCCTCATGTTTGGAATCCCCGTTGAAGAGTTCACAACTCGGTCTACTTTCACGGAGAGAATCCACGGTTTTTCCCACCAAGTAGAGCCATAGCTGTTACGATCCCACTGAAATTTGCAGTTCCGAACTTGAAATCAATGGTTAGTTAGGTTAGATATGGTTAGATATGGTTAGTTTAATGTCCACCAATCTCCACCATAATCCAAAATCACTGTCAGGTCAGATATGGGTAGTTTTAATACCCATCAATCTCCACCACAATCCAATGGAAGTTGGGAGTCTTAGTTACGTTGCGCCGCTGTGACGTTTGGGGCACAGCCGAAAAGGCTCTCGTTTAGCGTTTCGCCACGCCAATTGACCGAGCATAAGCCCCGAACTAATCAACAACCAGCTATCATTGATCTTAAGTATATACATTTACATACCTACAGGATGGGGCCCCCAGTTATAAGTTGGTTTATAAACCATTATAGTCCCCATTAACTATAGTTATATCTACCATAAACCATTGTTAAGCCACGTATAAACCAACTTAGCTATCTTGGGGGCCCCATCCTGTATTGTTCATAGTTAAAGCTATATACAGACTTCTCTTTAAATCCCCATATGTTTGATAACCAGCACCTTTTTCTGGATATGATATGAAATAAATCTATCACTGCATCGAAACAGACATTTTAAACCAAAGGTACTTCTATTCACTAGTTCTAGAACTCTATCACTTCAAACGAGCTCTTATGATCATATCATTACCGTTTAATCATTATCTATCACTGGTTCTAATCACTCAAGTCTATCACTTAATCTAAATATCATAGAATGTCTAACCACCCCCTCAGGACCCCCCCTCAGAAGAGATCTGCTGGAAATCTGCGCGGAAGTTATTTACCAATCAATATGTTGCTGCTAATGGTTTATTAAGACTCTATTACCTAAACCAAGCAAATTTGTATTTGATAGCTAATAGACTCTTATTAGAGGCGATGCAGCTCACCAAATCTTTGACCCATGCAATGAGACAGGCCACAACCCTTCTTAAAAGGCTATTAAAGAAAACATCTTCATTGAATCTGGGTGGCCCTGACTGGTGACCCTTTCGACTACTTTTGAAGAAATCCTTAATAGACTGTTATTAGGGAAATGCCCAAAGTTGCGGTTGAACAACCCGGCCGGGGGGGGGTGAGGGCGATGCAGTATTTACTGTGCAGCTTCAACCGCCCCTCTGCAAATGCTGCCAGTTGAGGTGTAGTTAGTCGCAATTGGCCATCTTACAAGGGTGGTTAGCCAAAGGGAGCGCATATCCAGGCGAAGCTAAACCTTAACAACAGGTTAATAAGTTTCAGGCCATTCTGATTTAGTGGGTTGTAGCCGCTGCTTCACAGGCAAGAGTGGGAATGCCACCCCAAAAAACAGGTTAATGTATGTTCATGTTTCTAAAACCAAACGTACTGATGAACAAATTGGTCACGTACCCTCTGGTAAACAAACAGTTTGCTATGGACAATTGCCCATTAAAATTTAGTTCGATGATTTTGCCATTCAAACCTCCATTTAGTTCGAGGATTCTCCATTGTTACGTTTGACTACCGGAGGGTGCTGATTAAATTTGAGCACTGAAAGTTGCACTCGAAATCTCGAAATGTCATTCCATTTAATCCTGCTTGGTTAAGAACGGGATTCCCACTTCGTGGACTATGACACTCCCCCCCCCAAAAAAAAGTATTTGGGTAGTATAATCCCCGAATTAATCATCTACCATCATTTATCAACGACATCCCCACACATGCTTAATGATTAAACCATGTTAAACTCCCATAAACCCCACATATATGATGCTTAACCCAGGGTTTTTGAACACTGCGCAAATTTTGGTTGGTGCCTATGGTCGCAGCAGCCAAGAGTTCCTCTCCAAAGTCCTGTGAAACACCGATGAACGGCGGCTTGTGGCTTTGATGGCGGCTTCACAGGACTTTAATGGGACGTGAATGGAATGTTTAATGGGAATATAATATCATGGGAATCATGGGAAGTTTAATGGTTAACTTATCTATATATATA
>Ga0126342_10002850_pt1 | contig 27721 bp, 20 predicted proteins | sample Cyp1metagenome_FD_92528 | JGI IMG/M metagenome (GOLD analysis project Ga0126342, IMG submission 92528) | Coral microbial communities from Lord Howe Island, Old Settlement Bay, Australia - Cyphastrea 1 metagenome | ecosystem: Host-associated > Invertebrates > Cnidaria > Coral ... | reverse complement strand
TTAACTGCACATGAGGGAAACACGATAAACAAATGAGAATGACATTTCCACATAATTGGGGAATGAAAAAAATGAAAATGACAATTTCACATGATCGGAGAATGATATGAAACAGGAAAAAAAATGAAAAACAAAATGAAAAAAAAATGAAAAAATAATTCCTTGGTCCGGACTCAGTCTGTGGCTGTAAGATTCTCATAAAAATAGTACTGGATACCCTCTGGTCAATTAACATAGGCCAGTCATCGGGGTTGGAAGATGAGAGTTTCCAATAAAAACTGATGATTTTCAGGGTCGAACTGTTAATTTACCAGGGGGTAAGCCTCGCAAACGCAAATGTGTGAGGACTTGGGCCAATTTCTTGTTGTAGAGGAAATTGCTTGGGTGTCCACGGATGGGATGTGCCGAGCATCGGCAATCATCGATTCCACCAAAAAGGAGTCTTCTTGCAGAACATGCGCAATCCTTAGTATCTTGGTGCTGTGCGCTCCGAAAACAAACCAACGCTGTTCTCACTTTGCGGGGTTCTGGTGGGAAATTTCGCCGGCTTGGTGATTTCAGCCACAAAAATGTGTTCACTTGGGTATCATCATCCATTCTGTTGTTGTTATATAATGGAAATATCAAAAGCCAAAAAACAAAGACATCGGGGTTCCCATGTCTTAAGATAGAAAAGTATTGCCACGATGTCTTCAGGATATCATAGTTGCCTCCCAGGCTGGGCCTGTTCCTTAAGAAACTTTGGCAGTGCTATATTATACATACAGGAAGGGCACCCCAAATGATACGTAACTTGGTAAATATAACTGAGCTAACGATTGGATTTATGGGGAATATATCCAACTAGTTATATAAATGAGGCAACAAACGCAACTCTGGGGGTTCCCTTCCGGTAGAATATCAAACTAAACATTGACACTGAAGTAGTGAAAATCACATCTGTATCAGCCTGGAGAGTGATAAAGTCAGTACGTTTTGAATTGATGGTTGTACCTAGACGACGACCACCACAACCACAACCACCACCACCACCACCAGCACAACAACGACAACAACAACAACAACAGAGATTATCATATATTATCATATATTATCATATATTATCATATATTATCATCATACGATTTGATGTATTACATCCAAGCTTCAAGTCAAAGGTGTTCTCCTCCAAGGCATCCGCCACCACAGCAGCCACCAGGTCCCGAAAGAGATTCTCCCAGGTGTGGGTTACCATGACTTGGACCTAGGGATCCCCGCAATATCCCAGGGGAAAAAGAAGGCCTGAATGGGGGATCAATGATGGTTTGAATGAGATGGAGAATGATCAAAAAAATGGAGTTCGTCACTGCAAATTTTGTACTGCACAAAAAAAAAAAAGAGTTCCCATTATGGTTGTTTTAATGAATGAAGAAGATCCATTCAACAATTAGTACCGTGGGATTACAATGGGAAATGAGCACTTTGAGCACTACTTGGTGGTTCACCCCAGAATTCGTAAGGGGGGTGACCCGAGGTGTAAGTAGGCTCAGGGGGCAAAGTCCAGTTATAACGTTATAATTGGGGTGAACTAATCCACTTACTAAGTTGGGTGAAAGATCAAGTCTACTGCACAAAAAATATGACAATTACTTCAACGGGAATCGTGTTGATATTCTGGGAAGTCAGAAAATGATAGGTTTTCTCAACCGGTCCTATGGATTACAATGATATAACATGATATAACTGGAGTTTTATCAACAATAATGGGGGTGTCCAATCGGGATACAGTGACGATGGAATTTTTCCATGGATTGATTTCCTGGAAACTCTACAGGTTTTCACCACCGGGTTTTCACCACCAAATTTCTTGGGTTCAATAGATGTCCCTCTCCCCGCAAAACAACAACTTTAATAAAAAAATATGGCGAAATATCCGATGCGCAATAGATGGGTGATGGGAAATATATATATAACATCTGATATAGGCGTCTAAGAGTCTAGGTGGTTGGAAATGTGTCGGTAACTTAATGTCAATCCCGGATTAATAAACCATGGTTTATTAATTAGGGTGGTACTCCTCCAATATTCATACTCTGATATTTTTTTATGGTAGCCTCCCAATTACATAGCCGTTTGGGGTTGATTAATCCAGGGTTGACCCGAGGTCATCTGTAGAAGCCCAAAAATCGTCTTCTCAAACGCGGCAATGGGAGGTTTCCCCCATTGATTGCCCGATGAAAAACTCCATTTTTGGGGATGTTCATTTGCCAGGTTTGATTAGGGTAATACTTCTCTACCATTTCTTGGCCAAAAAAGTGGCACGGTAGAATCTGCAAAAATTAGGTCCATAAGCCAGCAACGACCTTTGGCCGAATTCGTCGAATGGGTAGATCTGTCTCGCAATACTTGGGGAGACATCAATGATTTTTTGGGGTGTCTGAAAATTAAGGCTGATTACATCCTAGTACATCCCATGATATCATCCCAACTGCACCCCAATTACCGTTCATAATCACCAGGAAATAGCCTCTGGAATCAAACGTGGCTTGAATATCCCTCATGTAGTTTGATGATTTTGTCAGCTGGAAACCTCCATTGATTAATAGTTTCGGAGATTTTCCAACCAGCGGTTGATTGTGATCAATAATACCCTCCGGTAAATTAACATAGACCCTGGCAGATAGGGGTTGGAAGACTGGTTTCCACTCAAAATGGCTTTTTTTCAGGGTCTATGTTAATTTACCAGAGGGTAATAGAAGCATCTCAAACATAAGTTCTGACCCAGTACAACGTGAGCCCCCCCGACGATGGCTAAATGCACATAACTTGATGAATTCTATGGTTTATGGAGGATACAACTATAGTATCATGGAGTTTATAAACCAACAAACATAACTTGGATTTGTTGATTCGGGGTCCCCAAAAAATGATGATATTCCATATAGCATTCATGGGGGTTATAAATCCCTGACCTTACTATATACGTATACTTAGTTATAAAATTTATGGTTAACTCACTAACCATAGTCATGTTAACCATAAGATATAATTATCAGTTGTTTAGCTATAGTTTGTAAAACAAATTTAGCTCAAGTACAATATAAGAGTTATTATCTAACATCACCACTCTGAGCCATTCTTGGGTGTGTCTGAAAATGCGACCACTACCATGGTATACCTTTAATAATTTTAGTTGATAAACCAACTAACATCATATAATTACAACATAGTATATAGATAATAGATAATAACTATATAACTATCTTCAATTGCTATAGTAGATAATATCACTATATATAACTGAAGTATAGGTCATATTATCAATTATTTTATGTGGTATTCTCTTCAACTACATAATGATCACTATCATATCAATTACCCTCTGGTAAACATACAAAAAACGATGGAGAAACACAATTTTTAATGAGAAAAACTCACTATTTCTATGGCCATTTTCAATAGCTGTGTTGGCTTACCAGAGGGTACGTATTTTTCATAACATAACTGGGCCTGTCCTGGGAACGACAGTTGGATTGGCAAAAAAGGGCCCCCACCTTTCGTGGCTCATCTGCCAGATCTTCGGCAAGCGCCCGGCCAGTCTCTCCTGACCGGTAGAACATGATGGATGATGAGCACTAAGGGATTCAGCGATAGTATCATTCACGAACTAATCAGCAATCAACAAATATTCCATAAATTTCATCCATCAACCATACAATGGCCCTATAAGTATTATAAATGATCATTGAATCCCATTAAATAACTAATCAACCAGTGGTTTTTAACTGTTTTAACCATCATTTGTCAGCTGGATCCTCCTACATTTGATGGGTGTTTTACCCCTCGGCCATTGAGCCGTACCTTTCCGGGTGCCTGTGGGTGCCTAACTCCATCACCGTTCTTCGCACCGTTCTACATACCAAGCATCGCGTCATGGGGATGATGGCTAGACGAACAACATCGCGCGTGGTGTGAACCTGAAACGAAGTTGGCGAAACGGGTTTTTTCAATTCAACCTATAAGACATCAAAATCCCTCTAGAAAGCCAAATTCAAGAAATATGGTTTGAATGATTTTAATATGGTTTGAATATGAATTACAGATATGATTTAATATGATCTAAACATGCTTGATTTGTGCTATTTTACCAACAATATGGGGATATCAAGATATCATGGGGAAAAAAATGATGGGGACGGATGATCATGGAAATTCATGGGATGAATTTGCCAACTCAAAACACCATACCCAAGTCCTGTTGATTTGGAGATGGGTAGAGACCCACCCACCCACCTCACCGGACCCACAGGTATCATCCAGATCGGATCTTTGGCGGAAACCACCAGTTACTGAGTTACTGTATGAGCCACCAAAAATGGACCAATGGATGTGAGAAAATAAGCCACAAGTCTGGCATGCAACGGTGATAGGCCAGGATTTGGACCCAAGTTTCTGTGTTTTCCATCTTTCTTCACGGTAAAGACTTTGTCTCCGGCAACCAAAAAAGGCTGGGAAATCCAGCTTGACTGATGCTCCATCCAACTATTTATGGTGAATTTTCCGGCACACCACGTTTGATGAACGGAGGGTAGTGAAGAACCAGCAATCCCAAATTCTAATCATGTTGGTGGTCATGGTGGTCACTGGGTGGCCAATGCCTCAACGCCCATCGTCTCACCCATTGGGAACTCAAAAGGTGCATTCTTCGCAGAGGATTTATGGGAAATCCAAAGGTTAGGACCATCATTTGGCTGATTCATTAGAAATCCAAAAGCTGATGGTAGAAACGCCAAGCTTGATGGTGAGGCCGGTATGAATCAGCTGTCATAGCTGAAGAATCACATGAACGATCAGCCTTAGCGCGGAATTTCCTTCAGAGATCTCAAAAAAAAAACCTAATTTGACGAATTAGGTTGAGCAGCCCTTACAAATGGAGGTTCTACTGGGAAAATCTACAGTATAAATGGGGGATTTCCCATTGCCACGTTTGATTGCTGGAGTTTATGTTTGAGTCAATAGTGGAGAAGAATAATAAGCGACACCTCTAGGAGAAAATTCATGGGCAAGAAACAGTCTGGCTCCCACGAAATTGGCCATTTGGGGGAAACCTCGCCCATTTCTGGACAGGGGCAACATGTGCCATTTCAAACGTTACAATTTACGCAGATGTAAATGTTATCATGTATCATATATCATATATCTATCTATGTGAATATGTACAAACATATATATATATATATATACACCGCTGATATTGGATGGAAGATATTGAACAGCATTTGATATTTATGTATAGCTATGTGAACATTCAAGATTTCTGTAATCATTTCAAGATCCTAAATGCTTACGTGAATATTCAAGACCAAGGCACAGTTGGATCATAGTGTGGCATCAGGTCCTAGACTTCGAATCGGCGCAGGGTTTCGAATATGGGAATATTGATGAAAAGCTACGAAAGCTATGGTATTTTACAGTTACTATTACATTATATTATAGTATAGTATAGTATAGTATATTATATTATTATATTATTATATTATATTATATTATATTATATTATTATATATATATGTATTAATTCTGGCCGGACTAGAATACTTCACTGAGCTGAAAATGGAGGTTTTTCGAAACATTTGAGGATGCCCTGAATCCCATCATTCCGACGTCGCAGTGTCATGGGGTAATTCCAGCGTTTTTCTCAGGGAAAATCCACAGGACGAGTTCTGGATGTTCGGCGAAAAACTCCCATCTGAAATCCATGAAATGATGTTTTTTTGATTTGATTCACGACTTCTGGATTTTCGGAAAAACATCTGAAATCCCATCTGAAATCTCTGAAATCCATGAAATGATGTTGATGAATGATCCCTTAAAAAGTCCTGTTTCAATCAAGGCTTAAATGGGCGTGCCGGCCCTTGGAAGATGATCCAAAGAGATGAGATGAAATCTCGGTGAAATTCCTCCAAGTTTGTTGTATAATTTTCAGATGTTTTTCCAGTTGTAGATTAAGATCATGAATTTATATGCCATTATATACCCTCTAGTAGATTATGATCCAGAATATTGATAGTATGATCTACTTTCATGCTGGTTTTTCCAGATCTATCTTAATTTACGAGAGGGTATATGAAAAATCGGCACCTGGGGATATTGAGTTGTGATTCAGTGATCTATTTCCACATCTTCGCCCTTCAGGCCCTTCAGAGATCCTCAGATGTACAAGATTTACATGGGATTACTGGGTTGTGGTCATTCCACCTAGATTGGCTATAATAAATGGCAGTGTGTCAAAACCTTGTACCCCTTCTGTTCACATCAAAATAGCTGGGATTTATGGATGTTCATCCCACTAAAAATGGTATTAATAGGTATTGATCCATACCTAGATTGGCTATAATAAATAACTATCCACTGTGGGTATTGCAGTGTATGATCCAACTTTGACCTTGCTTGGCACATAGCGGCTGAGCAGTGGAACTAAGACTTATTGGAATATCCAATACCCCTTCTGGTTGATGCGAATACCAATGGAGTATACATGACTATACTATATATGATCATCCCCAATACATAAAGGCTAGTATAACCACCCTAAGCAACAATCCACCAGGATGTTTACAGACAGTTTGTGCTGGCTACCCTCTGGTAAACTAACAGTTTGCTATGGAAAATCACCATGGTTAACGGATAAATCAACTATAATGGACCATTCAGGGTTGACACATAAGACATATTAAATTCGAAACTCTTGTTTATTAAATCTGAATTCCAACCTTGTTCAATTTTCAATAGCAATCTGTTAGTTTGCCAGAGGGGTAAATCTTATTCTTGGCTGAAATCTTCCTTTGTTGCCATAGTCCGCCTGGTTTTCATTCCAGGGGCCCCCTGCCGCATCATTCTGTCCTTGCCAAGACGTCGATAGAAGGCCAACAACTCCTAGCGATGGGGCCCGCTGAGAAACTACGGGACCTAGAGTTTATGGTAGATATAAGTATAGTTAATGGGGGTTATAATGGTATATAAACCAACTTATAACTGGGGGGGCCCATCCTGTAGAGATGCTGTTGCAAAGAAATTCATGGATTTCTCACACAAGAAACACCCTGGGCTAAATGTCTGCAAAGGCTGGGATTTCACTGATTTTGATCCCAATTCTTTTCGCCTTTTTGATGGGGAAAATGACTTTTTATCCTGGGTTCAAACCAAAAACATCCAGGGATGACATGTATTTCTGAGACATATCCCGGAGTGATGGAACTTCATCTCCCCACCTACCCTCTGGTAATGACTAACAGTTTCCTATTGAAAATGGCCATGTATAGTGATGTTCCATTGCAAACTGGTAGTTTAACTTATCCTATACTTAGAAAGTGAAACCTTCTCCCTCTGACAAAATCTCCAAATTGTGGTGTTTGAGTCCCGCTTCGGTAAAATCTTCGGACCGCTTTGTTGCTTAAATCACGCAAACATCCCCCGTGTTGGTACATAGAACAATGTCTTCATGGTTTTTTTCATAACCACCATTTCGATTAAAAGCTCGATATACCTTCATTGAGTACTGGGTACTGGTGGCAATCTGGAACATCCACCATTGAGTTCGATGATTGTCCTGTAAAAAACTTCCATTTAGGGATTCCAGGATTCCCCATTACTACAAAAACGATTACCAGAGGATATAGGTCAACATTTGATTACCAGATAGGTACATGGCTTTGTGACCCACAAAACGACACTTTGGAAATCACATCTGCTTCGTTGGCAACATTTGGCAACATTCCAAACATTGACATTCGCTAGATTCCCCTAGAAATGGGAGATATCATTGTGGTATATGTATCCCATTCTCAAACACCCCCTAGTGTTGGCTATATATCCCATGAAATCTCCCATTAAATTCTAGATAATGTGCAGTGTTCATGGGAAATGCAATCGTTTGCTTGTTAAATGTATGTCGGTATATCCCGTCTTATTCCCACCATATTCCCATCAAATTTCATCAAAATCCACCGGAAGAACAGCCAAAATCTTTCCCTACCCATATGCCATTCCCATCATATGTTCCCATCAAAAATATAAATACCCATCCCATTACCATTTAATCAATATTAGCTATGCTTACTATGGTGAAACTCCCAATTTGGCCAATATACTATTATAAAACTAGTAAAATCATATAGTTCAAAACTTATGGATGCTGATTCTTAAACTCATGAATGACATGATAAATAACCATGCATAACCGAGGACAAATTATGGTTAACATCACATCCAGCCATGGCAATCATCCCATTCCAACGTTATGCGCGCCTGCACCGTGATGCCACGTTCACTTAGCTCCACCACTTTTTCAAACCACCCAGGCTCCAATTGTCGGGAACCTCGTGGCTGAAAAACTACAGAAATGTTGGATGTTCCGTGAGTTTACTGTAGGCGAATCCAGCAAACCATTCTCAAAATGCTTTGATCAATTGCAAATCAAATCCAGAAAATTTTATTGAGCCAATTAAACATATTAAACATGAAGAAATTGCCTTTTTTTAACCAACAAGAGAATTCTGGCCATGACTTAAACTCACTTTTCGCGATCGAAGCGACAGGATCAACTGATAGAACTTTCACAACCGCACGGCGGTGAAAAACACGACGAAGCGTAGTGTGCCAACATCGGATTTCAGCAACATTTCAGAGATAGAACATTCCCATATCCATCTGGTTGGTGGTTGTTGGTGGTATACCTACCCCTCTGAAAAATGATGGATTGAAAGTCAGTTGGGACGATGACATTTCCAATCTGATGGGAAAAAACATATTTTTAGAGGTCCAAACCACCCACCAGATATATTGTTATTCCAATTATTAACCATTATTAACCATAGATTAACCATAGATTAACCACCACCCAGTCATCCATATTGGAAAAACTTATAGAGGCCCAAATCTTTTTGCTTTTTTAGAGGCCCAAACCACCACCAACCCCAAAAATCAACCAAAAATCAACCAAAAAGTATGAAAAAATCGTGGGGATCGACATGGGTTTGATCAACCGAGCGTCGTTTCTGTCGTTTCGGGCGGACTTCGGCACAGAACTGGCTCTGCTGTCCAATCATGGCGTTGCCGCTGTTCATGATGTAGGGGCCACCAATCAGCAACTGGGAATGGAAGAAATGATTATTGCTGCTGGATATGGAAATATATGGGAATATACGGAAATGTGGTGAAATATATGGAAATATATGGAAATAGATATATGGAAATAATGTGAAATCCACCGAAATTCGTCTAGCATTGATATGTACATTGATCACCATCAAACTATCTTACAAGGTCTTACTGGGCTTGTAGCATCAACCATCAACCAACCATCATGAGGGCCGGAGATCAGCTTGGAAATGATGGATGCGGGCGAGCATCCAGCAACAGACACTTGGCTATGGGTCAAAAACCCTGGGTCAAATTGCCTGGCAAAAACACACTCAATTTTTGTGTCATAAATGGAGCTTCATCCCCCTAATGATATTCACATGTATTGATCCCTAGCCATATGTTGTCTTTTTAAGTGCTAGACGTGGAACCTGAGACCTGAGACACCTTGAATGCCAAGTGGAAACATGTGTGAAGAAAGATGGGAAAGCCATGGAAACCTGGTGATTTACAGCAGGGCTCATCCCTAAGTTGATTGCTGGCAATGGATATAATGGATTTCGCTTGAAAATTGAGGGAAAAATGACAAAGTTGATGGTTGATCATGATATGCCCTATTAAAATCATCACTGTGGCTGCTATTCCACATTTTTGGACAAACCAGTGGCCAGTGAATTCCCATGAAGTCCGGAATTCCGAAGAACCCAGCGGTAAAAATAGCTGCCCAAGATGCTAAAATGTGAATCGCGGGAAGAAAAAAGGAAATTTTCAGCAATGTCCTGAGTCATCAAGATTCAGAGGAGAACTCACGTGGAACCCCAAGAGGTGGAGTCTATGTAGAGATATATATATACATATATATATATGATTATATATGATTACATATGTATGTATACATGTGGCTATAAGTTATACATTTGCACAGGCATGTCATGTCCAAACAACAGTAGAGCATGTGTGCAAACCTGAAAGCTTCATCGTTTGTTGTGCTGCCCCGAGAAAAATGTGGCAAGCTCCATCCTTTTCTCGGTGACCTAGATCATCCTACATCGGGTTTTACCTGACGATACCTATATACAGTACCTGTTTCGAGTTTTTTGCAGTTGTCAAAAAAAACTGGTGGTAAAAAAAACATGCAAAAGTACATCACGGTGCTTTCGAGTTTTACCACATATCCATGTTGGTTGAATCATTCGATTTATATCGGCTGCCTCTGCAATCCTCTTGGTTTCCCAATCCCCTGGCATCAAACCACCGTGATACACAGCAAAATATACCCTCTGGTAAACGTTTACAAAAAACGATGGGAAATCACCATGTTTCATGAGAAAATCAACTATTTAACTATGGCCATTTTCAATGTCGCAAACTGTTAGTCATTACCAGAGGGTCAACGATTTCTCCAACGGTTCATCCATTGATCCACGAGGTCCCCCCGCCAAGTTTCGAGAAATCCTCGGAGCTGCCGGTGAGAACGAAACCGTCTTTGTCATCAAAGGCGCGATTGTTGGAAACCACCACGAGCTGAGCAGAGACGAAGGATGGACTTGGAAGCTACCTGGTGCCTCATCCCACTCAGTAATTCGCATGAAAAATCCCAGTTATAAGCAACATCAAGCAACATAAGCCATCAAGTATGAAACCAATTGGACATGAAATTGGGCCCTAAAGCAATCCCCCAAGCCAACCAACTACGAATGTTGGAAGCCATGAAGGCTTGGTTGGACCCGATGAGGCCCCACGCTCAGCCTCAGAATGAGGATAACATGTACATGTTACACATACATGCACCCATGATATGTATCTCTTTAAACATATACACAGTATACACACGTACAAAGTATATATGTGTATCAAAATGTACTGTACTGTCTGTGTGTATACTGTGTATATATATATATTACGTGCGACAACAACACCACGGGGATAAAACAGGTTTACTCCTCGAAACAACCATGGAAACCGGTGCCCGAAAACAAGTCCTTTCCCAACCGGATCATGACAAGATGCGGTCCCAACCGTGACGGTAAAAATCACGTGCATCATGTAGCCAAAACCTCAGCAGCTGGGAGATTCAGAAACCGCGTTTTGATCATTAATGATACAGACTTCAATAACAGGAATGATTTATATTGATAGATGTCATGATGTGTGTGTCCTGTAAATTCAGCATCTTCTATAATATGATACCTACATGTGCAGAATGATATGCAGCATGGACGTTAAATACATGTGATAGATCATCTCTATATCCATAATAAATATCTTAGATATACATAGATATACAAAACAATAATGAATATTTATCTAGATATCGCAACACCCTGAACTTTGCCCAGCAACCTGTTGCATGTGGACTTTGGTTTCGGATGGTGAAAAAAACGCTACTAGTTGGCGCTTCAGTTGTATAAAGTTAGAGTCCCTTCCCCCCTGGAATCTCACCCTCTAGAAACCCTGATGGAACATATTGGATCTGTTCATTTTGGGTGGCCATGGGGGTATGTCAATATTGAGGTGATGGGATCAAAAAGAGATCCATCACACTGGATTTTCCAATGGAAATGTTCCATGGTCTCCTTACGAATCGTGACGGGTAAACCCAGGGTCTGGATCAGGGTCCCCTCCGTGGCCGGATGGCGTTCCGGAAGAAGTTCCTGGGATTCTCTGATGGAGGTGATCTCTTACATGCTCCTTGAAGTCCTTGCAAATGAGCTTGGGGTTATTAATGGTACAACTATGGGATTTAAACCTCCATAAGTTGGGATATGGGGCCCCGAAAAAACTCAGGAACGATGGTGAAATCTAATCCACTTAGCGGAAGTGCACCCCAAAGTCTGCAAAATGAAGTACTCGCAGGCCATCTACCATGGATTCGCCTTGTTTGGGTCATATTTGCTTGTTTGGGGCGAATCAAAGTGCAAAAATCCATGGGAAATTCATCCCACATCCAAATCACCGAGCTTTGAAATCTGGTTTCTTAAAATTGATCCCCAAATCCAATGGTTCATTAGTTTGTTCTAATGTCCCCTATTCAATTGCCATTGGAGGAATATATGGGAATATACATGACTGGTTGGTGGTGCAATTTCACCATCTTGAAAAATGATGGACTTCGCCAATGGGAAGGATGATCCCAGATATGAAATGGAAAATAAAATTCATGTTTGAAACCACCAACCAGATGAATATACCCCATTCTCAAAGCCATTTGGCCAGAAATGCCAGGGAACACTGGCGCCGGACCCGTTCTCGTCCCTTGGTCAAGGCCAGCAAGGCTTCCTCCGAATCCTCTTGTTCCCGTGCCACGTTGCGATACTCTCCCAGCCTTGTGGCGACGTGTCGCGGCATACGGTAATGGGGTGAGTCAACATCGGTAAGTTGTTATGTTGTATCATGGTAAGTATATCACCAATGTGAATTACCATGATTTACCCACAACTGGTTGTTAATGCTGATTAATAGACATGTATGGTAATAAATATATATATATATACCCTCTGGTAATTTATGGCCATTTATAGTTGATTTACCCATTAAAAATGGTGATTTTCCATAGCTATGTTAGTTTACCAGAGGGTGTATATATATATATATAATTGATATATATATATATATATCAATTATATTGGCTGGGATCCACATCTGATAATCATCTGATAGCTCCGCATCATCCCATCATTCGATCCCCAGGGAATTGTTGTTCAAGCTCCATAAGTTGGGGAGATCGTCTCTACAACTATCGCTATATAAGTTATATCACTTACCCTCTGGTAATGACTAACAGTTTGCTATAGAACATCACCATGATTTTTATGGGGACTAACATAGCTATAGAAAATCACCATGCTATTAATGGCTAAATCAACTATAAGTGGGCCATTTTCAATGTCGCAAACTGTTAGTTTGCCAGAGGGTAACACACTTATTGGTGGAACTGCACCCCTTTTGGTGGTGAATATGTCACCACTCTTTCGAATCACCAAGAGGACTGTGGGTCCAAAAGAGTTCAAAGGAGTCTTGAATTCTATCCCATTCCCATGTTGGATTACTAAAATAAACATGTTCCATGCACATAGAGTTGCTGGTCTTGTTAATGAATGCACCCGCAATAATGAACGTGTACGGATTTGTTTGGGAATGGAGTCCCCCAAAATTGATGGTTTAAAACCTGACTGGCATATATTTATACCATATCCCATGTTCAGATCAACCAACCCCAAAATGTCATATTGTTGGCTATATAAACCATGAAATATCCCAGTATGTTCCCATTCCCACCTTGGTGGGACGCGTCCCCAGTGATTTTTTCCCAGGCGCCGCGTCAGAATCAGCCGCAGCATGCGAAGAAGTTGGATGGCGCCCAGTAAATACGCAACAAGGAAGGCAATACCTTGCTGCGCCGCGCTAGGACGTTCTTCCGTGCCATCAAACATGGCGGGCTGCTGGGAAATCCAAGAAGTTTTCATGACGGTTTTTAATGGGAAAATCATCTGTATATTATGGGATGTTAAATTACCATGTTTGATTATCGGAGGGTATTCAGTGCGATTTTTCTCATTGGCTGTGACCAGCACACATGTTGTATATTTGTTTTTTTTGTTATCTAGATACCACAAGAGTGTTCTTCACCCTGTTGTACATGGAATATCCCCAACTATGCACAAGTGACTATCCACTTTCGGCTCCTAAGTTCAGTGAGTAGCCCGATGTTTGCCCCGTTCAACTGGGCTTTCGCGATCCAACCCTCAAACTTGGACCTCCTAACCCTGGAAATTCGAGCAGCAAAGAAAGGACGAGATCTGGCCCTTTGAAAAGCATGGAAATTCCATGAATTTCCACAGACCATCACAGACCAATGACGGGACTCCATTCGAAGCAAGGGGCCGCGGCTCTTACGCAACGGCATCTTCCAGATCCCGGATCCATCTCTTCGAATCTGTGCCCATGCTTAAAAAAAACATCATGTGGCCACAGATTACCATGATTACCATGCGAAGATGGACTTGTTCATAACTGTTTAAGAGCTCTAAGGACCAGGCTCGTTTTTAACCATGGTTAACCGAGATGCTCTGCAAATATAGCACCCCCCAAATAGATAGAAAAAGCTAGAAACCGCGGAAATATGACAGAAACATCATCGAAGTACCATCCTGGAAACACAGAGTTCGGCATCTTTTTGGGGGTGCTGATTCCTATAGATTCATCTTGAGCCAATCCATCTCCCCAAAACATGGAACTAGTTGACTAGTTGGAAGTCAAGAGTTGTAACTGATGAAATAACCTTGGTGATTTCTCCGTCATGTCGTGTGTGTTATCCCACCAGAATGGAAATGTCGAAATCCTACAGTTCATTGCGACAAATTCAACCTGTTCTCTATCTTTTTCTTACTGGTGCTTAGTAGGGAATAGATGGGAATGGGGGTTGCTGGGATGATTATTACTAGTGATTATGGATCATTCCCTCATTCCCTGCTAAGCACCAGTAAGTTTTGAAGCGACAAAAACCACTAACAAACCATAAACACGAGACCATAGGACCCTTTGCGGTGATCCTCCACTACCACCGCAGCTAAGCTACAGAGCATCCGGCGAACAAGGCCAGATAAGCCAGTGCTTGGTAGCAAAGCCGATGGCAGCAACAGGATCTCGCCGGGCCCAGGTGTATTTGTGAAGGCCGCCCGGTAAGTTGGATCATAATATATATAATATATATATAATATATATATAATATATATAATATAATATATATAATATAATATAATATAATATAATATATTATATATTATATAATATATATATATATATTGATATATATATATATATATATTGATATATATATATATATATATTGATATATATATATAAACCCATTAAAGAAAATTGTTGTTATATCACCCGGGAAAAAAATAGTGAAGCAAGTTACAAGTCAATTTAGCTATGTAACAGGCTTCACCTTCTATAGATTCTCCAAATTCTGGATTTTACACTGGGAAAATACAAATCGCCTTCAGCAAACCCACAATATTGTCTAAGCTTATCTGCAATTGGATTGGGATATGAAATTGTGTGACTGTGTATAACTTATACGTGGCCATCCCGCATGCTGTCGCAAATTGAAGGGTTGCAAGCAACAAAATTCTTGGATCTTACTACAATTCTGGAATGAGAATTTTGAATTTTGGGCGCACAATACAAATATCTCCAACCAGAAGTAACCAGACCTTTTCTTGACTGTATTTCCATTCTTGCTGGTGATATCCTCACTTTGGGATAGTAAAGTCCCTACTCCACTCCGGGTTTTCATCCCAGGCATCGCAAGCTGGCAATAACCATATGAAATCACCCAGTCATACACGTTTTCATGGGTTATATATACAGGTCCCAAACCACTTGCGTTTTGGAATGCATATGCTAGGACATCCCCATGTTTGGTACTTAAATCACTTAAATCCCAGTTTTTGTTGGTTCATTTCCCTGTAATTTGCTGGTTAGATCCCATGTTAACCGAGCAAAATAGGGTACTGTACCCCAAATGTTAGATGGCTTTAGACCTAATTTTCCCTACGCATCCATGTCTCCATTTTTTCCCCCAAACTTCCACTTTGTCCAAGTTCTCCGAACCTGAATCCACCAGAGGAAGGTCAGTTGAATGCACATCGGGCTGCGTGCATGGCCACTGAAGGCCTTCATACCTGGGTCCCCACCCGATGAGTCGTGTTAGATCCCATGATGATGCGAAAAGGGGATGTGAAAAAGGGATGTTTTTTAACTCTGGGAATCATTGGAATATCATTGGATTTAGAGGTGGGTTCTTTACCAGTTACCTCTGTCGGATGATCATCCAGCTCTTCAGATGGTTTCTTTGGTAATCTGAAAAACCATTGTTTGTTTCCATCCTTTTACAGGGTAAAGTAAACACCCAAAAAAGACTTCAAACTGACTTAGTATCGTTTTACTTGGATTTTACTTTTCTATATGGTTTCTTTGAAGCAACTGACGGAAAACGAGCCGCTCAGTTGTGACACATGCAGTGCCCGGCAAATCTCCAGAGTATCTGTAGCAACACCCAAAAAAAATGGATGTTTTCAGGATGCTATCTGGTTGGTGGTATACCTACCCCTCTGAAAAATGATGGACTTCGTCAGTTGAGATGATCACATTCCCAATATGATGGGAAAAATAATCCAAATGTTCCAAACCACCAACCAGCTATAGATGATGTTTTCCCCCAGTTTTTCCAGGTCTTCAACTTTTCAACAACTCTTTGGAGGTTGCTAAAGAATACCGACTCACAAATTGGGAAATCACTCTGATGTTGACACATTTCGGACTGGACGTCGGTCATTTGTTTAATGAAAATGATCATAGCCGAGCAGGTTGTTTCACATGGAGAGCTGGGAAATCCTACTAGAAATCGCAATCTTAATGGGCAAATCATGAAACTAACTCAAAGATGTGTCGTTGCCATGTTGCCTATGAAAAGGGCCAAGGGCGGCTTCGCCCGACTGACTGGAAGCGATTGGTTTCACCATCAAAATCACCATTTTGGATGGGTAAATCATCATGTTTATCCTCTAGAAATGGACCATGTTCGCTATGCTAAATAGCCAAAGGGTACTATTTGAAGCTTCCCAGTCTTATTAAGAAATCACCCAGTCCTATATCTATGTATATATATATATGTATGTGTGTGTGTGCCATGCTTGAAGTCATCCATCCCCACATTGCGATTCCTTGCAACGGGTGTATGTATATATACAGTATATAATACTATAATATTATATTATATTAGAGTATATTATATTATATTATATTATATTATAGTATATCATGTTGTATTATATTATGTTATATTATATTATATTATATAACATGATATAATTTAACATGATATAATATGATATGGTATACGGTATTATATTATATTATATTATATTATATTATATGTTATTGTATAATATTATATTACATTAGATTAGATTAGGTTATATGATATATTATATTATATTATATGATCTCTATTAATGGATTGACACTAATATACATTGATGACCCTCCCCCAATGTGTGTAATCAATCTTTTGGCAGCACCTATGGCTTCTAAACTCTTGGAGCAGCTAAGTCTGGTGGCTAAAAGCCCCACCTCCACCTTCTCGGGTCCCAGTGACATTTCAAGCGGTACAGCACCGTGGCCTCTACCCACAAGGCTAGTATCAATTGCACGGCCCCACGGAGTACCAAAGAAGTGATTTTCCTGGGATGACAGGGATATGGGGGGTTCCTAAAGTGGAGGTACCATGAGAAACCACCCAAAATTTATGGATGGTTTATTTCATGGAAAATCCGAAAATCAAATGGATGATTTGGGGGTATCCCAGTATCCCAATTTTGGATCATTTTAGGAAACCTCCATATTTGTTTCTGGGATGTGATGCAGAATGTGCCATGGTTCACTTGGGTTTCATGGGGTTGAATACCGTCTTAACCACTGAGGTTTATGGGGTTTTACCATCAACGATTCTTTGGTGATATTCGGAAATGATGGCTGATGTTCGGTCAAGTGACATGGGATTCACATGCATTTTCATGGGGTTTATTTTTTTTCGCCTTAACCATTGGGATTTTATATAATCTGGTTGGTGGTTTCAACCCCCCTGAAAAATATTAGTCAGATTGGATCATCATCCCAGCTATTGGGGAAAATAAAATTCAGGGTCCAAACCACCAACCAGTAATATATATATATATATATAGATACACTTTCAAACTATTCAGTTTTCCTGGTAGACAACCATACCCTCTGGTAATTTAACATAGCTATGGAAAATCACCATTTTCAATGGGAAAATCCACTATAAATGGCCATTTTCAATAGCTATGTTAAATTACCAGAGGGTATGTTCTATTGGTTTTCACCCTTCAGATCGGTGGTTTTTTTCGGCGCGCTGAAGATCCATCGCCCAGGAGCGAGGTGATGAAACGGTAGTGCTGTAAGATCCAGCGATCCAGATGCGGCTCCTGAACGGAGAACCCAGTTGCGGATGGGATGAGGACTGAACAACAATGATATTTATGCCATCAAAAATAGGGAGATTTCACCAGAGAGAATTGGATATAGCCATCATATAACTATATAACTATATAACTATATAGTTATATATATATATATATAGTTATGTATATAATATATATGTATATATATATATAGTTTTGTATATATATAGTTTTACATATATATATATAGTTTTACATATATATATATATATATATAGTTTTACATATATATATATCCCATATAATGATGGCATAAACACATCAACCAACTAGACATTAGCCATGATGGTTCAATGATTTCCTCTGGAGAAATAGCGTTCAACCCCATGCCACCTACCATGACTGGGGATGGCTGGAATCCGCATGACACAAGGGTATACAGGTTGCTCTCACCCCAGAATACTGGGCAAATTGGTCAAAATCACAATGCAAATCAATCATTTTACCCCCTTGCAGCTATCATTTACCTATATTGGGTTGGAGCAACTCTAGTATAAGGCAGTTGAAACATTGGAGAACTGCATCTTAAGGTATGTCTTACGTGGTTTTGTCTGAACATTTAGGGAACGCCCAAAAAAATCAAACATGTAGGGATGGTTCCCTACAATAGTTATTTCAAAGTATGCCTCATTCTCGAACAAACCCACTTGTAATCACGTGTATAGTTCCCAAACACTTGAAGCAAACACGGTATCACGTGAAATTCGCCCATGTTTCACAGGAAATTCCCTCTCTTAGTTGGTCACTTTCTATCACAAAATATATAGGTGACCGGGCAGTTAGTTGGGCAGTTAGGTGTGGATCCGAATTTCATGCCACCTCAAAAACGGTCATTTCTTGTAGTACCCTCCGGTAGTCAAACATGGCAAGCTGGAAAATCCCCCATCTACACATGGATGTTTTTTATGTTGGGAAAGTCATCGAACACTAAATGATGACTTTTTTCAGCACACCATGTTTGATGACACCATGTCGGGTAAAGCATGGGATTTGTGAGAAAAAACACTGAAATTGACATGGTGGGTCTCCCCATTCACCATTTTCCATCGGCACCTCTACATATCCCAGGGGACAGATGAGGTAGACCCTGCCATCCACCAAGGCCTCTGGTTTTCAACGTGTCAAATTCGAGTTCGATGCGGGAAAGTTTGTGGGATCTCCGCGGCAAGAACAAATTACACCGGAAAGAGGCCCCAAACAGTTTCGGGGGTAGGAAGCCAATGTACCAGATACAAGCACCAGTAGCTACGGAACAGTAACAGATCAGGTTAGACATTGTCGGAACTGCAGCAACAGGAATTTGTTGTGGCGCAAGAGGCAACGCTGTCGACTCATCAGGGCTTCATACCAGAACCTCATACGGGGACATGTAAGAGAATTTCAAAAGATAGCAAAAGAACAACCTTCTGTATAGGGTATCTCACAAGATCTTCATAGAAGAACTTCCTGTGATCTGCGAACATCGCAGAAGAACTTTCATACAAACACCAACACAGAGCATCTTCAAAATCTTTTTGCAAGGACCGCATTGATTTAAACGGGACACCCACAAGATCTTCTCACAAGGACCTGTACGAGATCATGCAAGGACCTCTTAGAACTTAGAAAGGACTTCACCAGGATCTGTACAAGAGCTTCTCACGAGGAATCGTAAAAGACCTTGACCAAGATCGTCATGCCAGGGCCCCAAAGAGAAACCCACAAGATCGTCATAGAAGGACCTGCTGCTGCCGGAGAGGATCTTACAAGATCTTGATACAAGAACCTCCCAAGAGCGTCCGGGAAGAGCTTTCATAGAAGCATCTCTATCTAATACATGGCATCTGCAAGATCTTCATGCAAGGACCTCTTAGAGAGGATCTTTCCAGGATCTGCACAAGATCTTCTCACAAGGACCTTAAAAGATCATGGAAGGACCTCTGACAGGATTCAGGATCACCACAAGGCCTTGGTGAAGATCTTCATCACGGACCTCCAAGACTGCACCATGAAACTCTTGCATCGTCATAGAAGGACCTTCCAGGGAAGTCGTAAAATCTCTTGACCAGAATCTCGGGAGCTCGGCTGAAATCAGCACCACAATGAAAGCGATCCGACACGCACAAAGTCAGAAGAGGGTTGCGCGAGCACATGCAAGATTTTCACAAAACATTGGGCGCATCACCAAAAAGGAACATTGAAAATATCAAAAACGATGTTTTTAGCTAGGTCTCAGCCACTTTTTGTTGAGGTGTACAAAGTTCTGCGCCTGCCACAAAAAATGAGCCCGAGGCATCCAAAGTGCTGCACCTGCCACACGGAATCATCATCATGTCCAAAATCAAAAATGACGACAGCTTCACACAACGAGACTTTCGACCCTTTCCAAACGTCGTCCAAGTTCACCAAATACCCCACCTGCCATGCAAAATGACCTCCAAAAGCACCTCTCATTCTGGCCCACTCTTGCCAACGTTTTAGCAACGTCAAGACAGTGCCACGCCTGCCACGCGAATGAAAAAGTGTCCGGTGTCCTGCACCTGTCATGCAAAGCGACGTTTTAGACCCCAAGATGTCCCGGATGCCCCACGCCTGCCACACGAAATGGACATAGCTCAAAAAACAAGCACGGCACGCTGGTAAAACAAGACCTTCGGAAGAGAGAAATCCGTTACCCAAATTTTGTCCGAGCCCGCGCAGTCGAAAACATGAACATCTCACAAGGGAACTTTTATGCGAGAATTGTTCAATGAAAAAGCCGGGGACCAGAGAGAGTACTGTACCCTGATCTAACCCCGGCCTTTTACTCTTACCGTAAGAACCCCTCAGTGTGAACACACCATTTGGGGGGAAATCCGCTTGAAAGATTGGAACGGCTGGAATTCAGAACAGATTTTGGAGGGGAAATTCAGCTTTCAGACCAGCTGTATGAACTAAGTACATATTCGTTTTGCAATAATTTGTCAGAGGATTTTCAGTTTAAGGGTCCCCAATTGCGGGACGGGCCAGCAATTTCACTTTTCTGAAGTTGTTTGGAGGCGCCATTGTAACATGGCAATGGGAAATGCCCCATAAATAGGCATGCTAATGGGAAAATCATCTATAAATCGTGGGTAATCTTGAACTTAGTCCTCTTGCTTTGGAAGTGCAACCTGCTTGCCAATCCCATATGGTTCATGTGTCCAACTTGATTGGTCAAATTTCATGTCAGATTGGTGATCCTGAAACATCCATCGCAAAATCTCCTGACAGGACCTGCTTCAACATCTGGCATGGGGTAGTAGGCCGTTTCATGTTGGGATACTGCACAGATATGAGTCTTGGTTTGCTGGTTGTATCTCAAATTCTTGTTTGCAACCCCCTTAATGTTATTCGGAGCACATTGTCAATATAATATATACATACATAATATATATATATACATACATACATACAATACAATACAATACAATACAATACAATACATTACATTACATTACATTACATTACATTACATTACATACATACATACACATATATAACATGGGAAAATCCCGAAAATTGGTGTGGACCCCAAATTCGCATAGACGGGTCAGGCACTCCCAATTTGCATCGTCAAATCCCTTCCAAATCTCTATTTTATTGGCTCAACCAGTTCAATTTGGGTCGGAAAATTTGGTATATCCCTTAGATGGCCATTTCAATGGGGAGGATGATTCAGCACTTGGGCATTCTCTTCACTTCTGATTGCGAACTGAATCCCAGATAACCGGATCATGGCGGGCTGCTGAGCAAATCGTTGGTGGAGTGTCCATTACCATGTTTGAATACCAGAGGGTAAGATTCGCCATGGAAAATCCCATCAAATCCCATGAAAAGTCCCATGGAAATCCCATGAAGTCCCCATGACTTATCCAAAACAAGCATCGAAGCCCTGGCGCAACGCCAGAATGCAGTCATCTAGGGCAGTGGCCCAGCCGTAGACGCCTCTGTTGAAATCCATTGGATTCAATGACTAGACTATCTATCCAAGATTATTCATGCCAACACTACATATATTATCATATATTCATATCAATACATGTATATATTTTGTTATTATTATTATTAGTGTTATTATTATTATTATATATATATGCGTGTGCGTGTACCTATGTGTGTGTATATATACATATATCGCTACATCAATCAACGATGCTGTTTGATAGTAGGGCTATGGGATTATACCAATTCTTCACCCAAACCATGGAAAAATATCATCCCAAAGGTGGCTAGAACTTCCGCCAATCAGTGGTTACATGGACCACTTAAATTGGGATCTTTGGTGCAAGAATGTGATGTCTTGTTTCATCTTTTGTTATTTATCTTGTACATTTTTTGAATGTTCCATGAATAATTGGGATAGCGTTCGATGAAACAAAATGGAGTTCGCCATTTTTCACAAATTGATGATTGTCCACTGCGAACTGGTGACTTTAAATTCCAGCTGAGGACTTCACAAGGCAATGAGATTCAAGGCCCAAGAAAAGTAACCTTTGGGTTGGTTAAAATCCGGGAATTTGCCTCTGGTAAAATCCCACTTGTTGGTTACGCGTACTCGTTGCTAAATTGTCACCACATCAATTTCTCAAAATCCGAAATGTAGTGTTTGTCACCATGCTGTTCTTTTCTCATGTTCCCCTCTGGTACCTGTAATTTACCACAACAGAAAATGGCACATTGAAAAAAATGAACTCTTCAAAAATGGTGCACTTTTTGCCGTGAAATGATCCGAAGGTAGAAGTTAATCAGCCCAGTTCATCGTTGTTCATCAGGGCGACAGGAGAAGTGTAGATAGATCCCAGCGATCCAAAAGTGCCATGACCTCCGCAACTTGGGATGTTCATGAGATTTTCATGTGATGTTAATGGGATTCGAATGGGATGTAATTGAAAAATTGAATCGGAGTTTTATGGAAGTTTGATGGGAGTTTAATGTGATTTTAAGGAATATCTAAGATTTAGACACCATTTAAATACGTGGGATTGGGTGATTTCATGGGGAGTGAGTTGGATTTATTAGCATCTATCATTTAAGGGAACTATATTATAGGATTGTTTTTCCCAAAAGCATCTCCGATGCTCGCGTTCTCGTTTAGGTTACTTTGCCGCGAGGGGAGCGAGACAGAAGAGCCGGACGAGTGCCGGACGAGCGCTGTGAAGCGTGGAAATAGCTTGGGCCTGGGGGGAGCTGCTGGAGGGAGCGAGACGGGAGCGCCGGACGAGCGTGGTGGCACGGGTTTTTCGGGACAATTTCCATCAATGCGATTGTCCTAAAAAATTGCGGGTCCAAGACTTGGAAATAGCTTCAGGAGAACTGGGTAGGGAGGGAGGGACACTAAATTCACTAAAATTGAGAGTTTGTGGCACCGGGTTTTCAGGACAAATTCCATCAATGCGATTGTCCCGCACAAGTGTTCGCCTAAGATTTGTGAAATTGATGCCAAACCCTGGGCAATGGGACATGCATGGGAAAAAGTTCGTGGCTGGAGATTTTTTTCTCTGCGCGAGGAGGTGGACGGGGGCGTGGCCAGGGTTGGCGCGAAGCATGGAGCAGCATTAGTAATTAGTTGCCTCCATGCTTCGTTTTGGCATGAAAAAATGTGGAACGTTTCCTGATGCACACGACGCTTTTGGGCTCAAGACTCTTCAAGTGCTTTGCAAACGTTGGGCGATGGGACATGCATAGCTTCGTTGGCAGGGAGCAACACTAAAAATGCACAGCTGTTGGCACGAGTTTTTCTGGGCAAATTTCAGATCAATACGATTGTTCCGAAAAACTGCGCGCCCAAGACCTACCAAAGTTTCCAAACCCCGGGCCATGGGACATGCATAGCTTTGTTGGCAGGGAGCGTGACTAAAAGAGCAGAGCTGTTGGCACGGATTTTTCAGGACAAATTCCATCAACGCGATTGTCCCAAAAAACAGGTGCCAAAGACTTCTCAAACCGTGTGAAAACGCTGGGCAAAAGGACATGCCGGACATGCATTGGAAAAAGTTCTTTGCTGGATGCTTGGTTTTCGCTCCCTTTGCAGCGAAGCAAACTAAACGAGAACCCAAGCATAGGATATGCATCAGCGTGAACGGACAGGTGGGGAAATAGCTTGGGAAGAGCTCTGCTGGGAGGGGAGTGGCACTGAAAATGCGGAGCTGTTGGCACGGGGTTTACACAAAGCAGCTTTTACACAGAGGAACTTTACACAGAGGAGCTTTACACGGAGGAGGATCTTTTTACACCAGCTTGTACACAGGGACGACTGTACACACTGAGTTTTTACACAGGAAAGGTTTTACACACAGAAGCTTTTACACAGAGAAGTCTTTATACAGAGTAGTCTTGGCACAGAGAAGTTGGCACACACAGAGGCTTTTACACTGAGAAGTCTTTACACAGAGTAGTTTTTACATGGAAAAGCTTGTACACGCAGAGGCTTTGACACAGAGAAGTCTTTACAGAGAAGCTTGTACACACAGAGGAGTTTTTACACACAGACGCTTTTACACAAAGAAACGTTTACACAGAGCAGCTTTTACACACAGAAACGTTTACACGCAGAGGAGCTTTACACACAGAAGCTTTTACACCGGAAAGCCTTTACACAGAGAAGCTCTTGCACACGGAAGTTTTTACACAAAAAAGTGTTTACAGAGAAACTTTTGCGCACAGAAGCTTTTACACACAGACGCTTTACACAGGAGTGTTTACACACGGATGCGTTTACACACAGAAGCCTCCACCCATAGAAGCCTTTACGCAGAGTAGCTTTTACACAGAGAAGTCTTTACACTTTACACAGAGAAGTCTTTACACAAAGAAGTCTTGACACAGAGAAGCTTGCACACGCAGTCTTTTACGCAGAGAAGCCCTTTACACAGAGGAGCTTTTTCACAGAGGAGCTTTTACACAGAGGAACTTTTACACAGAGAAGCTTGTACACTCAGAGGCTTTGACACAGAGAAGTCTTTTACACACAGAAGCTTTTACACAAAAAAAAACTTAACACAGAGGAGCTTTTACACACACAAGCTGGTACGCAAAGAAACTTTCACAAACAGAAACTTTTACACACAGAGGACACTTTACACAGAAGCTTTTACGCAAAGAAGCTTTTACACCAAAAACCTTTACACAGAGAAGTTTTTACCCACAGAAGCTTTTAAATATACAGAAGCTTTTAAGCAAAGAAACTTTTACACACAGAATCTTTTACACGCAGAAGCTTTTACAGACAGAAGTTTTTTTACAAAAAAAAAACTTTACACAGAGGAACTTTTACACAAAGAAACTTGTACGCACAGACGCGTTTACACACAGTAGTTTTTACGCATAGAAGCTTTTGTACAGAGAAGTCTTTACCCATCTTTCATCATGTCTCATTTTTCATGATCATTCACCATCTGTCATCTTCATATCTTCGTTTTCATGCTCTTTTGGTCAACTCCCTCTGTCGTTTAGTTTTCATTTCGCACGGTGTTCTGTCCGTCCACGCTTCGTCCTGGCTCCCTCTGCGGCGAAGCAAACCAAACGAGAACCCAGGAATAGTTAGCGACTAGAAAGATGGGATAGGGTTAATTACATTAGCAGAAATAGCGACTAGAAGAATGTAGACGTAGCTCACACAGCATGCTGTGGTGAATTGTGGCCCCTGATACCATCAGTGCGCACGATGTTTCAGTAAAGATCTTACGTCGATTTCGTACAGAGCACAGCTGCCCACACCACAAGATTTTTAAAAAAAGGCGTGCTGTGTGCCGTCTTGCTTTTGGATTCTCTGGCCCACCTTGTTTGTCACTAATGCTGATAATGATTGTTTATTTACTGTAATCTGTTTTGAACCTGGGACATGCGTTTAGATGCTAATCTGTAAGTTGAAAATTCCATCTATTATCAATGGTTGATCTATGGGATTGTGAATTATCACTGGGCGAACAAATATCAATTCAAAAACATCATCTACCCCAACTGCTGTGTTGTGCCAGACCCTCTTTTGCAAACAACAAACAAAAATGGTGACGTAGTGCGACCAGTAGTCTAAGCATCACCAATAACTCTGGAATGTCAACAAATCCGTACTGCATTGAGTGACACAGCCAAAACCCATCATTGGACATGTTTGAGCACAGGGCCAACCCCGGAAAAAAGAGAACACCAACTCAACAGTTGAGTGATGATGCTATGTGCATCACCAAATCTGCCGTGCTTGGAGGAATGGTTCCCCTTCTGCAAGTGTCCCATGAAAAGGTGGTTCTTTCTCTTGAATTTTCACACAAGACATAAATTGCCCAACAGGAATATCCCTGAAAAAATCCGATCTCTTCCCATATGTGCCATGATCAAACCATATGTTTTTGTGGCTGCTGGTCATCCAACCGTTGTCAGGAATCCTGTGAAATCGGCTATTGGTGGTATAACCAATCCCACTAGCTTGACCATGGCACATATTTTCTCCCATCCAACATGAGTAGTGTCAGCTAAGAACGGGATTCCCACTTCATGGAATGTGAATCATCCCCAATATGGATATAAAGGATAGTATAATCCCGGACCTTATCGTCAACCAATCCGAGAATCATCATTTATCAGCTTTATAACCATCCGTTTGATGGTTGAGACCCCTATGAATGATGTTTAAATCGTAAGTATTTTCGACCAACAAACCAGGGCGTTGCTAATTGTTTGCATCAGTTTTGATGCTTTTACTGGTTTTGATCAGCACAATCCGATCCACCCTGCGGTGAAGAGGATGTTGGTGGCACCGAAAGAGGCCAGAATTCCAGCACTCATCGGCATGAAGAAGAGCCACTTTTCACGATGACAATTGGGCGACGACAGCTCTTCGCCTTGCTGGAGGGGAAGCAAGGCTGGGGCCGGGCAGTTTCCAACATGGAAAAGGCGCGCCTTTTATGCCTAAACATAATCTAAACATGGGAATTCAACCAGCAAAAATGGGATGTATCATGGATTTATGATAGTTTGATGCAATTTTCACTAGCTAAGTTCAGTTTTCGCTGCATTCAGCTGGAGGCACCAGAGGTGGATCCAAGTGGCGGGGAGGGTGGGGAAAATCATGGTTTTAACGTGTTTTAACCGTACGAGCACCAATGGTCCCTTAAATCAAGCCATTCAGTGAATTCATAAAAATTAGGATGTTCGAAATCCAATAGCTCCCAAGATTGGGGATTGCTTCTCTGCTATTTTAAGGCTTGGTGAAAGTGAGAGATTGGGGTGCAGCAAAAATTCTTATATAACTGCATGGTTATATAATGGGAATGGTTTCGTTTATGTGTATGTATGTATGTATGTATGTATGTATGTATGTATGTATGTATGTATGTATGAGACGTGATCCGGAGAGAGGTCTGCAGAGTTGGTTTCGACCAGCGAAACCCGAAACCCGAAACCCGAAACCCGAAACCGACTCTGAAGACTTTCCTTCCCCAGGACCGATCGAAACCCGAAACCCGAAACCCGAAACCCGAAACCCGAAACCCGAAACCGACTCTGAAGACTTAACTTCCCCAGGACCGATCGAAACCCGAAACCCGAAACCC
>Ga0126342_10002849_pt1 | contig 27728 bp, 24 predicted proteins | sample Cyp1metagenome_FD_92528 | JGI IMG/M metagenome (GOLD analysis project Ga0126342, IMG submission 92528) | Coral microbial communities from Lord Howe Island, Old Settlement Bay, Australia - Cyphastrea 1 metagenome | ecosystem: Host-associated > Invertebrates > Cnidaria > Coral ... | reverse complement strand
GTATATGTATATGTATATGTATATGTATATGTATATGTATATGTATATGTATATGTATATGTATATGTATATGTATATGTATATGTATATGTATATGTATATGTATATGTATGTATATGTATGTATATGTATGTATGTATATGTATGTAAATGTAGTAAATTGCGTGAAGTCCTGTTTATTTGCCCAATATGCGTTTATGGTCCAATTCTGTTAGCGGGGGGGTCAATATGCGTTTAAGGTGTATCAAAAAAAAACGTGCGCCATAAACGCATATTGGGGAATCTAACCACTTATGTCAGGAAAACCCATTTACCAACATTTACCATGAATGAAGGGAACCATCGAAAAAAATAGTACATGTTGCGAGGTCCATTTTTTGTGTAATATGCGTGTTTAATGTATTTTGGGTGGCAGGGACCTTAATTTGCCGTTTCAGTGTGAAATAAGATTTTGGCGGATTTCTGCCAGCTATACCAATCAACCATGCGATTTACTGGGTTTGAGGAAAAATACCATCGGATTGTGTGAGGATATCATCCGAATTTTCTCAGGATATCCACATATATCAAGAGAAGGTTCTTGTGGCAGTCAGAATATCCTGAACGTACATCAAGACAGTTTCCAATATTTTTTGGATGTGCATGATAAAGCTGCTTAAAGGAAAATGAACAACATGGCAACATTTTTAAAGGATAAGATGGGACATTTTGGAGGATGTCACTTTTGGAAACTGATGGAAATTTTGTTCTGCGGATGCCATCACAGTTTCCGAAGGATAAAAAATCTCTGAGGATCTGAATTTTCTGAGAAATAATTCCCTGACGGTATCATCAAAAAGCATCTAGGATGTTCTAGGATTCTAGGATATCAGCAGAACCTCTGGGGGATACATATAGAAATTTCTGTGGGTCATCAGATTTATCTGAGGATATCATGAACCATTTCCAAGAATATCAGAATTTACAAATGATCATCAGAACGTTTGAAGGATATCATGAGGATTTTATCAGGATATCATTTTCGCGACATGCACCAGGAAATTTTGAGCAGGGAAAAAGAGGCAAACACAACAAGTAGAACAGCGCATGCTGTATGTATACAAAATAGCGGCATGCTTTGTGTTTGTTTTTCCTTTGAGAATCAGATTTGCCAAGGATCATCATTCTGACAATCCCTGTATATATCTGGTGGTTGAATAAAACTCCCAGGAAGTGCCTGCAATTCAAACACATCACTAAAGTCACTAAAATATTAAATACACCAAACAAACCTAATCAATATGTATACAATATGTAAACGAGGCAAGCAATTCAATGGGAACTACAGCATGTACTACGGGGTTCCATGCTGGGGTCCATGTTAATATCCATTGTGGGTTTTAACGAAGGCCCCCGAGGGAAACAGCAAGGTTGAGGAGGATCTTGTGGTTCAAGAATCACAAAAAAGGTATATAACATTCATATCATCAAGTGTTGTTGACAATGTCCAAGAATATTCCAAGAATAAAGGGTCTTGAAAGCAGAGATCTTCTTACTTGCTCAATTTGGTAACAAAAAAACGCCCTCTACAAAATCAGTTCTTTAAGCAAGATGTTACCTCCTATAGAATCAGAACCGCCATCTCGACGATATTTGGTCCATAACCCTAAAAGAGGCCCTCTATAGAATCAGAAACAGGAAATCAAAATTCTACATATAGAATCTGAAAACTAGTTTCCGAGACCAGAAAAGGGCATATTTAAAAAACAGTTTATTCGGAGCACGTGCCCCAAGATTTTGTAGAGGTAATTGGCAGGGGGATGAAAAGCCTCAGTTTTAGTAGGGTTTCAGAAAGGGCGTTCAGGAGTTTTCGGTGCTGTTTGGCAGCTGCTTCGTCCTTCCGTGCCACGCTGTTTTGCTGTCCGGCAGGGTTACCTGTGGGTTTGGTCACAACATGTGCATATAGTGGTTCTTCCGTCTATACGGTTTCAGAAGGGACGTTGGGCACTTTTTTGGGGTTCCTTCACTACTTTTTTTGTGCGAAATCAGTTGGTGTTTTGCTGATGCGGATCTGTCACAAAGCCATGTAGCTTGTGCTTGGCAGGCTCGCTGGCTGCAAGATGTGGCAAACATGCGTAAAAAGCTGAAAAGTCTCAGTTTTAGTCGGGTTTCAGAAAGGACGTTGGGGAGTTTTTCGGTGTGTGGCAGCTACTTCGTCCTTCTGTGCCATGCTGTTTTGCTGTCTGGCAGGGTTACCTGTGGGTTTTGTAGCAACATGGCAGGCTTGCTGGCTGCAAGATGTGGCAAACATGCATAAAAGCTGAAAAGCCATCCCCTTGCAGATTAAGTCATTACCCCGTACTCCCAGATTCTATAGGTATAAATTGGGGTGTACACCCCGCAACCTCTATAGAATCCACAAGCCTAATCAAAATGACCCTCTACAGGATCTAAGAGTATGGGGTATTGACTTAACGCCCCATTTTTGTGGAGTACCCCTCGAAAGAATCAGAACCGCCATATTTTGACATGTCTCAAGGGGTTACTTGCACATATGCCAAATTTGGCTTATGGATTCTACAGAGGGGGCGGGGGCATACCCCAGCTGGGAAAAACAAAAGGAAAGGAAAACGGCAAATGAGGAAAAACAAAAGGAAAGGAAACGGCAAAACAACAAAATAAGCAAAACAAACCATAATATCCTGTATGAATGAGAAGTGATTATATCTTTGTGATTACAATTATATCAGCAAAATTTGTTTTGAATCAGAGTTCAATGTGGTTTGATCAGAATGTGGATGTGTTTATTGAGGATATGACTGTTCTTCCTTTTCTTTACTTTCTTTTGTCACATGATTAAATGATGTTTCCTGTCAACAACATAGAATCAGAACCCCAGGAGGAAAAAATATGCAAACAAGTTGGTAAATAGGAAAATATGAAAAATGAACAAATCAAACAAAGGTCAAAACCACTTTTTTTTGTTCATCCATTGTTATTGTTCCTATTTTGATTATTCTGCAAACTCCCAGGAAGTGCCTGCAATTCAAACACATCACTAAAGTCACTAAAATATTAAATACACCAAACAAATCTAATCAATATGTATACAATATGTAAACGAGGCAAGCAATTCAATGGGAACTACAACATGTACTACGGGGTTCCATGTTGGGGTCCATGTTAATATCCATTGTGGGTTGAGGAGGATCTTGTGGTTCAAGAATCACAAAAAAAGGTATATAACATTCATATCATCAAGTGTTGTTGACAATGCCCAAGAATATTCCAAGAATAAAGGGTCTTGAAAGCAGAGATCTTCTTACTTGCTCAATTTGGTAACAAAAAAACGCCCTCTACAAAATCAGCTTCTTTAAGCAAGATGTTACCTCCTATAGAATCAGAACCGCCATCTCGACGATATTGGTCCATAACCCTAAAAGAGGCCCTCTATAGAATCAGAAACAGGAAATCAAAACTCTACATATAGAATCTGAAAACTAGTTTCCGAGACCAGAAAAGGGCATAATAAAAAAACAGTTTATTCGGAGCACGTGCTCCAAGATTTTGTAGAGGCAATTTGCAGGGGGATGAACAGCCTCAGTTTTAGTAGGGTTTCAGAAAGGGCGTTCAGGAGTTTTCGGTGCTGTTTGGCAGCTGCTTCGTCCTTCCGTGCCATGCTGCTTTGCTGTCTGGCAGGGTTACCTGTGGGTTTAGGCTGTGTAGCTTGTGCTTGGCAGGCGCTGGCTGCAAGATGTGGCAAACAGCAAGATGTGGCAAACATGCTTAAAAAGTTGAATAGTCTTAGTTTTAATATGTTTTAATGTTTTTTAGTAGGGTTTCATGAGAGGCGTTCGGGAATTTTTCGGTGCTGTTTGGCAGCTACTTCGTCCTTCCGTGCCATGCTGTTTTGCTGTCTGGCAGGGTTACCTGTGGGTTTAGGCTGTGTAGCTTGTGCTTGGCAGGCGCTGGCTGCAAGATGTGGCAAACAGCAAGATGTGGCAAACATGCGTAAAAAGTTGAATAGTCTTAGTTTTAATGTTTTTTAGTAGGGTTTCAGGAGGGACGTTCGGGAGTCTTTTAGTGCTGTTTGGCAGCTACCTCGTCCTTCCGTGCCATGCTGTTTTGCTGTCCGGCAGGGTTACCTGTGGGTTTAAGCCATGTAGCTTTTGCTTGGCAGGCTCGCCGGCTGCAAAATGTGGCAAACACGCGTAAAAAGTTGAAAAGTCTTATTTGTAATAGGGTTTCAGAAGGGGCGTTCGGGAGTTTTCGGTGCTGTTTGGTATGTCGGTACATCGGTGCTGGGGTCTGTCAGTTGTGGAAGCTGTTGTCTGTGCAGTGTTGGCTCTCTGGCTGCTGCTGGTGGTGGTGGTGGTGGCGGTGGTGTGTATGTTGCCTGGAAGGGGTGTTCCCCTTTTCACCCTGAGCCATGTTTCTCCGGTCCAGTGGGGTTTTTGGATGACCCTCTTCTGTTGCCTCTTGTCGAGGTTTTGATATGCTTCTTCAATAACTTCGGTGTTGTTGTCTGGTTGTTGTATGACTGTCCTTCCGTAGTTCTCCAACCTTTCTGTTGGAACTGGACAGTTGTTGTCTGGCATGAAGAGTGCTTTGCGTTGTGTTCTGTGGACTCTGACCAGGAAGCCCTGGCTGTTGAATGTCCACAGGTCGTTCCTGTTCCTCAAGATCTCCATGCCTGTTGGTGTCAGTGTCACTAGTGCTATCTTTGCTGTTGTTCCTTCTGCTGTCTGGTTGACCTTAATTCTCATGTTGGCTGGTAGTAGTGCTACCAGCGTGACTGGTAGGAAGTAGAGGCCTTCACGTTGCTTCAGTGTTGAGGTGAATCCCTTGCTATGTGTGAGTGTTGGTGTCTCACTGAGCTGTGTGTTGAACCCTTGTTCTGCCAGTCTTGTTAGCGACATAAGGGGCTGTGTCACATCACACAACAACCAGTGTTTGCTTAATGTTGTGCATGAAAACCCATTTGTAGCCATGCGCTGGGATATCCTCATCTGCTGCTGTTCTCAGTTGTGGACCTTGTCCTTCTTGTAGTGGATACAATGGTGAGTCTGGCGCAAACCATGTTGGGCAAACGTGTGTTCCTGCACCACTGTCGATCATGATCTCTGCCTCTGTGTCTCTTCCTTGTTGTTGAGGTGTTTGCATTGTTGTTGTTACATCCCTGTGTTCACTCGCTGCCTGCTGGCCCAGTGTTGCCACAAGGTGGATTGATGGCGTTTGGCTGTCAGTGGGTGGTGCTGGCAAAGCCAATTGTTGCTGTTGCTGAGTTGGTTGTATGCCGTAGCTGCCTGACTGGTCTTTGCTGTACCAGTAGTTGTCATACACATTGTTTGGGTCATACCATTGTGATGTTCCGTCTTGGTTTTGCTCTTGCGGTGTTTCTGATATGTTGTACACCGCTGTTCGGCATTCTTTTGCCATGTGGCCAGGTTGCCCACACCTGGAGCACACTGCTGTTGGGTTCTTTCCTTTTCCTTTGTTAGGCTTTGTTAGGCATTCCTCTTGCCTTTCCTTTGTTGCCTTTGTCTCCTCCTTTTGGCTGATACCATGGCTGCTGTTTTCCTTTGGACTTTCCTTTGTTGTATATGCCGTAGCCTCCATAGTCTTCTCCTTGTCGGTATCCTTTTCCTTTGTTGCCCTTGCCATATCCTTTTCCTTTGTTCTTCCCTTTTCCTTTTCCGTTGCCTTTGTATGTTGCTCCGATGTTCATTGGAGCTGGACCTCCTCCAAAGTTTGTGCTGCTGAGGACGAGTGTTGTTGGAGTCTTGAGAACGCTGTTCTGGTTCTTTAGTGCTCCATGATTGCTGCCCTCACTTCTGCATAAGTTGGTGTGGTGCCTGCGTTGAGGTGTAGATGTTTTTGAAGTGGTCCTGTTGTCTGGTTCATGAGGACTGCTATCTTCACCTGGTCTGGTAGTTGTGCACTGTGGTCACGCTCATAGCGGGCAAGCTCAAATTCCCATGTTGAGAAGGACTCTTCAAAGTTGTTGTTGTCGAATCTTGGTTTGAGAAGTTTTGTGAGGTATCCAATGCTTCTTGTTCCAACAGGTATTGCAAACCTGTTGCAAAGTTGCCTGTAGACTTCCAGGCCCAAACCGTTGCTGCTGCACCGGAGGTGATGCTGATGAGTATGTATTTGAGGTTGTTGCACAGTTGTGTCCACTTCTCTCCTTCTTCAAGTGTTGTTGCTGCAACTAGCAGCTCTGCATCTGTAAGCACTCTGTTGTTGCTCTTTCTGTTCTTGCTAGCAATTGTGGAAAAATGTTGTCCTGTAGGCCCATGTATGCTGAAAACTTGTGCTTCCACTCCTCAAATGTTGCATAACTTCCATCATATGTTGGCGGCCTTAGTTTCAGCCTGTGTGTTGATGCTGGGGCGTCTACTTATGATGCTCCTCCTGTTGGTATCCTGTGCCATGTGCCAAAGCCATCCTTGTTGTTAAGAGCCCCCCACACTTTGTAGCTGGGATCAAGCTCTCTGCTTGCGCACCTTGTTGTTGTTTGTGTTTATTGGGCTGTTGCTCCAGCTGTTGTTGGAGCCCACCTGGATGCTTCCAGGATCACTGCTCCGCTAACATGAAAAATTAAAGGGAGCAATGTTGAACTCTGTTGATGTCTCAGGTGTTGCTGTGCGCTCACACTCTTTTGTATCTGTTGGGAATCGCTTCAGGCTCAAGGGCTGTTGATCCAGAATGTTGGTGCACGCAGTGTTGTACTTAACGTAGTAATATGTATATATATATATATATTATAGAGAATGAGTAATATATATATATATATATTAATATATATATATATATATCATATATATATATATAGTAATGCATATTTAACACGTGAATATATATATATGCAACACATGTATATATATATATATATTATGTATGATATGTGTAAATAAATATATTACATATATGTACGATCATCTATATTTGTATAATTAATCATAAAATGCTATAGACCAGAAATAATTATTCTCAATCCGTCGCCACCTGACATTGGTTCGTCAGGGCCCACAGCCACGTCACCTGGGCCACTTTGAAAATGACGAAACAATGAGTCATTGGTTCGATCGTTTCTCTTCCGACGTGTTGCTGAAACACAGCGAAACAGGAAACGAATTGAACAGCTACCATCAAAAGACCACAGACTTGGTTTGAGCACCAAATGAGACTACTTGATTGAAGTTGGATTGTATTGAGGCTCCAACTGCCAACAAACATCCACAATCCATACAGAATCCTATAGACTCTTGGAGTTAGTTTTGTTTGTTTGCTTTGTGTGATTTCGTGTAGCATGGCTTTGGGCTGCCACGAGTCTCTGACAAGGAACGCACCGACCGATCAAAGAACGATTCCTTTGTCTGGCATGCCACGTCCAGCATCGCAGGCATCCTTCACACATCTTCACACGCAGCCGCACGCAATGAAAATTCAAAGGACAATCAAATCAAATTGCTGACTTTCTTATACTTTGTTCAACATTTTACTTGTTTCAACACTTCATCATCTGATTGCATCTTCATACATTCCTTGTTATTACAATTCATTACATCTACAACATCTTCAGCTTTCTGTTCGCTTCGCAGGTTGAGCCTTGGTTCTTTGTAGGGCTCATCTGGGCCACATGCCACATCTGCCATGTGGGGAATGTGGGGAGATGCTTGGCTCGTATGCCTCTCATGTCTCACCGCAGGTGGGGCAGCCGCGGACACAGAGGCAGGCGGCGGCGGAGGGCCTGCCGAAACATCCTAAAAAAAATCACGGTGTTTCCGAAACTCCGAAGGAAAAAAAACACAGAAACTTCGGGTCGCTCCCAACTGCTGCAATTTTACAACAAAAGATCAGGATTTGACAGAACTAATGAGAATTCGATGTCTATCTCCTGAAGTCGAATCCCTGATTCTAAAAGAAACATATATATATAACATATATATATAACATATATATATATAATCAAAATTCGATCTAGAGCTGGCAAAGCGCCCAACAGAAAACACAGAAACAACTGGCAGCAAAAACTTCACTGCAAGAACTGACTGCAACGACAAGCAGCAAATTTTCAAACCAATTCTTCTGTGTCCCCGACCATGTTTTTGGCATGTCTCCTATCCAGCGTCCGTGGGGTTGAAACTGCTTGTTAATGGTGGCTGAACTTGCTCTCAATCATATATGATGAGCAGGGCTGCCTGATGGCGCTGGCAAAGTTAGACGAACACTGCATCTGTCATTGTCTACTTTGGCATGGCCTTCTCAACATGGAGCTATTACCGTGATCACTTCTGGACAAGTCGACCCACATCCGAACGTCGCGCAGGCGTTCAAAATCGATCTGGTCATCTTTTGTGCTTGGCAGTGCTTGGGTCACCTAATTCACACAATGTTGAGCGGAGTTGAGCCCTCCTAGTGTGGCCTAGTGTGGCCTAGTGCTCCATAGTTTGCGCAACATTGCAGCGACCTGGACCCAGCTGAGATCATCTCGTTTTTCTCGTTTTCCTCTTTTCAGATCTTTTTTCAGATCTTTTCAGCCTAGTTACCTCTTTTCACCTCATCTAGTCACCTCTCGTCACCTCTTCACCCCTGCATCTCCCTCCAACTCCTCTCCAGTTTCCAGATGTTTCCAGGCCAAGCGAAACAGCGCCCAATCCGTCCCAATCCGCCCCAGTTCACCCAGATCCCGCCACAGTTTCAATGGCATAGCATGGCATAGCCACAGCGCCGCAAGCATGGCAGGATGGGAGTGAACCATGAGGAACCCATGAAAGGAGAACACAGAGTCACAGATATACTTCAAATGTTCACATAGTTGTGGTATGTGGTAATATAAATGGGGTATATAAGTGGTATGAGGCAGTATGCCTGATATGCCTGGATCAGAGCAACTGAATTTGATTGAAATGTAAATCGATACCTTTGGAATCCTTTTTGGAATCCTTTTTGGAATCCTTTGTGACAAATTGATATATTCTGCGGGAGATTGTGTTCCTGCCTGGAGCCTTTGGGGCTGGAGCTTCTTCCTCCGAGGTCTCGTATGAGCTGCTCTCCTGTGACGCACTGATGGATCTGATGGATCTGATGGATCTGATGAGACAAATGGAAAAAGTAGGCAGCGGCAAACCATTTGGAATCTTATTGCAAAATCTTATTGCAAAATGTTGCAAAATGTTGCAAATCTCATGTCTTAGTGTCCTGAGGACGGCCCTCGTTGCCAGCAATGAATTTGCAAGCACGAATCTACAAATGTAGCATACTGCGGCGTTGCCATGTTGAGGTTGACTGAGGACACCTGGAAAAATGTACAGTACGAGATAGTCCGAGTAGTTAATTTCTTTGAACACTTTGAAAGGCTCAGCTCCTCGTCGCTGGGAGCAGGCCCATTACTTGGCATCGCGGGCATCTTTGGCTCGCGAAGAATACCCTAACTGTCACAGAGGCGTTTGGAAGAATCAAACTCAAAAACAAATGAATGGCATAATCATATATAATTATCATAATTATCATAATGACTCAAGCCGGGCTAACTCCTGATTCACGCCTGACCAAGTGACATGTGCATGATACAGCATGATCGTAAGAACATGCGGGAGAGCGCCATCATAAACACAAAGCCGGCGATTGTGGATGGGTGATGCAACTGTGACTGGGCTCCAACTGTTCCTACAAGTTCCTTTTTCGCACAGTGCATGAAGTTTCCCTCAAAGAGAACTTCTGAAAATGGAAAAAAGTGATTGTGGAGCGGTAGTGGCCCGGTAGTGCACAAAAAGAAGAAACAACAAACGTGATGAAATCAGGACAAGTGTCCGGTTGCATGGGTGTCCATCAGCAAGCATGGAGCTTGGCAAACCAAATAGTTGTCAGCCAAATCTAGACTCACAACTGGCTTATGATTCCAGGCTGAGCATCATAACTGGACCAACCAAATAGGTTCAGCAATGCGTTGGGGCGTGCACTGTAGACGTATAGCTAGCATCAATGCACCTTTTTGGGCCTTGAGACTATGTTTAAGATTGTTTAATCAATCCCCAACGCTATGGTTTAACCATGTTTAAACTTTGTTTATGTGGAAAAGCTTTGCCTACGACATTCCAACGACATGAACCTGTACTAGTGTCACTCAAGAGCTATGTCCATGGCATGGTACAAATGCCACAATTTACCCTTGAGTACTTGAGTACCTGAAAAGGTTGGAAAAGGCTGCAGTGAAGCTGCAATGAAATGGAAAGGTCATGAAATCTGCAAACGGAGACCTTTCACTAAACGATACTAAACGCATGCGACGCAGAATTTCTTCACAGATCTGCAGCTTTAGATTAAGCATAATAAAGCATGATCAAGTGTCATACTGTATTACATTACTATCATGCATTGTACATAGATGTACATAGCCCCATTATTCAAGCAATGCAGCAATGAGGGTCTTATCACATCGGGCACGACAATCTCGGACCCGGGACAAACTGGGCTCTTGTCGTGGCCTTTTTGAATCGCATCTTTGGTATTTAGCTGCAGTTTGCAGCTGCGGAAGACACCTGCACGTGTCGTGTCTCGCATTTGCAGCACACCGACAAAAGAAACGTTTTTGTTTAGAAACTTCCCTGACAAGCAAATTTAGGAATCGATGTAACCTGAGTGCCGTTTGACTGATTTCGGTGGTGCTTGTATCAACTCGACAGGCTTGAGATGACTTGAGTATGCGTGGCAAGTCCATTTCAAATGCCCAACTGAGTCAATGTCAATTGAAAGACTGACCACCTGAGCTCCAAATCCACTCCGTTTGTTCGTTGTAGCTCATACCGACTCATACCATTTGCACCTCTAGTTGTACATGTTCCTTGTCCGTTGGGGGCGTTTGCCAATGCTGCATGTCTAATGAGCTTCTGATCCGTGCTGCATGAAGACTGAGCATTTCGCACCTGCGAGTCTAAGTTCTAAGATCTCTTCTGGTACCTACCAGGAAGGTGAGTGACGAGGACTTGGAGACACGTGAGAACTTCATAACATGTCATAACCCTGTATTTTTTTTAATTGCACAGAAAAGACACACGACCTTTTGATATTCATAGAGTTGACAAGATTGGAGGCGAGAAAAAACTCACAGAGAATGTTACACCTTTGAAGCAAAAACATGTAAAAGCAGGTTAAAGAACGTTAAAGATGTTATAAGATGTTAAAGCAATGAGAGATTCATTGTTACACGAGATTCCTCGGTGTTCCTTGGTGGATTCCTTGAAAGCGCTCTTCCAAGGTCTCCCTGTGGGAGCTTTGCGTATTGCGGCTGCCACGGGTTGCCCGTTGCCACATGCGACGGGTTGATACGGGTTGGGTCGGGGTCCGGGCCCCCGGACTCTTCCTTGAAGGCCGCAACTTGGCCTCGGACCTCGAAAGCTTCGAGATGCTTCGAGAAAGCACCGGATGAGTTGGAAACTTCGGGATGATCGGAGATGACTTAGGAATGTTTAAAAAGGTTAGGAGGTGTAGGTCCTTTTTCGAGATTTCTCAATTATCAACCTTTCCAGAAGGGCACAGATATGTTCTGCGTGGTCAGAGCGCGACGTCCCGAACAGCCAATGGAATGCTGCCCCTCAACGGCTCTGATTGTCCGATTGATTTCTTTTTTCAAGTGCAACCCATTGCAACCCATTGCAACCCATTGCAACCCATTGCAACCCATTGCAACCCTGCTTACTCCATGCTTTATCAAACTTGATCAATGAAAGACACCAGCAGAAAGGCGTTGGAGAAAAAATACGTTCTTTGATGTATTGGATTTTCTCTTTAGAACAATCTTCTGACCTCTAATATTTTATCCAAATCCGTTCAATGCAGTGTGGCCGCAGACTGCACCTTTGGCGACTACTTAGCTCAGGAGATGCTCAAGCGCTCTGTAGATCACTTTAGATTTCCTTAGATTTCTTTATATCATTTCATATCTCTTTGGATATCTTTAGATCTCTTTGGATCTCTTTAGCTCTCCCTAGATCTTTTCAGATATCTTTAGCCTTTAGCATCCTTTAGCCACTTGTAACCATCTTGTAACCATCTTCAAGCATCTTCCAGCATCAAGCCGCTGTGAGCCAACCGAGCCAACTGTCTCATGTCATCTCTGTCAATTTCAACTCATCTCTTCAATTCTCTTCAGTTTCAGCTTGTACTAGATAGTTTATGATAGTTTTAGTCTCTTTTGAAGTTTCCAACTTTCAAACTGCCACTTCTGCCACTTCAAGACTTGTTTCAAGTCTCTTTCAGCTCGTTTGACTCCGGCACCGCGCCGCATCGTGCCGCATCGCGCCGCATGTTGGACACATTGGACACGACACATTGGGCTGGGGCTTGGACTCGCTCACGGAGTCGGTCCAGCCTCAAGGCAAGACAAAAGCAGCAAAATGTAACAAAGATTTAACACACAGGACATCATAAGACATCATAAGACATCAAAAGACATCATAAGACATCGTAAGACATCGTAAGACATCATAACATTTATGTCATATATGTAATTAATGTAATATTATGTAATTAATGTAATATAATGTAATATATAAGTAATTCATTGTATATTAATCGTTTGATATGTATGTGTATTTGCCAATAAATTATATACCTAGAGTAACATCAATAAGAGAGTCACAAAAAGCAATGACAAACAGTCAAACACATTGTGTGGAAATGTTCGGCTTTTGCGGAAGGAGGAACTATGGCCCTTCGACATAAATCAGAATAAAAAGGTTCCAACATGTATCAGAAATACAAAGCAATCGCCACCAATCACTGCAGTCACCACCACAGAAGTTTGCCTGACAGTAGGTTGGAAAGAGCATGCTCGTTGGACTCGTTTGCATGACTGGGATGCCGAACCACTCGTTGGCCAAAGACAAAAATGCTTCAGAAGGACCTTTGCACTCTGCGCGCTGCACACTGCTGCGCATCACATCGGCTGTTGCTAAGTCTTTTGTAGCACAAACTACTTGAATGTACTTGGATAATCTTGGATAATCTTGGATATACATGGTAGATCTTGGTAGCTTGGTGATTATGTGATGCTATGTGATGCTATGTGATGCTATGTGATGCTATGTGATGCTATGTGATGCTGCACTGAAACCACAGCGCCGAGGCCGCTTCCAGAGCCCTTCCATCTCGCGTCCACGCGCAGCCTGCGACTCGACTGACTCGACTCGAGATCGTTTCATCAGAAGTCGAGCAAAGTCTGTCACCGGTCAGGTCTGATGACTTCTGATGACTTCTGTGAGCGAAAAGCTCGAGTAAAGTTGCCGCAGCTGTCACAGTCACATTGTCACATATTGTCACATATTGTCACATTCTCCTGGCCACCCTATTACAGTACCTGTCCCCTCTCTACGCCTCTACGCCGTCTACGTTTTTCTTCTGGGGCTGTTGGAATTCTTTTCGAATGGACCACAAGGAGTGCAGGACCACAAGGCCCCCCGGCTCTGCGCACGCGATGCCATCCATGATCTCTGGGAGGGACAAAGTCTTAGTTGGTAGAAAAAAGTTAGCCATGGACAGGTCACTCAGGCCTCCAATTTTCAAATTGCAATGAAGTCAAAACAATACAAATGACAATACAAATGTACAAATGCAAAGCAGCTCATGACAGAAGTTACGGGACAAGTGGGGACAAGTAATCTTTTGGATGCTTTAGACAGGCCAAAGTGTAGACAGCCTTCAGGTATGCTAAATGTCACTGGGCCCCGCAAGGCATTCTGAGATTGGCACCCCACTGAACTTGTCATCCCCAAGATTCATGGAGAAGCTCAAATCAGCTTCGTAGTTGAAACCTCGGAACAGTGAGTTGGGCTATGACACAGCATCGAAGGCTCGATGGACTCAATAAAACAGAATGATAATAGGGTAACATATGGTAACATGTTTGGATAAAAACTTGATAAATGGATTTTAAATGGATTTTACAGTAAATGGATAAAGCATGATAAAACCATTGCAAAATCAATCTCACAACATGTGACGATCTTGAAAGTCGAGAGACCATGGCGAGGCTGCTTCCGCACATAAACGATGTGGGCCTACACTGCGGTGCAATATTTTTGGATTTTTTGGTTGTGTTACCCGTGTTACACGCGTTACCCTTTACTGCCTGCACCAGAATCTGGCTCGTTTGCCTCTCGTTGGACGTCCAACCCTGCTCTTTCAATGCACATTTTGACCGCCCTTCCATTCCGTGTCCTTTTGAAGGTTTCGAAGTCTTCTTGCGCATGCATCTTGCACCCTCTGAAACCCTTTGTATATCTTTGTATGTTGTCTGGGCAGCCATATCAACATTTCAAGTATCGTTGTCATTACCCCATCTGGCCATATCTGGCCATTGCTTGCCTCTTATAATCTGATCACTTGATGCCATGAACGGCATTGAGATGCATTGAGGACTTGTTGGGATGTGTTATGAGTTATGAGTTATGATGTGTTGGATGTGGCGCTGCAGGCCTCACCCTTCACCGACTTCACCTTGCTGACCTTCGCCGTCACCTCTCCAGCACCAGCTGGCAACGTCACCTGAGAAGAGATCCAGATCCAAGCAGTCTTAACAAAGGGATACAAAGGGAACAAATCTAGTGGTATTCCCTCTGAAGTGCTGGCTACATCTGGCATCATCTGGCTACATTCGATGCTTATGACGTGCGTTTCCGGCTTCGGCTTTTGAAAATCACCAGGTCAAAACCATACAGCGTTCCCTCTCCATCTCCACAGTTTTCAGCTCGTTGCCCACTTGATTTTTTTATTGGTAGCTTAATGTAGCTTACAACGAGACATGTTCAATCAATTTCAATCAATTTCAATCATGTCAATCCGTAACGTCGCAATCTGTAATCGATTTCATCCCTCTTCTCCTAAGGAAAGGATTGAATGGGATTGGGATCCGTCCGTTGGCCACATCAAATTCACATCGCATGTCTCCATGTGTCTCCAATGGTGTCAATTGTTCAACCCTTCCTGACGCCTGAAGCGGCTCTCACTGAGGCTTCTCACATTGGAACCGCTTACGCAGGCATCTCCCAACCTCATGTGGAATATTGTGGAATCATTTCGGCGAAAACATCAACTTTAAGTTGCCGAAGTCGTCAGTATGATCGTTCTGTTTCTACTACTTCTTCATGAACAAATTCTGGAAGTCTGAAGTCAATGTCCTTCCCTCTGTTAGTCCCAAACAAATTGTCCAGGCGCGCAAGGCTTCCTGGTTTCGTTGCAGTTCTGTCCTACATCCACTCTTCTGCCAATGAAATGCCTTCCGCAATTTTCTAAACAAAATCCGCCCGGGAATCCCGTAAACCCCCAAAGCTGGAAGCAGGTCCGACATGGTGCAACGGTCCAACGTGGACTGTGGCGAGATGTGGCGAGTCGGTCCCAGGTCCCTTGCCATGCAGTGAGGCGCTCTTGTGCCCATGACCTCACCAAATTCTGCGACATCTCCCCTACCTTAGCTAACCCCCCCTCAAAATAATTTCCAAAATTATTTTCAGGGTGTTGATAGTGTTTTCGGTTGTTATACGATGAAACCCTCTTGAGTGTAAAATAATTACCCACGTTGGACCCCCCCCTCCCCCCTCATCTAGGGGGGTGGACCTTCCTAAAAATTATTTCAACCCCCGGGGAGTTAATTATTTTACCCCCCTCCGGACTAGTCCAATCTTTACATATGTATACTTTGGGACCCCCCCCTACCCGACATGATCGCCTTTACAGGTGCACCGGGGATATTCCATCCCTTCAAGAAAAACGCGGGGATATCAACCAGGTTCTGGAATATGTTTAAAGAAGACATGTTGTTGAATAATTTTCCTAAGCAGTGGGCCTACGGATGTGCATATTGGAATATGCGTGTTGTAATCTAAGCCTTCAATATACCCTGGAGAAACTATGTGTTGAAATACTTTCATATAAATTGTTCTATGGTTATAAATTCAAAAGAAAAAATATCCCCTTGGGAATTCCCGCAAAATGATGTTCAACCATCATCTTCATCACTGACTCTTTCCTACATATTTCCATTTTTTCATATGTCCCCCTATTTCTCTTACATTCCCTGCATTTCCTTCCAAAGAACTCTCGGTGGGAGTGAGTGTGAAAGGGAAAACATTCGGTGTTTATAGATTTTTTTTCAGCTGGCAGCTGCTCACTTTGATTTTTGAGAAGTGCATGGTATCTCCAATGCCCCTAGAATAATTTATCCCCTTGGGAAATCCCACGGAATGGTATGGAACCTGGCTCGTTCCGGTAGTGATGTTCCTAACCTTTCATATTTCCCATTATTTCTCCCATATTCCCTTCATTTCCCTCCACAGAACTCTTTCTTGGGAAGCGTTCGGTTTTGATAGGTTTTTCATGGTTTTTCAATTTTTCCCAGTTTCTGGGCGAGTTGGGTGGTTCTGGCAGCTGCTCACTTTGATTTTTGGGAAGTGCAAGGCATCTCCAATACCCCTAGAATAATTTCTCCTCTTGGGAAATCGCACGAAATGGTATTCAACTTATCTCCCATATTCCCTTCATTTCCCTCCAAAGAACTCTCGATGGGAAGCGGTCGGTTTTATAGGTTTTTGAACACTTTTTTTCCAGTTTCTGGACGAGTTGGGTGATACTGGCAGCTGCTCACTTTGGTTTTTGAGGAGTGCAGGGTATCTCCAATACCCCTAAAATAATCTCCCCTTGGGAAATCCCACGAAATAGTATTCAACCTGGCTCTTTCCTGTAGTGATTTTCCTGACCTTCCTAACCTTTCATATTTCCTCTTATGTCTCTCATATTCCCTTCATTTCCCTCCAAAGAACTCTTTTTTGGGAAGTGTTCGGTTTTGATAAGTTTTTCATTTTTTCCAGTTTCTGGGCGAGTTGGATGGTTCTGGCAGCTTCCCGCTTTGATTTTTGAGGAATGCAGGGCGTCTCCAATATCCTTTGAATAATTTCTTAAAGAACGAGTTTGGTTTCGAGTTGCAAATTTTGATGCGTTCTTGCTGCAACATAAATTGAGGGGAGATTCTAACATGACTAGCAGGGAGCACACATGAAACATTATGTTAAATTTATTTGCGTTGTAGGATTCGCAACGCATCAATCCTAAAAAAAAACAAAAAGCAACCTAAAAAATAGTAAACCACTTTTGCAAGTCCAACATTGCGCAGGATTTCCTGATGATCTCTCTCTCTCTCTCTGTGATTCTCTTCAATTCTGCTGTGAGTAACCCCCCTTAGTCTCATTTCACACTGCGACTTCTGTTGTGAGTTGTGCTGCAATCGCACTTCTCGGGGCCACGCCATCGTAAACAATATTATAGAAAACCAAAACTATTTCGAAATATGTTTTTTCCTGTCAGAGTGTTTACGTCAAAAATATTTTGATGGAGGGGGTAACCCATCAAAATAATTTCCAACCAGAAATTATTTTGGTGATGGTTAGAGTATAAAAATCTATTCATCCAACATGTTAGATGTTTGAAATTCTTTTGAAAAAATATTTTGGAGGGAACCCCCCTGAAATAATTTCATTAAGGTAGGAGGGATTCTGCGACAATGCTAGCATCAGATAGCCAGAGTCAGCTTCAGAGTCAGCTTCAGAGTCAGCTTCAGAGTCAGCTTCAGAGTCAGCAGGATTATGAAAGGATCCCTTCGTCGATTTGTCGATACACGTTCCACAGCCGAAAGAAACACATGTGACACTAGTCACACATAGAGTCTATACAAGTATATATATATATTATATATATAATATATACACGACACAAACAAAACGCCGCCACCACCACCACCACCACCACGCCATCACCTTTACATCACCATCACCATTACATCACCATCGCCGACACCGACTGGGCACCAGGATACCAACACCGATCGACGGCGCCTAACCGCCTTTGTAGAGTGTAGTACAACAGTACAACTCCAATGCTGCTGGGGAAAAAGAAAACAACACTGACTGCAAATGGCCACACAAAGATTTGAAACAGAGTGGCAAACCGAAGATGGTGAGACATTTTGAGACACGTTAAGACAGGTTGAGACAGGTAGACAACTGTTGTCAGTTTTTGAATGATGGGAGAATTGCTTTAGGAAAGGCAAAAAACATATGGGGCATGCCTGTGCTTGTGACATCTTGCAACTTCATTCCTTTTCTCCGCAGCTCACTTTGGAGATCTTTGTATGTAGACTGTAGCATATATATTGATTATCAGATATTAGATCATATTGGGTCTGCATATAGATGCCGGCAAAGTCTATCAGACAGTTTCATACACTCCCAGCAAGCTCCAAAAGTGTTTCCGTTCCAGTCGGAAAAAAAAGCACAGTTCTACAGTAAATGCCATGAAATGCCATGAAATGCCATGAAATGCCATAAAGCCTCATGAAGCCTTGAAGCGTCAATCGTTTCCTGGTGACCGAGCGAAGCATCCTTCTCTTCCCATGTTCCAGCCTCAAGACACCATTCTCTGTTCGGAGTAGACTATCCACACGGAAAAACAACAAAAACTAATCAGCAAAAAATATTGAGAAGGAATTTTGCCAGTGCACTGTCAAGGCCGTAACATCTGTGCAGCAAAGACATATCTAGAGTCTAGCCAACTCACCGTCCACAAGACTTTCGTTCCAAAGTCATACTGACAGTTCACCAGGTCGCACCATGTTGGGAATTCCAGTTTCATTAGGGACTGAAACGGAGCGCCATAGAGCGCTACACAGCGCCAAGTAATCACGATACAATTCTATATAATTATATACAGTTCTAATCAACTATATATACGTATATATATATATATACGTATAACTATAATAGACTATAATCAATTATATAGATCCCTGTTCCATTCAAAAGGGTGGGTTGGTTCCAAGGTTTGTAGTAGTATACATGGTATACATCTGCCCTGTTCAGCCTAAATTTCCGCAAAAAAGGTGCCTGGGTTCAAGGCACTTTCTCTACAAGACTCCAGTGCCCGACCTCTGTAAAGGGCCAATTTGGGGCCTACAAAACTAGGGCCTGGGATTCAGAAGCTTCCCATGGCATCTTAATTTCCATCTTTTTCGAAGTAATGAAAAAAAATAATAATAAATACATGCGATCCAGTTTTGACTCAAGAAGTCAACAGAATGTTCTTTCTTTGTATTTAATTTAATCGACAAAATGAGGGCCTTCAGAAAGTCGATTTCTCCACGGGTTTTGTGGGGCTGGGGAACCCTTGCCTTAGGGCTGGGGATCTGGGAACCCGTTCACCCTGGGAGGGACAGAAATCTGTGATGTTCGAAGAGTCGCTGAATTGTTGGATCGAGGTTACCAGGTTTCCAGTGATGGATCGAAATCTAAAAAGAAAGTGATTAGTGGCGGAAATGGTCCGACAGTCATTGAATCTCTTGTTGGTTTTCATGAGCCACAGAGCTCCTACAAAAACTGTGTTCAATCATCGCTCAGGCTCACGTCCCCGCTAAGCCAGCATCAATGAGGCCCAAGGGCCACAAGTTTGAAACGGCAATTGCTGGGCAGGTAATGATGCCTCAAATTTCTTTATATACAGTAAATGTTCAAAGAAGTTGCCAATGCTGGCTTTAAGTAGCACGTCAAGGAGTTTCTCCATTCTATGTGGGGGCATATCGCGTTTTTCACTTTCATTTGCGAAAAACATGAAATAAGTAAGTAATCATTGGCCCAACCGCGCAGTGGGTTTGTTGGAGTGATGAGCATTGAACCAAAAGAATGCAAAAAAAAACACGTGATCTCTTTTGACCCGAAAGGCTGTTTTTTAAGTATTGAATTGAATCAACAAAATGAATTCCTGCAAAACCATGCAAAACCAACTTTTTACCAAATTTTACCAGTGTTTCTGTATGTTTCTGTGGCGGGGCAGAACTCCTGCAGTCGGGCGAAGGAACTCTTTTACGGACATGGCTAGACTGCTTATAGGGAAAGGACCTTGGATCCTTGTTTTGCAGGAGCCCGGTGGACATGAAGAACGAGGGACTCAATGATTGTGAGATTATTATCATTATCCACCGTTGTTCAAAAACGTGTCAAAGTTTCAAGGTGTGTCAATCTGTGGTGTTTAAGGTGCCCTTCACGCAGGTTGGCATTATAGTCTTAAAATTTCAGACTTGCTATTACGGCGGCCGTTTGCAGCAAAGATACCGGGTGGAAGTGCGCTTGCGCCGACAAAAGAAAATCACTTGCACTTGCGCCGACCAAGTAACTAGTAGAGATTAGTAGAGTAAGGTTTTTAGATGTTTTTAATTGTTTTTAGCTAATCATCCACTCCTTTAGGGTTTGACTTGGGGACATGGGGACAGGGGCCCTGGGGTGGGTTAGGGGGACCTGGGGGCCAGCATCCTCTTGTGCTTCTGTCGATAATATGTTGATGCTGGATGCTACAGCATGAAAATTACGTAAGGATGCCACATACTAATCATACTAGCTGCTTCTTAAGATCTTAAGTTGCTAGCCAAAAGAACAGCCAACGCAGGCACAAGGGATCTTGTTTCGCAGGCATAAGTGGCACGTTTGATCATGCTTTCTGCCGGGTTTTGTCAGCATTGCATCGACAAAATGATGACCTGCAAAAAGTATATTCTACCATATTCTAGAATTGTTTTTGTGGGGCCTGAACGGGGCGAACTCTTGCTGTGGGGCTGGGAGGGAAATTGCTCACGCCTGGAGAACTGTTTTGTAGTGAGGGACCTGGGGTCCTTGGTTTGTAGGAAACTTGGTGGCTCAATGAATGTTGGATCATGTTGGATCATTATCCACTGCTTTCCTTCTAGATTCCGATTCTGCATCATCGATTGGAAACTCCCATTCATACGAATTCCATGTTTTGTAGTGAGGTGCCTGATGGCGTTGGACTCCCGTAAGGTTAGCGCTGCCGTGCCCTTTGTTTTTGCATCCAGATTGTCTCAACAGACTCATTGAAGGGACAGAACATTGGATGAGACAGCCACCCGTGAGTAGTGTTTTAAATCACGCCAGCTGCTTGCTGGTAGTGCCTTCGTTGATATGGATTTTGCAGGACTGCTCTGTGAAGATATCACAAATCACGTATAGGATGACTGAATGAACAGCACACAAGTGAATACAAATGAAAGATTCATAGCTGTTCGATTTGGGCCCCCTCCCTTTCTGATGGGTGCTTGTTGATTTGGGGTTCCATCTCTGGGTGGCCTTGTTTTTTCAAGTTGGATGATGATCATGGACTCTACGAATTTGAATAGAAAGTGGCTTCATAGGCCACTATGAAATAAGAGGCTTGAAAGATCCCCACATGCCTGTCAACTACCAAAAATTTTAAAAATTATGACGACAGGACAGGACACAATACAAAATGAATTGACAGGCACCCAACCCCTGGAATTTACCGACCATACCCATCTGACTTTGTGTGCAAAAGGTGCCAAGATAAAAAGACTAGGAAAAGACTAGGAAGACCATCCTGGGATATCCAGGGGACCTCAAGCCTGACAATTTTTTGGAGACTGAAGGAGGATTCTACCAAACGCATCCAAATGCGTTCCTGTCATGGACCCTTTGATTCATTTGATGTCCTCGTGATGTTTACATGTTCAAGTGTCCCAACAATCATGTCTCTACAAAGTAAAAAAGCCATTCATATGGGACTTGGGTCAAGTTGTGTAGAGGAAATTGGCACGGGGATTTTATAATTCTTATATAGATTATTATAGATTATAGATCATTGATATTCATTGATCATATTAGATCCAACACATTCCGAGCCTGGTTCCACTCGCTCCCAACTTTCGGGGAACTCTCGTCTTTGCTCTCAGTGACCTGGAAAATGGAGGAACATGGAGGCACTGCGCTCCGTTTGCATGTCGCATAACGAGTTCTTTGCAAACGCAGTTTGATCTTTGCGTTTGATGTTGACATCGTTGCAAACTGCGTTTGTTGTTTGATGTTGAGATGCGTTGTGTCCGTCGCATTGCGATTCCAGATTCCAATCCACCGCAATCCACATCCGTAATCCACTCATTTTGATCATCTTGCATCCGTGTTCTCTGGCATTTCTGCGCCAGATATCAATGAATTGACTGAACTGTATCATCTTGCATTTTCGCCCGAGTCCCAAGAAACTTTGCGCGCATTTGCACACTGGGCCGGGTGCCAGTTGTGGTTTGGGTGCCGCATCAGAGAGGACCTTGGACCAAGGACATACACAGACTCTGTCAACACAGGTCGTTCAAAACATTCAGTGAAAACAAGAGTCAGAAAGCAATGCATACCAAACATGTCCAAAACGTGGCAAACAAACAAAAGGTTAGATGCAGGGTCTGCTGGCATGAACAAAGCCTCTGGAAAGAGGTTTATATTCTCCCGCCCCACAGAAAGCGGCATGTTTCACATCAGGCACTAAAATAACTAAAGCTTGCACTGTCAATCACATGAGTCAACAGTGAACAATCCATTGTGAAAATCATTGAACATCCTTAATTACGCATTCTGATGCCATGACAAATCCCAAGTTCCGTGAAGGAACGGAAGAGAGAAGAGTAGAGAAGTAGAGAAGCCGATTTTTTCACGAATTTGGAGGACTCTTAGGCATCTTAAGATATCTTAAGCTCTACCCTGCCTCCAAAGTTTCGTCTTTGAGGTTGCAACGGTGCCCAAACGGCCATGGTAGTAGCCTTTTTCCCTGGGCCGTAGCTTTCTAACCGTGGAACTCAGTCCAGAGTTTCTCTTGAAACACGTCATGACCATTTTCAGAGCTTTCATATGTTCGATCGTGCGCCATCATGCGATGTCAACGCAGTTTTCTTCAAAATTGTCATGTCTGCCTGTGGCTGATTCCTGATTTCCAACGGACCTCCGCCCAAGCTGAGTCCAAAGTTTCGTCTCTTTCAAGAGTTTTTTGTCCTGATGCCAGCTAGTGCCAGCAGAGGACAGCTTATGTCTGTTGCTCCCGGTTGCTCCCAAGTGCTCCCAGGCTCAGCCTGTGACTCGACCCGCGCCTCTTCGTCCAGCTCCGCTTCATCCATCTTCACCACCTCTCGAAGTCGTCAAAACTGGGTCCAGCTGGGTCCAGCTGGGTCCATTTGTTCAAAGAAGTCTCAACCAAATTCCCAAGTCCGCTGTTGTGCAAGTCTTGTTTTGGTATCACTTTCACTCATCGCTTATGGAAATCCTGCCCAAAAAACTCTGTGTTGTGCATGTTTCAGGCAGCAGCCTCATTATCATTGTGCAACACAAAGAAAAAAGGGAAGAGTTGTGACAGTTGTGGTGAGAATGTTCTGTTTCTCCGGTGATGTCAAGTGACTGCACCCAACCCACCTCCTCTACACGTTTCTTTTCCTGTGCAGCAACTGCCTTTGCTTCGGCGCGCCACTCCTTGAGCAAAACAAAAATGGCACAAACATGTCAAAGTGATATAGTTCCAAATGCATACATACCATTCCATTCCATTCCATTACATTACATTACATTAAATTACATTACATTAAATTACATTACACATTACATTCCATTGCATTCCATTCCATTGCATTCCATTCCAGTCCAGTCCATTACATTACATTACATTACACTACATTACATTACATTACACTACATTACATTACATTACATTACATCACATTACATCACATTACATCACATTACATCACATACATCACATTACATCACATTACATCACATTACATCACATTACATCACATACATCACATTACATCACATTACATCACATTACATCACATTACATCACACTACATCACATTACATCACTTGACATCGCATGACATCGCATGACATCGTAGTACATCACATTACATCACATTACATCACGCTACGTCACACTGTGCCACACACTACGTCACACTACATCACACTACGTCATACTACGTCACATTGCATCACATTACGTCTCATTACGTCACACTACATCACATTACATCACATTACATCACATACCATCACATACCATCACATACCATCACATGCCATCACATACCATCACATACCATCACATACCATCATATAGCATCACATAGCATCACATAGCATCACATGGCATCACATACCATTACATTCCATCAGATACTATCACATACCATCACATACATGACATACAACGCATACATGGCATACATCAGATACATCACATACATGATGGTTGATCAAAATTCCTTTATCCGCAAACGGCCATTCTTCGGGAATAAAAACGTTACTTTTGCGAACTCCACGTTTATCTGCCGCGGGGCCCATGTTGGGCAACAACGCCTCTTATGAAGATTCGTTCACCACCTGCCAAATTACGCCAGAGAATCACGGATCACTTCTTGATAGCCTTTTAAAACATGCAGCTAGCATCACGGAACCCCTTCTCAGGACAGATTGTTGCTGACTAGTTTTTTTGCAAGGTTTAGACCCACCCCCTTCAACATGCACTTTGACTTTTGCCCGCTCCTTCGCAGAACTTTCGCGGAACTTTCCCAAAAATATCCCTATTCACAGACTCTGGCCATCAGCACGGGGCGCATTGAAGGACAAGCGAACACCAGGGGCCTTGGTGTTTGGCTCTCTCAAAGCCTCACTTTTGGAAACTTGGCTGCTGCATTTGGAGCATGTTTCTTGGGACTTCAAAAATCATCATTAGGCAGTGACAGCGGCAGGTGCAAGGATGCGCTTCAGGACCATGGTGTTTGGCTGTCACGAAGCCTCACCTTTGGAAGCTCGCCTGCTAGGCAAAGTGATTGTCCAAAAGCACCACCACACAGGGAACTGAACCAGAACCAAACCGAAATTCTCCGGTGCCCTTCTCCTGCCGGACCCCAGGCGGCAGTGGGTGGCAGCCCTTTACATAATGATTATAATATCCAACTTTCGCGAAAAAACATGTTACTTTCGCGCACTCGAAAAAAAAACATTCGCGAGGGTTCCCAACATAACACGAACGGTCTTCGCAATTAAAACTCTTTACAAGGACCCTTAGATCGATCACCACATCACATACATCACGTTACATCACATACCATCACATACCACCACATACATGACATACATCACATACATGACGTACATCACTTACATCACATACATCACTTACATCACATTGCATCACATGATATCACATGACATCACACGACATCACATTACATCACATACACCACATTACATCGCACACATCAAAAATTCACATACGTGACATACATCACATAAATGACATACATGACATACATGACATACAATACAATACCATAGTGCACCAAGTCCCGCGCCTGCCACGCAAAAGCCACCGGCAGAGCACGGAGGCCAAGGGGACACAAGCAAGAGATAATATAAACTAAATACGATCCGTAAAAATGACAATGTGAAGATGCAAGTCCGTCTATCTATCTATCTAATCTAATCTAAGCTAATCAATCTATCTATCGGTTAATCTATCTATCTATCTATCGATCTATCTAATCTAATCTAATCTAATCTAATCTATCTATCTATCTATCTTACTAATCTATCTATCTTATTAATCTATCTATCTTATTAATCTATCTATCTATCTGTCTATCTATCGATCTATCTATCTATCCATCCATCCATTTATCTATCTATCTATCTATTTATCTATCTATCTATCTATCTATCCATCTATCTATCTATCTATCTATCTTATCTATCTTATCTATCTTATCTATCTAATCTACCTAATCTACCTGATCTACCTTATCTATCTAATGTATCTAATCGATCTAATCTATCTAATGTATCTAATCTATCTAATTTATCTAATCTATCTAATCTATCTTATCTATCTAATCTATTTTATCTATCTAATCTATCTTATCTATCTAAACTATCTAATCTATCTATCTATCTATCTAATCTAATCTATCTAAACTATCTAATTTTTCAAATCTATCTAACCTATCTAATTTATCTAATCTATCTAATCCATCTAATCCATCTAATCCATATAATCTATCTAATCCATCTAACCCATCTAATACATCTAATCTATCTAATCTATCTAACCTATCTAATCACACTAATCTATCTGATCTATCTAATCTATCTAATCTATCTAATCTAATCTATCTAATCTAATCTATCTAATCTATTCTATGTAATCTAATCTATCTAAACTAATCTAATCTAATCTTATCGAATCAAACCGAATCTAACCTAATCGAATCTAATCTAATCTCACCTAATCTATCTAATCTAATCTATCTAATCTAATCTATCTAATCTAACCTATCTAATCTAATCTAATCTACCTAATCTAATCTATCGAATCTAATATATCTAACCTTATCTATCTAATCTATCTAATCTAATCTATCTAATCTAATCTACCGAATCTAATCTATCTAATCTAATCAATCTAATCTAATCAATCTAATCTAATCAATCAATCTAATCTAATCAATCTATCTAATCTAATCTATCTGCCTATCTATCTGACTATCTATCTAAACTATCTAAACTATCTAATCTATCTAATCTATCTAATTTTTCAAATCTATCTAATCTATCTAATCTATGTAATCTAATCCATCTAACCCATCTAATCCATCCAATACATCTAATCTATCTAATCCATCTAACCCATCTAATAAATCTAATCCATCTAATCTGTCTAATCTATCTAGTCTATCTAATCTATCTAATCTATCTAATCTATCTAATCTATCTAATCTATCTAATCTATCTAATCTATCTAATCTATCTAATATATCTAAGTAATCTATCTATCTATCTATCTGTCTTGTCTTGTCTTGTCTTATCTTATCTTATCTTATCTATCTACCTACCTATCTACCTATCTATCCATCCAATCTTCCTATCTATCTATCTATCTATCTTTCTATCTATCTATCTATCTATCTATCCTATCTATCCTATCTATCCTATCTATCTAATCTATCTACCTATCTATCTATCTATCTATCTATCCTATCTATCTAATCTACCGTATCTATCTTATCTTTCTTATCTATCTTATCTATCTAATCTATCTAATCTATCTTGTCTATCTAATCTATCTCATCTATCTTATCTATCTAATCTATCTAATCTATCTTATCTATCTTATCTATCTTATCTAATCTAATCTTTTCTTATCTTATCTATCTATCTATCTACCTACCTACCTACCTAATCTATCTATCTATCTTTCTATCTACCTATCTATCTATCTATCTATCTTTCTACCTATCTATCTATCTGTCTATCTATCTATCTATCCATCCATCCATCCATTTATCTATCTATCTATCTATCTATCTAATCTAATCTAATCTAATCTATCTATCTATCTATCTATCTTATTAATCTATCTATCTATCTTATTAATCTATCTATCTATCTTATTAATCTATCTATCTATCTTATTAATCTATCTATCTATCTTATTAATCTATCTATCTATCTTATTAATCTATCTATCTATCTATCTATCTTCCTATCTTCCTATCCTATCCTATCCTATCCTATCTATCTATCTATCTATCTTATTAATCTATCTATCTATCTATCTATCTATCTACTAACTGCTACTACTACTACTACTACTACTACTTCTACTACTACTACTACCACCGCCACCAGCACCCACTCCTACCCCTACTCCTACTACTCCTACTCCTACTCCTCTACTCCTCTACTCCTTTACTCCTCTACTCCTCTACTCCTCTACTCCTCTACTCCTCTACTCCTCTACTCCTCTACTCCTCTACTCCTCTACTCCTCTACTCCTCTCCTCCTCTACTCCTCTACTCCTCT
>Ga0126342_10002848_pt1 | contig 27729 bp, 38 predicted proteins | sample Cyp1metagenome_FD_92528 | JGI IMG/M metagenome (GOLD analysis project Ga0126342, IMG submission 92528) | Coral microbial communities from Lord Howe Island, Old Settlement Bay, Australia - Cyphastrea 1 metagenome | ecosystem: Host-associated > Invertebrates > Cnidaria > Coral ... | reverse complement strand
CAGGTCATACGAAGTGCTGCACCTGTCACGCAAAATCATCTCAGCAAACCTGAAGATCTGATGCTCCAAAATGTAACCCCTCTCAGGAAATCAGCGCCCGGACCTCCTAACAGCTCTGATGAACATGTCTCTTGTAATGCGCCTGCCACGGAATATGCATCTTTGCAGATCCTCTTCAAATGTCCCACGCCTGCCATCGTTTTTGGAAATGCTACAAAACCTCATGTTTTGCTCACTGTTGACAAGGTCCACAGTCCCTTGCGCCTGCCACGCGAAACGACATCTGAACGATTCTGAACGTCCAAAAGTGGTCCGAACCCTGGTGTTTTTAACATTTTGACTTCGAAATGTTCTTCGCGCCAATACGGCGTGCACTTTTTCGACATCTCAACTTCCAGAAGTGGTCCGGATCCGGTGTGTTTTGTACATTTTAACTTCGAAATGTGCTTCGCGCCACAACGGCGTTCACTTTTTGGATATCTCAACTTCCAAAAGTGCTCCAAAAGTGAATAATTGTTTTTAGCTTTTTCACTTGCAAATGTGCTTCGCGCCACAACGGCGTGCACTTTTTCGACATCTCAACTTCCAAAAGTGGTCCGGACCTGGTGTGTTTTGTACATTTTAGCTTCGAAATGTGCTTCGCGCCACAACGGCATGCAATTTTTCATCTCTCATCTGCCCGGCGGGCTCCGCACCCGCCGCTTTAGCTAGCGAGCCTACTTTTCGACCCTCCGGAGCCACAAACCATTGGAAAAACAGAGTGTTTCGCGACTTTCCTACCTTTTCGGGCACCTGGATCTTCTTTCTTCTGAGTCTTTCTCTTTTTGATCTTCTTTCTTCTTCTCTTCTCTTCTCTTCTCCTCTCCTCTCCTCTCCTCTCCTCTTCTCTTCTCTTCTCTTCTCTTCTTTGACTCTTACGACCTCTGCTTTTCATCTGTCCATATTGTCGGAAGTTTGACTTCTAAACTTCCTTTGACAAACGGGACCTGAGAGATGCCGTCCTTGGCATGGTTGTGTTTTGGGATGCCATCAGTTTCCACTGGATGCTATTTTGTAAGAATCTTGGGGGCGCATTCTGGTCACCGCGTGTTTTATCGCCGCGTTATTATGCCGCCAGGGGGGCATGTGGCCGCCGCGTGCCGCCACCGTTAAAAAGAAACTGACAGCCATACACTGAAGATGGTTGATATATATATATATGTATTTTTTGCATTTTTTCTGAAGTTCTCTTTTGATTATTTGTTTTTGTGATTTCAGTTTTGGTCTGTCATTTTGTTTGTCAATTTTTCTGTCATTTCTGTCAGAAGTTTTTTTGGTGTATGTATGTATGTATGTATGCACGTACGTACGTAAGTAGGTATGTATGCCTGTATGGGTGCATGTATGTGTGTATGGAAAAATAGAGAGCGACAAAGACCCACAAAATGTGACAATGCCTCGCAAAAAAAATACATTTTTTGCAACCTTAAAAAAACAAAATTGACCAAGCATGACACAAGAATGACAAAAATGGCAAACCAAATGACAAAACCTACAGGTTGCAAAAAAATCTCGAGACATTTTCATTTTCTTGTCGCTTTTTGTTTGTCATTTTTGTGAATTCACGAAAACATGATGAACAATGACAAAAAATGATAAACAAATGACAACATATCAGAAGCATGGCAAAGTGAGAAACAAATCACAAAAAAATGGCAATCTTGCAGGTTGCAAAACTGTATTTTTCTCGAAACATTGTCCATTTTTGTCACTTTTATCATATGTGCCAAAAAAACGATGAAATTTCCCCGGGGCGATATTACGTTGGCATTTTTTTTGGGGGCATTTTTTTTTTGGTCGTCCAGGCTCCCTTCCTTGGTTTCTCTCATTTGCTGCATTTTGTAGCTAAAATCTCTCATTCGCACTGATCATCCATTTCCCAACGGTTTCAGGATTCGTTTCCATGGTTTTTATTGGGCTTTCCATCGTTTTCATTGGTTTGTCCATGATTTTCATCAATTTTTCTATGGTTTTCTTCAATTTCCATGGTTTTCTTCAATTGTTCTATGGTTTTCGGCGATTGTTCCATGGTTTTCTTCCATTTTTCAATGGTTTTCTTCAATGTTTCTATGGTTTTCAAGTTGTGCATGGTTTTCATTCAGTTTTCACTTGTTTTTATTTGTTGTTCCAGAGTTTGCATTGATTTGTACATGGTTTTCATTGTTTTTTCCGAAGTTTTCATTTACTTTTGGAAATACACGATGTGCAAGCTTTAAATTGCAGATGTAAAGAAGTATATATATGCATGACTAATCATGACTATATGTCTATGTAGATCAGCGTATTTACGCGTGTATTCAAACATATATGTATATATATATATATATATTGAAAATAGCGAAGTAATATAAACACTCATAATTCCTTTTTGGGCCAAACTGACCCAAAACTGTGGCTAAAGGGATGGTAAAACCGCAGGCAGAAGGGCCGGCGCAACTCAAGAAACTCGATTTCTTCGATTTTGTGGCCGGCAATTTGTGCCGGCAAGTCGTATGGCAGGGCATCCGAAGCAGTGATGGACAAGCAAAATTAGGGGCAAATGTGCCGGCAAGAGGCCCGGCAAAGCGCGCGAACTAGCTCTGGCCAAGCCAAATTACGGACGTTTTCAATGGCAAATGTGTTCAATGCAAAAGTCAATGAAAGTTGGTGCATGTTGGCACGTTTCAATGTGGAAAAGCTGAACAATGAAAATCAATATCGCATCCCCCTCTGCATGGGGTCCCAGAAAAAAAGATTGGCTACTCCACCAGGGAAGCCATCTATATTGGTGATTTTTCCCATAAGCTGACTTGGACAATGTCTGGGCAATTGCAAAAAACGCTTCTTTGATTGCCGCAACCTTGGCGGACGCCTGACAAGAACCTGGCACAATCCTGGCAATAAATTGAAGCAGGAGCAGGAACCTTGTTGGCGGAAACCTGGCAAAACCCGGCACAACCCGGCGGAATTGACCTGGCGAGAGCCTCGAACCCAGCGGAACCTAGCGGAACCTGGCGGAGCGGCGGAACCCAGCGGAACCCAGAGGAACCCGGCACAACCCGGCGGAATTGACCTGGCGAAAGCCCAGCGGAACCCGGTGGAACTTGGCGGAACCCGGCGGAACCCGGGAGAGGAACCCGGCGGAACCCGGCAGAACCTGGCGGAAACCTGGCGGAAACCTGGCCTCGTGGAACCCTGCGGGAAAAAAGTAAGTTGAAGGGGGGGTGGTTGGGAGTATAATTTTGGCATGGTTTATACTCCCAACCCCTCCCCTTCAACTTACTTTTTTTCCGCCGGGTTCCAGGTTTCCGCCAAGTTTCCGCCGGGTTCCGCCGGGTTCTGCCAGGTTTCGCCGGGTTTTGTTGGGTTCCCGACGGGTTTCCGCCAGCCTCGGGCTTCTGCAAGGTTAGCGCGAAGCCGTCAGGTTTGCGTCAAGTTCTTTATTTCTTATTCCCATGTTTCTGCCAAGCCCCCGCCGTCTCCAACGCAAGACCCGTCATAACTAGTCACAATTTAAGCGTTCTTTTTCCAAAACAGTTCTCAGCTGAATCGTCAGCTCAGCACTGCTTGCCTGAGGGGCGGCGGCTGCTTGAGCAGCTTTGCTGTGAAATCAAGGTCCACACAACCAACTTGTCCAGTCCAATGCGCGGCGCTGGACGCTGGAGACCTTTAACTGTCACCTTGGCAGGCGCTAAAAGCGATAATGAAAATCCGGTATGCACCTGGTGTCTGGGGGTGAACTATTGAAGTAATGCCAGGCGCATCCCAACTTGGAAGCAAATAATGATAACTCATTTATGTTGGTGCCAGCTTGCGCCTTTTGAGGCAACATTTCTACTCGGTTTGCTGGTCTTTTTCGCCTGGCAAAAGACTGGCATGTTGCGGCATAGTTTGCCCGGTGTTCGGCCGGCTGCTTGGCCAGGGCCGAAACAACGATTTTCATCTTGTTTCTCAAATGCATGTTCTGTCCATGGTATATTGACATGTGGTTCTCCTCCTGGCATCGCTGCTGCAAGGCCTGCAAGTTCAGCTTGACGATCTTCATGCTCTTGTCGGCGTTGTGCAACATACAGGATTGCTTCGGTGCTAGTAATCAACAATTCTGGTAGTAAGGTAGTAGATCCATCCAAGACTCAGTAAGTCTGTTTCCAGTCAGTTGAAATCTAGTCATCCATTTTTGAAGATCCATGGTTCCTCTTTTGAACTTCATGAACTGCCTGAAACGGCTTAAGAACACATCTTGGGCACCTTTGATGAAATGGGGTCGCAAGAATCTTTTGAAATAGTTGACACCATCGTTGGGATCCCTGAGCATTCCTCGATCCAGTAATCTCTTGTACTGTTGCGCTTCACCTTCTAATCTGTTCCTCAACGCCGGTCCACGTTTTTCCGGTTCCAGCTCTGTGATGTCACACCAGTCATCGATTGCATCTTCGAAGGCAAAGAAACTGGTTCGTCCATCAAATGCAGGGGCTACCTCCGTGGTCATCTGTTGCGTCATATGGATTGAGGGTTGTTGGGGTGCTCTTCTCATTGCATAAGAGTCATATAGATTCCATCCATCTGCATCGACAATGTCGAAGTCATCATCATCATAGCCATGGCGTGCCATATCGGGCTCTACCTGGAGCTCACCTTCAATGAAGGATCACAGCTCCGCTACCACTTGAAGAGGGGCACTATAGCGTCTAGGTTAGATCAGCCAGAGCGTCTTCCCAAGACAGCTTCACACCTTTTATGCTCGGCCAATAGCCAGTCGGTGCGGTGTCCACAGGATTACTGATTACTCTATATCTCTCTTGAGCCTTGACAGCGTATGTAAATGTGCTCAATACTCATGCTATATCCACGTAGGATCCAAGCCAAAACAAAACATGGGGGGGGTTAGGGTTCACGACTGTTGATGGTTCAGGGTGAGCAAAGCAAAACAGAGAAGGAGGAGCAAGACACGGCATAAATTTTACAAGGAGCAAGGGCTGCATTGTCAACCTAACGGGAAAACCTTATGAACCTTCAGTTCAGAACAGACATGTTTCGGTTATTGATGTCAACGATGTTGATGATGAAGACGTGAAAGTGATGATGATGATGAAGAAGATGACGATGATGATGCTGATGACGATGATGTTGATGATGAACGAAAGACGTGAAAGTGATGATGATAATGATGATGATGATGATGCTGATGATGATGATGCTGCTGCTGCTGATGATGATGATGATGATGCCAGGACGGTTGTAAGCGATGCAAATTGCGCGGCTCTAAGCGATGCAAATTGCGTGGTTCTAAGCGATGCCGCGGCTCTTGCGGACTTCCCCGATCCCTATACCATCCCTATCAAATCCCGACCATCCCGACTGTCCCGGCCGTCCTGACCATTTTCATCCATTGATCCAGGATCGTCTTTGACGCTGATTATGCTGATTCTGCGGCGCTGATCCGAACCTTTGGACGTTGATTCCGGACGCTGCTCCGTGACGCTGATTCGATTCGATAATTTCGGACCCGGAATTTACGCTTGTCCTACTTTCAGCAATGAGGGATGTCGAATACTGCCACGAATACTGCCGCATGACAGCTCACGTCGGCGCAGCAAAGCAACATGCTGTCACAGTTTCCGCGATGTGAAAATACGCACAAACTTTTTCAAAAGGCGTCATGTCTTTAAAAAAAATGCGCCGCCAGCATGGTTAAGGTCGCGGCTTTCGCAGAATGAAGTTTGGAAAGCCTCCGCCCATGTTAGAGCTGATCAGAAGATACACGTATTGCCAATGATTTCAATTTCCCACAATCAAAAGTTGCAGTCTTCAACGTCAGCAAGCACTTGCTGGCACATCCCTGCCCTTCATTTGAAGGGCCGGGAGAGATCATGTTGCGCATATTCAGATGCAGGATGCCGCCTGAGGAGCGGATTGTTGCGCTGGATACGTGTCTGCGGAACTGGCCTCAGGGCAAGCAGCTAATCGGCGCTATTCCAACCGAACTAGACCATGTGCAAACCATGAACCTTTGATAATAAGTCAAGTTTAAAAAAAGCCGGCCAGAACAACACGCAATCGTCGCTGACCGACTAGAAGTTGATTCTTTTTACCAATTTTATAAAAACATGCAGAAACTGCCGCAAACACCTGATTCAGAACCCGCAAGCCGGTTACGGGACACCTCTAGGCTATCCATAACCAGAAAGGGCCTGAGCAACATCAAGAGTGAGTGAGTGGCGCAGTTATAGTGTGTTGACCAGCTGTTGTGAGTGGCGCAGTTGTATAAGACTTGCCACGTGTTTCGTTGACTGGGTGCCTGTTTCCGCGTTTGACCCCCTCTTGACGTCCACTGCTAGGACACCCAAGCAAGGCCCTGTGATCGGCGCGCGGCGTGAGTTCTCGCCCTGACAAACCATGGTGTCAGGTGATACTTGAGCCTATTGACCAAAACCAAGATCCCCTTTGCACATTGCCCAGCAACAGCACCACCCTGGACACCTGGTCGAGATTTTGTGCCTGCATTTTTGCATTTGCCTAAGTAGTATCTAAAGTTGCTTCTTCCTCTTTAAATGGCGATGGCTCTTGACAGCTGCGTTCAGAGCGGTGGTTGGTGCTAGCAGCACCACTTCTCTAGGGTCCCTGCTAACGATCGGGTTCAGCGCCCGGAGAAGATGCATACAGTATGTAAATAAATAAATAAATATATATATATGTATATATACACGCATAATTCTTTTTACGTTTTGGAACTTTTGCACTACCAGAAATACTTTCACAAACCTCGATCCTTTTTTGGGGCCCCATACAAGAGAGGAGCGCATGCCTGAAATAGGAGAATGCAAAACTGCGCAAGACATGCAAGAACGGTGGGAATACGCGGTAAATGGTCCCTTGCATGTTCAGCGACCGTTTGACCGCAAAGTTTGAAGATACTTGTTGCGACGGTGTCGCGACGAACTGGGCGGAAGGAGCAAACAGGACCTACGCCAAAAAAGCCGATGGGGAAAACACCAAGGGATCCAAGGTTTCATCGCATAAGGGAGTAGCGGATTCAAGCAAGTTTCAGTTTTAAGCGACAACAGAAGGAAGCAAGTGTTGATCCGGTTGCTTGCTGCGATCCCAACTTCGGACAAGACTTGAAACCATTCCATTGCAGGGTTTGAACAGCTTAGCCAATGACGCGCTCAAGCCTGTCGATGATGGCCTTACGAGGGTGTCGGCACTGTCAAAGCGTGGAGTTTTATTCCAAATCCCCCGGCCTGTGGCACTACATGCCCTACTTGTCGCTATTTGCATGACATGATTGGAGTTGGGTATGCACACCACTTTTTAACCACTTTTTTGGCCAAAACAGGCTCACTGCGTCAGCTAGTTTCTGATAATCTAGATTTCAGCCATCAAGGACCCACATCTGAAAGCAGAAATTGAATGTAATTAGTGTACATGAGTTCTAAACAACGCATTCAGGTCAACAGAGCGCAAAACTGAAAAACGGAAAGCATACTGTATTGTGTAAAGTCGGGTGGGTTCCAAACATGAATCCTCTTGCTAATTTCTCTTTAACCACTGCAAGGACCAATCAAAGCTTGGACCCTTCTGAAGAAACTCCGTCCCCCAAGGTCCCAGGCCGAAGTCAGCAGCTCCTCCTTATCCTCCAAAAGGGAATGCTTGGCGAAGCTAGCGCAGGATTCGATGATACTCGAATTTGACCCTCTAATGGTTCTATGGTGCTCTTTGTACCTGCCCCCTTACAATCCCTTTTTCAAAAACAACGCCCTTATGGTTGAGTGATTTTCATATGCGGCCTGACTTCTTCCAGCTAGTGCCAGGAAGTGGAACCGCTTTCCAAATTTATTGATCCTGAGAGGCCTACGTGGCAATCTCAAGCAGAAGACTTCGCAATGATGGGCCGTGGAGGTGGCGTGCGTTCGAAACAAGCGACTGGAGTCGTGATCGTTTGCCTGTCAGAATCTACTTTCCCAGACTTTACGTGTCACTGCAACACCCCGCGCCTCTGTGTTGCAGTTGGAACAGGATTCCGGTCTGCAGTTAACCAAGGCCTTGCCGTTGGTCTTTCCCATCGGTCTGGACCCCGCAAAATGCACACAGGACCAAGACGCTTCAGGTATCTTCCAATTGAAGCAATCCGTGCTGAACTCTGCATGGGAAATCTTCTGTAATAAAATGGCATGGCTTGGTGCTCAGTCACACTGGCGCCCCCGAAACGAAAAACTCGCACCCAGAGAGGCCCAACAGCGAGCAAACAGCATGATGATACAACAGATTCCCTGCAAGACTTTAGGGCATTGCAACCTGAAGCATTCGAACCATCGGTTTCAGTCCAAATATCTTTTGTATTCTTTTGTTTTCTTTGACCAGTCGCGCGCATTGAAAGTGTTAAGAACAAGTGCTGGGCCTGCCTCAAGCAACGCCATGGCTGGAGCAGCTCATGGATTGCTCCATCGTACTAACTTTGGAAACCAATTGTTGCTAAACACTGTGAATTGTCGCGTAGAACCTATGTGTCGTCCCATGTGGGTGGACAACGCGCTGAAAACTGCAGCATGTGACTCTTGGTCTGAAGGCTTCAAAAGTCAGCAAAAACGGTCTTCTGTCAGAATGATGGATATATGAAGCAGTAGTAGGTTTGTCAAGACATGTTCTTAAGGTTGCTGATGGTTGTTGCGTTCGTGTCTTTCACACTGGAACAATGCAAAATGACCGTCGCCGCACCCCAAACTGCAACACGCAAAGCAAATTCTGAAAAGGGTATATATTGGACACTGTAAATCAAGGAGTAACATATGCTCGATGAAAATTAGCTACTGACAATTGCCTTGGGCCTGGCGAATAGAAACTCCTGTTTCAGTGAGCAAAAAAGCTTGCGGCTTGCAAGAAACACCCGCGCCCTGGTTGTTGATGGCTTTGCTATTTCAGAGGTGAACTGTTGGCCCAGTACCTCTCAGAAACAGTGCGTGGTTCCCTCTCATCTCAAGCAGACCAGGAGGAAAACAAACACTAATGGTTGCACCGACTAATGGGCACCAATGAACCTCATCATCTGATTTCCAGGCATGTGCCTCAGAACTTCAAAGCAAAATGCACCCAGGCTAATTGCTAGTTGTTAAAGAAATCTGGCCAAATGGAAATTTCATTTTCGGAATCTGCAAGGGTTGGACATCAGACATGCGTAGAATATAGTCCACGGATGTCCACGGCAGATTTGAAGTCATGCGCATGGTTTCAAATCGATCAAAGATTAGAAGCCGCATTCGACAAATGTCAATCATGGCAGCAGCAAAATTCAAGATCGCCAAAGATATCGCACGCATATCGCAAAATTTGAATTTTCAGAGCATCTCCGCAGGTAACCTTTGCCCCGCGCGGAAACCAGTCTCACAGAAAGAGCTCGCATGCGTGAGAGCCACCACGGATGTGAAACTCGTTCCCTGACTGCGGTTGGAGCCGCAGTGTCTGGGAACAGGTGCTGCCAAACATCGGAAACAGAGGCAGGAAACAACAAGATGAACAGCAACGATCTGTTGTATATCCCCGTCGGTACTACCCGGGAGGGTCCAGTCAGGGAAAACAATCTTATTAATTTGGTGGGCATCAACCTATTCAAAATTAGAATCCATCGGCCTTGGCTTCCACTTATGGAGCAACTTGAACCAACGTTACCCTCTTCTTGATCTACGACCAAAATTATTGTCCTCTTCCCTGACATTTGGCTATATAATGTCCCCCTTGTGTACATGTTCAAGATTGAAATCCTGTGCCCCAACCTAGTGCAGAAATCTCCTCTTTTTCAAATTAGAAATGATGTCTAGCAAACTTTTCGCATGCTTCCCCTCCTCGTCAAAATTAATTTGGTGTCCCTCAACCTTTATGGTTTTTCTTTTCCCCCCTCGTCAAAATTGCTCCCCACCCCACCTGCCAGGTTAAGGTCTCTGCATAAATTTTATCAGAGTTGCGTCCTTCCTCATTCCTTCCTCCTCGTTCCTTCCTCCTTCCTCATCTGCGAGATCCAGATCTCAATGGAGGTGCCGGACCTCAACTGCGAGCAACAGATCTCAGTGGGCACTGCCGGACATCAGCGGCAAGCTCTCTCTGCACCCGCCTGCGCCTTTTCCCCCATATTTATGCAACATGCAATACAGTAGGTTGGCCCAAGCTAGCGTGCTACAACAAATATAACCTTCACATTTAAATATTCTTGCCAAATGACTGTGTGGAAACATGCGCTTGCGGCGCTCCTGAAACAAATCATTTTGCACAGACTTAAGCCGGCCAAGGTTGAGACATGGCAAACATAGAACGCACACCCTGTAGAGACACCGAGGGTCTGAAACACGATCAATACGGGTGTTTCTTTGCCTTTTAAAACCATAAACCCAACGCAAAAGCAGGGACCAGGGTCAACCATGGTTACAATGCGCCAAAAGGCACGCAAACCTGAACGCGCCCAGAAACCACCACCAAACCAGGTTCATACACATTCTTGCAAACATTCCCTGCAAAATCTGGAACCTGCTGGACAGCTGCCCCGCAACGCCTCTGCCAATAAAATAAAGATAGACTAAAAGCCTATGCGACAGCATGGTCTTGTAGAATCCCCACGGTTCTGACCTTGTACGCCGCGACGCCGCGCTCTTGGGGGGATCAAAAGCTAGGCAGAATGCGATGCAGTTTTTCATGATGTTCCAACATTATTCTTTTCATCACTGCTATCCATTTCTTCAGGCATGATATCTCATTCATCCATCGGCGTTCCTACTCCCAGCCGAAAGAAAAGTGGACACCTTTTGTGACAAGCTCCTCACCTTTGCCGGAACAAGCTTTAGTGAAACGGTATTGTTTCATAACCCCAAGCCCCTCAACTTATTTGAGACATGCGCAGAATGTGGGCAACTAGTTCGCGCAAAAGGTGGCGCATATGAGCAAGCCCTCTCATAGGCATGCGTCCGTCTCCGGAACATATTTCCCACACAAACGCTACAAACATCGGCCGTGGCAGCACCCACCGCTGAGGCCCATAACCTGCTGATCTTCCAATCGACCCGCCAAGGGCTTGACAACACTTCGAAAGTCCAACCGGTGTCCTCTGGCTTTTTGTCCGAACTGATCACATGCAATGTTGAACTAACTAGCAACCCTGAGCTATAGATCTTTTCCTGTCCTCATTGCTACATCCATCGGCTTTAGCAGCCGCTGTAGCCGCTTCTAGAAAATGCACTTCCTGCACATGTCTTTCCTGCTCTACTATTTGGGCACTAAATAATGCGCAGCATTGATTTCAACCAAATCACAGCACAAATTCGGAAAATGATTCTTGAACTTGAATGTAAACATGTACACATCTCCACAGGATCTCCTGCAAAAAAGGGAGCACCGTCCATTTTGCTTTGAAATATTTCCTTGTTAAAAGATTCAAATCTATAGGATTCTATAGGCCTTATTTAGGGCTACGCCTATAGTCCTTAATTAAGGCTTTAAGCCTTAATCTATAGACCCGTAATTAAGGACTTTTGGGTTCTCTGGGAAAATGTGGTATAGTACTTGAAGGGCTCCCCGCCACGCGCCAAACGGTGTGTTTCGCAATATTGGGCGCACGTGGGAGGTCTGGTGGGCAGGTTGTTTGTGTGGAGGGCGCGGATGTGGCCGAGGCATGGTCGAATTCCAGGGTTGGTTGTTTCGGTGACGTGTGATTGCCACGGCGTTTTGCTGTTGTTGGGTTGCATGCAGGTCGCATTGGAATGGTCATGCGGCGGCTGTGCATGTGATTGCTACGCGTGTATTTCTATGGCGTTTGGGCGTGGCTTGGAGGGGCAGCGGCAAGGTTGCCGAGCCTTGTTTGTAAAAGTGAGAATGTGTGTAGCCAAACTTTGTATTTTCAGTCTTTGGTGGGTGTGCCGGGTCTGTGGAGGTTGTTTGGTTGGCGGGCAAATGTCGCCAAGGCGCTGTCTAAAAAGCCCGCGTTCCAATTATGCGGCTGGTTTGCGAGTGAAGCGTTATGCCTTCGTAACATCGCGTTTTGTGATGCCGGGTTGTACGTCGCATTGGTTGGGTGGCGCGGCAGCTGTGCATATGGCTGCCGTGTGTTATTTTCTTTTCAAGGGTTTGGAGCGCTTGGTTGTAGGTGGCATTCGAATTGCTGCGACAAGTTTGGCGTGACTAGTTTGTTCGGTGCATGGGCCAAGTTTGTTGGAGGCCGCGGAAATGGCCGTGATGATCTAATTTTTGGCGACGCATGCTTGGAATGCTGGCCCCGGCAGCTGAGGGTATGGATGTTGCGTGTACTTCTACTGACTTTGGCTCATCCATTTACTGGCTCACTCACTCAATCATTCACTCAGCCATGCAGTCGCTCACCCTTCATTTCTTCATTCCTTCCTTCTGTCCTTCCTTACTTCATTTCATTCGTTTGATTTTGTTTTATATCCTGCCAGTTCACTTCCTGTCTAGTCATATCAGTCGGGTCATTCCATACATTCCCTTATTCCTTGATTGTTTGTTTCCTGGTTAACTCCCTTGCTCCATCTTACCATCTAATTCTGTCATCCCTTCGTTCCTTCATTCAGACAACAAATCAACCAATTCAATTCAACTAATTTCAGTTTAAAAGGGTCCTGAGATGAACTCCCGTCTGCACAGTTCAGCGCACATGAGCTAAAAGCAGATCAATTCATTAATTCAAACGAGTTCTTTTTTCCCATTCTCGTTCGTTCCTGTCCATTCCGTTCCTCTGCTCTCCTTCCTTGAGTATTCGTTCATGTCATGTCCAATGTCAAATCATTTTGTTTCATGCCGTGTAGCCTAGCTGTCATTCACTTTTGGTCCCGAATACCGATAGCTTGGGTTTGTTAACTCTCAAGGCGGAGGGGCCGTCAGGTTCCCGGCTGCCGGCCTGGGCGGTGTCAGTCCCAGTGGTGTCTCGGTGCCTCAATGGTGTCTCGGTGATGTCTCGGTGGTGTCTTGATGGTGTCTCGGTGGTGCCTCGGTGGTGTCTTGATGGTGTCTCGGTGGTGCCTCGGTGGTGTCTCGCTGGTGTCTTGGTGGTGTCTTGCTGGTGTCTCGGTGGTGCTTCGGTGGTGTCTCTGTTGCAAATGGTGTCGGTGGTCCCTTGTTTTCTTTGATGCCTTAGTTGTGTGTCAATGGTGTCTTGGTGGTGTTTCTGTGGTGTCTCGGTGGTGTGTTTGTGGAGTTCCGCGGTGTCTCCGTGATGTGGTGTCTCGGTGATGTCTTGGTAGTTTGGTAGTTCCTCGGCGGCGTCTGGAAGGTGTCTGCATAGCGTAGTGCTCTTTTGATAATGCCTCGGTGGTGGCTTCATGGTGTCCAGGTGGTGCCTCCGTGGTGCCTCGGTGTCGCCTTGGTGGTGTCTCAACGGTTTCCATGCTGATACAAGGTGTTCGGTGTCTTGATCGTATCTTGGTGCTGTCGTGTTGGTTGCATTGAGGCGGTTGCGGTGGTCGGTATGATGGTGAGAATGGTTCTGGTGATGGTGATGGAGTTGGTGTATTGAAGATGATGATGATGATGATGCTGATGATGATCCTGCTGCTGGGTGGCGGAGAAGGTGATGATGATGATGATGGTGATGGTGATGGTGATCGTGATGATGACGATGACGAGGATGACAATGACGATTACAACGGATATCAAATATTAACGTATTTTTGGAATTAACGTACTTACGGTGATGCTTCTACCGAAACAACTAAACTGCAATCATTCCCTGATGCCATGCAGCAACCAGAGCGGCGGGCTGCTCACCCCACTAGAGGAGCTGACGTACTTACTGCAGGCTACGCTTGTGCCGAGACTCTCAGGCAAATCTATCAAAAATATAAATGGATAGAAACAAACAGGAAGGAAAGAAATAATTTTGACAGGAGGAAGGGAAAAAGGAGGGAGGAAGGGAGGGAAGGAAGAACCGCAGGAAGAAAGAGACAAAGGCCGAGCTCCAGAATACTGCGTGCACCTTCCGATTTACACATGTTACTGTTACTTTCAAACAGCTGCAAGCCCCACGCAATTTACAAGTGTTGGGTTCCAAATGTGGCAGCCGCCGTGCACTCTACAGATTTTAGCCGCAACATGCTGCAAACACCATGCCATTAAGTGCAATGTGCAGATGATAATTCCAACATGTTGCAAATACCATTCCACTTGCATCCTTGAGCTTCAGAAAGACGCAAAAAACATCCAACTTACAGATGTCAGTTACAAAGTGCTGATGCTGCAAATTCCCGGCTTGCAAATGATAGTTACAACGTATTGCAAGAACCATGCGTTCTGCTGAGTTTTGCCCCAGTATGCTGCACATACTGTGCAAGTGATAGTCTTTGGTTTTCGCATGCCGCAAGCATTCTACAGTGTGCAGGTTTTTTGCTTCCAAACGCTGTGAAATGATAGTGCGGTTTTCGTATATGGTTCCAAATCTTGCAAACCTCAGGCAATTTGCAGACGTTTGCTTCGCACTGCTGCAAAACTGTTGCGGGATGGCAAAGTTCCACGCAATGAACTGATGTTGCACAATACCGTGCAATGCACAGGCGCTAGCTGCGAAACACTGCAAATACTTTGCGGCTTAGAGATTCTAACGCCGAACGACCAAAATATTGCGCACAGATGATATTTTACACAGGGGGCTGCTTAAACACAGGGGTGCTTGTACACACGGGTGCTTTTACACAGAGATGCTTTTCACAAAGACACGTTTTCCACACAAACGTTTGCACATACAAATGCTCTTACCCTGAGAAGCTTTTGCACAAAAAACATTCACGCACAGGTGCCTTTACACAGGCTTGCTTTTACACAGAGGAACTTTTACAAACAGTCACGCAGGATCATGCGGGTACTTCTACACACAGATGCCTTTACACAGGGATGCTTTTACGCAGGAATGCTTTCAAGCATGTGCTTTTACACAGGGGTTCTTTTGACGCAGAGTATGCGGTACACACAGAAGCTTTCCCATACGCACACACAAATACTCTTACGCAGAAAGATTTACGAACAAAAATACATTCATACAGTTGCGATTTTTTAAGCACAGATCGTCCGCAGATACTTATACAAAGAGGTGTTTTAGCAAAAGTACTTTCACGTAGAGAGAGATAGGACGCTTCTAGGCAAAGGAACTTTTACATGGTGGGGCCCCTCCTCTGCCAACAGGGGTCCCGCCGGGAGCTAATGATGACAGCCTTCCTGACATTTACTAAGGCTTACTGAGGCAAACCGGCTGACACATTTCTGGGGAAACCTGGACAATTCTCATACGAAAAATGCTGCTGCTCGGTTGTCACAATCTGTGAGAGTTTGGCTGAGTGCGTATCATCGTGTTTCACGCTAATTGTATGACTCTTTTGCTGCCTCATGTTCTGAATGATGTTTTCTTAGGATGACTTTTGGTTTGTTCTTGAGCAATGTTACCTTCGGACTTTATGTCATTTCAGTGAATAAATCTGAACTTGTATTTCCGAAGAGCCTCGCCGTATTGTGCCCCATTCAATTCCGTGTTGTGTTGCCCCCAACATGGCTCACTCTGATCGCTCGCGCTCACCTGTGCCTGCGCGGAATCGACTTGGACCTCATGGGCAACGTCAGCCATGACCATTCTTTCCTCGATGGTCTGGTCCAATGAGTGCCGCTGTCCGACACTTACAGAGTATGCCTAGACCCCAGACCGACCGAAATGGCCAGCACCTCCGTCGGGACTTTACATGATGGGACGTATGTGGAAACCACCTGCCCTTCCAACCAGTTTTGCCTCGTCACAATCCTTTCCACCAACTCCACCCAATTTGCTTCCTCCACCTATCCTCCGGCACAACCGTGCTCGCCTACGCCTCCTTCCATTTCTCCATCTCAACAGGGCTCAACCAGCACTACAAAATATCCAAAATCGTGTCCAGCACCAGAGTTTTTGGCTTTGATCTCAATGAACATTGGCAAGCAGATCGAGACCAGTACGACAATCAGAAGATCGATGGCCTCACTCCTCCCAGAGCCATTCGCCAATCAGCCTTCAGGCAAAAGCTGGGCATTGAAGGATGTGATCCCCTTTCCTTACCAGTGACTGCACTGCTATTTATCAGCAGGCCAATAACCACTGGCTTCGGAAGCTGGCTCATGGTCGGGAAGTCTACCTGACTACCTGACCCCAACAGGGGACATTGCTGCGGTGGTATTTGCGACGGAACTTCTCACTCAATTGAGAAACCGTGGCATCGATCTGGACCGGGTATCACAAATCCGGGCCCGACAGGACGGGAAGATGTTGGGCAAGACCTCCAACACTAAGCATGCCGCGCAGCTCATTGCGGAGCACAGTTGGTTGCCAACCAGGGCCACGGATCCGGATTCCTAACATGAGATCACTAATCTCCGCAATCAGCTGGCTGAGCTTCGTCAACGCTTGGGCGATGACAATGCCGAAAGCTCAACACCTCCTCAACCTGGTCAATCCAACTCAACTCCCAATTCAACACCCATACAACGTGCGCTCATGGGCACACCCGATGCCCCAGCACCACCCGCCTTCGAACCAGCAAGCCTCCTCACAGTCCCAACTACAGTACATATAACTCGTGGTTGGTCGACAATATGCCCATTAGCCTGGCGATTCGGTCCTTCAATAATTGGCTGAAGGCACTTCCAATTTCAGAAGCCCAACGCACGGTGCTCACGACGAACATCGCCATGGCAGAAGCATGGTGGGGCCGCCAACCAGCTTAAGCCTTCGAACCTGTCCAGAGGGTGGCAGTTATGATGGGCATTCCTATCGGCATGCTGAAAAAAAACTTCGACGCGACCAACCTCATCAAGGTCCTTACGGCGGCCATCAGCATGACCAATTGACTAGCTCCACAACTACGGAAGAAACTCAAGCACAAGATGCTTAATCCCATTTGCAAGCTCTTGATTCGATGAGTCTGGTCATCTATATCCTCACACCCTTCACCGTGGCTTCCACGCTTTCTCTTTTTCAAGGCTTTCGCGTCATCCAAACGCATGATGGTGCTGCCAGTCATCCATGGCCTCCTGCCCAATCAAAAGCTGAGAGCGATTTTGGAAGGGTGTGCCAATCTCAATCATCTCTGGGACTCGGGCCCCAAATCTTTTTGCACAAGCATTTTTCCTTCCTCAGCGTCTACATTCGTTTCACGCGCATCATGAACATGCAACCCAAATTCTATATTGGGTCTGCAATGCACCATACTCTGGACCGCAAGTACAGTCGCTCCAGAAAGTTTTTCCAACTGACCCATGACTGCTTGTCCATGCTGAATTGGCTCTGCGTTACTGGAAGGAGCACAGCAATTTGTACATTTGGGCTCCAATTCCACTTTTTGCTGAAAGGGAAGATTATCGATGCCTTGAACTTGCTCTCATCCAGGAATGGCAACCTCGACTCAACTACCCGTTTATATGCCAATTTTTCCATCCCAGAAAAGGCATTCTCAAAAAACCTGCGATGAACAGCAATGCACAGTTTGGCCTTGCCACTCTCTGGCATCGTGCCAAACACAAGTTCACCCCACAGGTAGTCAAGGACATCTTGGCATCCGATCGGTTCCAAAACAGATTGGAACTTTGGATCATCATCCAGTCTTTGGGATCAAACACCAAAGCCAGATTCAAACAAACCAAAATGCTTCGTTCCAATGAGGGTGGTCTTACCCTATGCTATACATTGCGTCGACTGGCAAACAACATCCAGGAGCCATACCGCACACTCTCTCTCCAGGCCATCGACGCGTCTATACGATGGTGGCAGGGCAAACCAGCCCCACGTGCCTCAGCACTACGGGCGCCATGGTCTCTGAGCCCCAATCTCCAAAAAAACACTCAAGCAATTTTCTCCGCAAGTGGCACCTTCAAGTTCTGGCTTACCAAGTCCACACCTTCTTTCAAGGCAGTTTTCATCAAGCACGCCTCAGTGCTTGGCCAACTATGCAACCACAAGCATGCCATCTCCCAATGGCCCACCAATCCCAGTACTCAATGCTGCTGCAAACGATGGTCTCAGTACAAAAAGGCAGCCATCAACCCCTCTGACTCCCATTGGGTCCTATCAGGTTCCCTTCTTACAGGCCTGCTTCCTGCAGATCTGTGATCTGTCAGTGATCGCAGAAGGATACTTACTGAACAAGGTCTTTCCATCCAAAAAGGAATACCATGCCACCTTGAGGTTTGGCCTGCATCAATGGACCAAATGCAATGGCCTTCCATCGATGATCCATTGCAGCCTCCCAACGTCTGTTCGACGGAGCTGTCTTCCACTGTGAAGACAAACAAGCCTCCTCTCTCCAGATCTTTTGCCCGTGCCTCTATTTTCAGGCGATCGAAGCCACCTTCATGGATACCTCAATCTTTGAGACCATGACCCAAGAGCCTCAAGACATTGTCAATTCGTTGGTCTCATCGCTTCATCGACAATATGGCAGGTCATACCCTTGGGCCATTGGCAAAGGCCGCCAGCTCCCAGCTGGCTACATCTTGGCCAAAAAGAAAGCGTTCCAAAATGTTCCAAAGTGGCCGACCCATCATTTCTTTTGTGGATTCGCCATTCCGTCCGATGCCCAACATCTTGGCCAGATTAATCTTCCATCTCATTCCAGTGTTATGCCCGGATTATTTTGCGTCAGGAGATGTTTACACTCTCCTTACCATCTTGAAAATTGCTCCGGTTGATGGAGACCTCATTCTCATCAATCAAGACTTGGCTGGCTTCTTTAGCAGCATTGACCAAGCACGATTCATCGGGGCTTGGCACATGCTCCTCGATTTTCTCAGTCCCCACATGAATGTGGGAGAGAACGAGGTCTTTTCGGTCTATCCGGGAAAAACCAACAACCCGGGAGATCTCATCAAGGGTCGCACATTTCGTCGACTCAATGTCACCTGGAAGATCGGAATCAAAGATGTCCCATCCATTGTTAAAACTGCACTTGACATGCAAACGTTCGCACTGGGAAACCGTTGCATCCGTCAACGCCGAGGCAGTCCGATGGGCAGTCCCCTGTCCCCGGCTCTATGTTTGATGGTTGTCTCCATCAGTGAACAGATTTGGTCCATCAATTTCAAACAGGTGCTGACCAACCACAATCTGTTCATCAAACATATCCGATACGTCGACAACCGACTCATCTTTAGCGATGCCCGCCTCCAAGACCTTCCACCATATGAAGTTCTGCTTGGTGAAGGTTTCTATGGAAAGCCCATCGTTCTTGAAACTGAACCCGATCAAGAATTTCTCGGCTTTATCTTGCAAACTACTGCGGACCCACCAATATCTCTCAGGTCCTGTCTCCGTTTTTAGCATCTCCACCCAAAGTCCTTCTTAGTGACTTAGTGGCTTTCGCTCCAGATGCCACATCGTTGTCAAAGGAGCCTTTCCTGAATATCGTGTTCAACAAGGACTTGATCAACTGATCCATCTTTACACCTTGGCAGGCTTTTCCAGTGAAGAACTCACCAACATATCGTCACGAATTTTTGATCTTCATCGCACCGAGGAAGAAAAAGACACGCCACGCCGCCCTTGACTAGTTTTTTTGCTTTTTGCTTTGTCTTTGTGTCTTCCGTTTCTTTTCTTGTTCTTTTCTTTAGGGTTTTGGGTCTTCTTGGTGGTTCTTAATTTCTTCGAGTCTTTAGCTCTTGGCTCAAATCCGCTTCCCTTATCTTCCGTTCTTACGTGCAGAATGGACTCGTCCAATTGCCGTGAACTCCACTATCATGTGGCAAGAGCCATCACGCACCTGAACTGTATTGAATTACTGGATTCTTACCGTTCTTTGAACCCACAGTGGACTGGGAGTTCCATGATGCGGATCAACATCGCAGGGCACCACCATATCCTCTCCCAAGCCCACATCATCCTCATACTGGCCGCCATCTCCATACCTTCGTGCCGATTCCATCGCCGCCGGCACATCCGACTCTTGCGTCGCATGGGGGCATCCCGTCACACATAGTCTCCAACCCGGAACCAAATTTACGTCCACTGTCCATCCGTCCACCAGATAACACTCACCCATCGAACACTGCACGGGCGAGATCCAGTCGTGGAGAAATCTTCAAACCCGGCAAACTTTCAGTACCAATTCACTCTACGACTATTGGTGGCCCTACCAATCCGGGCGCAGAAAATCCCCCAACCAATCCTGAAGCCCGTCCTAAGAAGAAACAACGGGTTCATGTCACCGTCTCCGAATCTCATGCGACCACCATCACTGCTCCGCACCTCACACCTGGTGGGAGTCATCCCACAGATGGTCCAACAACAGATGAGTCTGACTCAGACCATCGCAGTCGTCCATCTAATCCCAGAATAAGGCCGCCACCTATACCGCAGTGACAAATCCGGTCGCTTCCGCTTCGGCACGACCTCGCCCATCTCCTTCTCCGGAACGTCCTCCTGGTCATGAACGGTCTCGGGATTCTGTCAATGACCCTGTTATGCCACCACCATCTACCGTCAATCATGGCCTTCGTCCATGGACCGGCAGCGAAGACCACGAGCTGATCAGTTACAAGAGCGATACCTGAGCACGGCCTGCATGGAAGACAATCGGATTTCGACTCAAAAGAGATCCGGATTCCTGCAAAGCAAGATGGCTTTGGTTGAGGCAAAGCGGGCTGGAGTTGAATTCCCGCACGCAGAAGGCTAAATTGTCAATAGGTCGAGTTGCCATCGCTGGGATAAAAAACCTGCTTCATTTTGCCTGTTTCTGTTTGCATTTGTTCCAAGGTGTTTGATTGGTTCTCTCTGTCTCAGTCAACGGCTCAACTCGCAGTCTTTCGGTACCATGTCTCGTCCTCGATCTCGCTCCCGTGACATTCATGACAATGGTCCTATGTGGGGTCATCCCGAACCTGATCGCCCACATAACCCTGACCGCACTTTGGTTTGGAGCTACACACCGGCCCTTCGTCGGATAATTCGTCGGATTCGCAGAATACCCATTTTGGTCGACATCACCCAGATTCGTCGTTTGATGGAAGAAAATTTTTCTGATGCTATGACTGTCACCAGCTGTCTCACGTTACCTGACCTGAGATCCTGAAGAAATGGCAATGTTCACCTTTGCTCGCCTTCTCAATCCTAGCCAACTTCAAACGACATCGGTGGGCGAACTACTTGCAGGCATCAGTCAGTACATCTTCAACACTTGGGGTGTCAACATCGACGCTGATGATATGGATGGACACCGGCGGCGTCTTTGCTCTACGAAATCCTCACACCATCAGTCGTCTTCTACAAGAACAACGCCCGAATTGGGCCCAGGCACAAGAGGTAGGGATCTTCGGGACACCATTACCGTTCACCAGTCCAACACAGCATATTATAACACAGCCATATTTCATGCGTATGCGTTTATCGACCTTCTTCGGGGGCATCATCATCGGCTGGGTTTGGCCCTTCTTTGCCTAGACCATCGGCAGAACCAGAAACCGCTGCCACTCCGGGATACGGATACACGTCCTCGACGGAATCCGTTCCTATGCCAACGAATGGTGACTCGTGGAACCCGTCCTTTCCACACAATCCATTCACAAGTGATCTCCAACCAAGCCAACGAGTGGTGCATACCCAGGTGTTCAAACTGATTGATGTAGGCGAAGGCCCAAACAGACGAACACAACTCTGGATTCCCGAGACTGATTCACATGGAACGGAACGCCTTCGTCGAGCGGAATTTTTCTTGCATGGAATTGTGGGTCATGTGAAGGACAAGTGGGGCTATTCCATGAATGGATGGCGTGAAGCCTCCAAAATTGCCAATTACTGGCGCCGCCACTTCCATATTGAAGAAGTTCCATACACTTCCGCATGAGCAACAGGAGAACAATGGCATCCCTGAAAACTCAGCGGGTGATGCACCAGCAGATGACGATGCGGACGACACTTCCAACATGGAAATTCCTCCGGAAACTGCAGACCAAGTCCCATCGGTGCCCATGCAGATCAGCCAGTTGGCACACATCCTGTACGATGCTTTGATTTGGGATCGTGAGTTGAATGCCCCGATCCTTGAATTGCTTCAGATTCCGCCCCAAGATCCGACGGAGAGTAACCTTCGTCTTTTCACCACGGCGGAACTCGCCCAGCTTGGCGGTCATTTGGCAGCGACTGCCAATGTTCTGGCCCGAAGCGCCAATCCAGACGACTTCCCGGCGGACTTTTCTGATGAGGATGACCAAGCTATCCCGTGATCACGTCGTCTTCAATTTGTGTATAGTAACACTTTGTATCTTTGTCTCTGGCATTTTGATCAACTGATCCGAACCCAGATGACCGGAATCTTCATTTGCATCCGCCATGCTTCTTCCAAAAAAGCCCCACGGCAGCGGGGCGTGTGTGTGAAACATCTGAAGAGATGTCAAACTTCTAACATTTGGCTTGCATTTAGTTTCAGCAGGGGGCCACGGCTCCATTCATCAGTCCGTGGCCAACGAAGCTACTGATGTTTGGAGAGGATATGCAGTCTGATCAACTGCACGTACCTGCGAACCATTTTATTTCACTGAGAATGGCAAGCGGCGAAGCCAAGAACCGCCAAAAGTCGATGGTTTCCTTTTGGTTTCCACTTTCCGTACGGTTTTCGCAATCTGTCATTTTGGGAGCAATATGGCTTCATTGAAAGGGACGGGCCAGCTTCCAATTTATTCCATTCTGCGCTGGCTTTGGCGATGGTACCTGTTTAATACTTTGTCGGGTCTCTTCATCGACTCTTTCCTGTCAGGTGTAATTGGAATGTTTTTGCACGTAAGAAGCATTCCACAACAAAATTCGTAATGACAATTCTGAGCAAGTGTGTGTGTGTGTCTGAGAAAAAAGCCTTTGTGAGAAAAACATCAACGTGCTAAAGTATTGGAGTTGTTGAGGATCGAATCGAAATGCATTTCGTGGGAACGGGCTGGCCCAGCACAAGCCCACATTGCAATTTCACCTCGAACTTTGACGATCGACATCTCGAAGAAGAGAGTGTTGTGTTTCGTGGACATCAATGCACGCTGCCCCGCCGCCCTAAGAGAAAAATTGAGAAAAACCTTTGAAGTTGCAGGTAGTTGATCCCCACCTGCATCTTGAATTTAAAGGTGTCTTTCAAGAAGTTGATGGCCACCTGCATCTTAAGAAGCAGTGCGTTGGTATATTCATTTGGTGGGTTAGAGAAGATCCTATGTACCTGCATCTTCGCACCTGCGCCTACGCACCTGCATCGGTAAGATATTTACCTGCATCTACACCTGTGGTGTAGATGCATTAAAGAAGATCATGTCCCTCTGCATCTGAACACAAACTGAAATTTGTCGAAAATGAGCAGGAAGGATGTTGAGGATTATTATTATTACTATTATTATGATTTCTATTATTAGTGATGATGATGATGGTGATTTTATTACTATGATAATGGTGATGATGAAAATACGGGCGTGGTTAGTGAGCAAGACATTAAAATGATGGTGATGATGATGATGAGGATGGAGGTGATGGTGGTGATGGTGAGGATGATGGTGTTGTGATGATGATGATGGTGATGATGATGATGATGATGACGATGATGATTGTGTTGTGACGGTGTTGTGATGATGGTGGTGGAAACTACAAAGTATGCTGGCAGGAACGAATTTGGGAAAACCCTTTGCAGGTCCTTTTGGGAATTGGTGGTGTCTGTCCTGCTGGTGTCTTCGTGGTCTCTCAATTTTGTTTCGGTGGTCGTCGGTGTCTTGTGGCGCTTTGGTTGTGTGTCCGTAGCGTCTTGACGGTGTCGGTGATGTTTTGGGTGTTTTGCTCATGTTTTGGTGGTGTTTCTGTCGTGTCTCGGCACTGTTCCGTAACTGCTTCTGTGGTGTCTTGGGGTCTTGGAAGGAATGGTATTTTCTGGACTAAGCCGGCCCACCTCTCAATGCCAATATTGGTGTCAAAAGGAAACACAAAACTTTGCTATTGGGGTTGTATGCTGGGTGAATTTTCCTCTCAACTAATTTCGCTCATGTCTTGCATTTCAATCGTTTCATTCTTTTCATTCATCTCGTTTCATCTCATGTCATTCAGTTTCATCCATGCATTCAAGCATTCATTCACTCTATTGCATTTTATTCCATTTTCTTTCCATCCCAATCCATTCTGTTCGGTTTCGCTTAAGCTTCTTCCAATCATTTGATTCAAGCGGTTTCTTCTGGTTCCGTAGCGCATCGCTTTGCCGCAGTCAAGTTTACATTGGCAGTGTGAAATTTCTCCTTCCCGTAGGTGCCTTTGTCGCTACAGCCGCGTTGTGTTTATGAAACTTCCGCCTCGCCTCGTGCCGGTAGTATACGGGATTTTTGTCGACCTCGCTAAGTGCAGTGCTCCCACACAGAAGAAAACTGTTCTGGCATGGCTTCATATCGGGTCCTGGATGAGGTTGTAGAATGCTCGCAAGGCGTGATCTTCATATCCGGGATAGTTCAATATATCATCGAAGATCAGCGTAGAACCGGGCACCAAAAAGGCCTTCCTCACGAGGGAAGCTTCTGCACCCCATGGAAGGCGAACTTGCACAGACGCCCCCCCAGAGACCCGAAACAATTTTTAGGAGAGCGTCTGCTGTAGGAGAACATCTGCTGCTAAAAGCTCCTGACGAGAACCTCTACCAAATCTTCAAACCAGGACCTCAACAAAGAATCTCAAAGACCTTAAAGAAAAAGGGATCTGTAGGAAGGTCATTTTACAAGAACGTGTGCAAGAGCATCCCTCTTCGTTGCAAACCCCTAAATACAGGGCATCGCCATCTTCTGCATGCCAGGACCCCTTAGAAGAATTTGAATGTACAAAGACCTCCACAGACTCTTCTCAGGAGGAACTCAACAAGATCTTGGCCCGAACCTGAGCACCTGAACGAATATTTCACAAAACCGTCAAAAAAGAACCTTCTCAAGAAGCGCGCAGGACCATCTCAAAAGTGATTCAGACAAGAACCTCTGATACTGGGCATTGGGCATCTTCATGATCTTGATGCAAGGACCGTTTTACGGGACCTCCCATTATCGCCACAAGATTAAGATCTCGACAAGATCTTGGTCCGGATCTGCACGCCAGGATCTGTAAACAGAGACTCTGACAAGACGGGTTTCTGGCATCCAGGCGCTTTCTATTTATAAACATGATTTATCCAATTTATCTACTTTGCGCGTTTTGATTGCAGAGGTTGTGCAGCGAAGGGGGCGCTTTCATATCCAGGTGTGACATGCTACAACAAGCCCCGCCTGAACACAAGCTCCCGTTGCCCCCGGGGGTATCCGGCCTTAACAATCATTGAAACACTACCGTTTTCAAACATTTTCTGACACCACCTGTGAAAACGCGATTTACTCTCTGCGGTGATGCTTCAGCCGAGATAGCACTTGATGATGTCCAAGAAAGGTGTCGCAATCCAAATGAAGCCATTCGATCATGAGTTTTGCCTTCGCAATGTTTTCTTTCACAAAGCGCGGCAACGTGTCATTGTACCTGAGATGGCTTCAAGTTCGCTTTTGGCAAAACCTATGTTGGCCGCACTGTTCCCTGCGACAAAAGCAACAATTATCGCACAATCAATCGCACAAAGCTTCGCTACCATCCCACGACCAACTTGGCATTCGGAGGAAGGTCCATGGGCAGCTGCCCCCCAGTGCTGAAACCAAATTCCGGGAAGAGATCGCTCCAATCTTCAACAAGGCCCTGGAAGGAATCAAAGCCATAGACCTGACGGGAAGGAAATCCTTGCGCCGCTAAATGAGTGGCAGTGCTGCGCAGGGTTGCACCATAATAGACGCCAAATTCCTGAAAACACATAGAACAACCCTCATATGAAAGATCGGACAGTTGCAGCTTAATTCTTTCAGCTCCCTAATTATATGGCCACCCCATGAAAAAAGTTAGCCGAAAAACCATTTCAACAGGAAAGAAACAAACGCTCCAAACACGCGTGGAAGCTTCCAGCCAAAGCCCCCATGGGCTTTCCTGCTTCTGAGATATTGTGCAGTTGGATGTGTCTGGTTTCCCTTGCGCTTTCCTGTGTTGCTATTGGTGTCAAAACCCCAGTCCGGAAGCTGTTCGCATGCAAGAAAGCAACAAACTAGCCAGAAAAGCAACAAATAAAACATTGCTAAGCAAAACCAGATTCTGGCAGGTATCTAGAGCTTTCCAGAAGGTGCCATTGTTCACGCACCCCCAGCAGCTGCTCTTGCAACAGAAGGCTTCACACTGCTCCAACGAGCGAAATTTTGGAGCAGGATGGGGCGGAACATTGGTTTGCTGCTGTCTCGCCGAATGCTCACCTCAGCAAGAATGGTAAAGCAGTTGTTGCATTGCCGCCGGCAGCAAGCGCTAGCAACCTTGTCGCAAAATCCGCGACGCTACCTCGTAACCTTACGCCTGGGTTCAAATTGTACTTTGTCTCGGTGATTGGCGGGTTTTCCAAGAAAGGTAAGCCAAGCTCGTGCGATAGATTGAAAAATTCCAGCATTCAAAATCCGATGCGCCGCCCTTCAAAGCATGAAAGGCATAAATTCACCAGTATCGTGCGAGGGAATCTGATTCCTACAAAAACATCCGCAATCCATTGCTTGAAATATTGAAATCAAAAAATACACCGGCAAGAGGCCCCAAACGTGTGGGGGGTAGAAGTCAATGTATATACCACATCCAAGCAGCAGTAGCTGCTACTGTGGAACAGCAACAAATGAGGTTAGACATTATCCGTCTATATAGATCCGTATAGAGGCTCTCACAAATCTTCATACAAGAACTTCCCGTGAGCATCACAGGAGAACTTTCATACAAGCACCAACGCAGAGCATCTTCAAGTTCTTATTGCAAGGACCTCTTGACGAGGATTTCAACAAGATATCCACAAGATCTTCTCACAAAGACCGTCAAAGACCTGTACCAGATCATGTAAGGACACCTAGTGGGTTTCAGGACCTCTTCAAGAGCTGCTCAGAAGGACCTGTACAAGATCACGCCACTAGGATCTCCACAGGACCGTGGCCAAGAGCTTCATGCCAGGACCCCGAAGAGAATCTCACAAGGTTGTCATAAAAGGATCTGCTGCTGCCACAAGAGCTTTCACAAGCACCTCCAAGACATGGCATCTGCAAGAACTTCATGCAAGGACCTCTTAGAGAGAACCCCACCAAAATCTCCACAAGGTCTTCTGTTAAGGACCTGTACACGATCATGCGAGGACCTCTTGGAGGAAATTAAGCAGTATCTCCACAAGAGCCCGTTTATGCAAGAATTTGCAATGAAAATGCCGCAGGCCAAGAGCTTGAGAACCGCGCTGCGCACACTTTTTGTGCAAGCCTGCGCAGTCGACATGCACATGGACCTGTCGCAAGAGCCATTGCAATGCGCGAATTTACATGAAACATGCCGCGCTCCAAGATCGCGACGCGCAGTTTGTGCGAGCCTGCGCAATCGAAATGCACATGGACATGTCACAAGAGCCATTTTATGCGCGAATTCACATGAAAAATACCGGAGGCAGATAGAACACCCTGATCTAACACCCTTACCGTAAGAACCCCTCAGTGTGGGGGCGCTCTTTGGGAAATGAATGGCAGTTATCAGTGGGCTTTGAGGAATTTTTGTCGATGTCAAAACATAAAGCCGCAACAGTTTCGCATGTATTTAGCTTAGCCGTGGATGGACTCCACACATCCATTCGTCTGCAATTTTAAATATTATATAAT
>Ga0126342_10002847_pt1 | contig 27730 bp, 27 predicted proteins | sample Cyp1metagenome_FD_92528 | JGI IMG/M metagenome (GOLD analysis project Ga0126342, IMG submission 92528) | Coral microbial communities from Lord Howe Island, Old Settlement Bay, Australia - Cyphastrea 1 metagenome | ecosystem: Host-associated > Invertebrates > Cnidaria > Coral ... | reverse complement strand
TCGCTTTTCTTGATCAGGTGTTTTGGGATGCTTTGGTGGCACAAAAGGCTTCTGCTGATTCCAAGCTCCGTAAACTTCTGCACTAACAGATCTCCGTGCAGTCATTGCCCTTTTCGGAGGTGGCGGGAGCTCATCAACATCATCATCTTCATCGCTTTCTGCAGACTTCCGCAGCTCATGCTCCTCGCCAGTAGTAATGAAAAGTACAAACAGATCGAATTTAATGGGTTTAATGAAACATAGTGAGACATCTCTGTTTAAATGGCAGCATCACGTTCAAGTCACATGGAGAAAGAATTATACTTCGAGAAGAACACCTCCATCTGCCTCAAACTCCCTGCAGGCAAGGGACCAGCTTTTGCAGACTTGAGATTTCAGCCCGGAGTTGCTCATTGATTATGCTCAGGGATCTTGGATCCGGCTTCCGGCCAGCTTCTTTGGCTAGCCTCGGGTCTCACGTTCTCCTCACATTCTCGCATTTCTGCAGACAAACGTTGCAGTCTGACAGTAGCAAAGACACTTTCCATGTGCTCCATAGTCAGTCTACCCCCTTTAGCCCTTGTACCAAGCCACCAGTCGATCAAGAAATCCATGAGATTTTTGGGTTTTTTCCGAAGCACTGCATGAACCATGCGCTGGATCACTGGATCCAGTTGCTCCAGGATGTAGCGCTCCTGTTCCTGACGAAAAATTTGAAGGTGACCCGGTGACCCAAGGCCCAAGTTGGGCCCAGTTCGTTGAGTCAGTTGAGTCAGTTGAGTCCAAGACCTCACCTGTCGACGCACCGACTTCCACGACTTCCGCAGCCAAGGTTCGTCCATTGTACTCTGCTAGTGCCAGCGTTGAACGATGGGGGCCTTGGAGCTCGACAGCTCTATCGAAAATTGCCATGACATATGTTTAAAAAAAAACACATGTTGTGGCATGTTGTGGCAGTACATGGCAATGAAAAGTCACAACACAAGCCATAAACATGGAATCAAAGTACAACACCAGGCCATGCAGAATCTGCCCTCCCTCTTGTAGGACTTGCCGTGAGGGCCATGGCTCGGAGGCAGCAAGCATCAGCTGGGCCTTCAGCTTCAAGTGATTTACTGGATCATACTGGGCTATGGGATTTGAGTGAACTTTGGGAGAACATTGATGGCTGCCACTGGAGAGTGTTGCTTTAAGTTGCTTTGTTGCATAGAATGTATAGTATAGGTCTTGAAGTGTGATGTGTTGGCGACTTGGCTCAGAGAGCTGGGAGGTCTAAGCGGCTTTGCAGAAAATCATTCACATCGCCCATAATATCTTGGAAAGCACCACACTGCGGATTTTTGCCCGAAAATCGCAGGCTGCTCTGGTGTGAGCACTGGACGTAGGGGATCACCATGGATCACCCGTATCAAGTATCGGCAGTTGATCGTAAAGAAATGGCACCTTTTTCGTGGTCGCGGGACAAACATGCTCCTGTGCCTGTTTTTGTCAGTGCAGCTTGGCAATGCACAGCCTCTAACACTTTGGCTATCTGAAGCTCAGGAGATGGTTCTGCTCATTGCTGTCACAAGAATTCCTTGGTAAATCATCTGGTTGTTTCAATCACGAACTGGCCTCTAAAATGTTCCACAGAAACAACTCGCCCAGCATTACCACCACAGTGGCAATCATCATACAGTATACAGTACATGAACCACACATGACCCGTTCAGAAAAACCCAAGCTTCGTAACAGGGAAAGTTCACAGAGCTCCCCCGAGCAGCTTTCAATGCGGCGACCCAAAAGCACACAGCACCCGCCAGACCCTGGCGGTTTTTCGTGGAGCAGTGGTTGATCGGGTAAGACATGGGAGTCACCAGCCTCAAACAACGAATAAGGTCTGTCTGCTTCAGGGAGAAGGTCGTCTTTGTGCCTCAAAAAAACACCAGAAATGAACTGTGGAAAATTTCTGGCTGGGGAGTGGTCGAGCCACAGCACACAATATGTTGATTTGGATCATCATCGTCGTCATCATCATCATCCTCCTCATCCTCATCCTCATCCTCATCCTCCTCATTCTCATCCTCCTCATCCTCATCCTCATCCTCATCCTCATCCTCCTCCTGATCCTCCTCATCCTCCTCATTCTCCTCATCCTGATCCTGATCCTCATCCGCATCCTCATCATCCCAAGTAGGATGGATGAGTGCCAAACCTATTTGATTGAAACCAAGTATGTAGTTGGGGTGATGCTTTACCAAACAAAGTACCAAGCAACACGTGCACAACCTCAAGGCTTCCAAGTGCCAAGCTCAATAGCAAACACCGCAAAGTGCAGCGCGCGATTCAGCCACAGCTCTCCTGGCCGATTGCATCAGTTTCTGGATCGCTTGAGGTTCCATCTCCTCTCCCCTGATCACTAAAACATACTACAGTAACTCCAAAGAGACAGAAAAGTGTTTCCGGGATATTATAGATTATGTTATGTATGATTATGTGTCCTCCATTAATTCAAGGTGTCCATCCAACGTTTCTTTTTTTTGCGAACATATTTATTGAAAACAGTTAAAAACATTCACCGACATTGCAAAGCGAGCACGATATACCTGGGTGAAGCTTCAGCAAGGCAAAGCCATTGCCAGGAATTCCATGGCAAAGGCCCAAACCCTTTCGCAGCAAGCCCCGGATCCAAACCTTAGATTTTAGCAGCATGTTTTAGCAATGGTGCCGGTTCTCAAGTTCCATGGTGATACAACTCTTGGGTTGAGTTTCAATTTCTTTGGCCAAAAAGACCTTACAACCGGCTTCAATTTGTCAAGGCTCGCACAGTTTGGCCAAATTGTTGTGCGAGCTCCTTGTGGTGAGAATCCTTGGAGTCTGTTGACAAACCTGCCGCTGTGGCGGTGGAACTTACTGGGCGCCGCGTTCCAGAAACAGGTCAGGATGGCGCAGGGCCAAAGAGACCATCCCCGTTGCTCCATGACAGAATTGGACCAGTCGATCCTGACCATTTTGGAGTCTATTGGCTGCTATCGGTTTTGCTGGTTGCTTGAACTACCATCAGCCAGCAAGAAAACAATGGGATGTGCCCAGCCTTGCTGTTTCCCAGAGATGAAGGTAAGTTGCCGCTTCTGAAGCGGCAGTCCTTCTCATGGCCAGGGGGAGGTACGAAAAAGCTAGCAGGACGCTACTAATGTTGTACCGGAGACTGTTCACTGCAAGAGTAAACTGATGAACTGGTGACAATGATGAGATGGTGACGATGATGATGATGATGATGATGATGATGATGATGATGATGATTCATGATGATGATTCATGATGATGATGATGATGATGATGAGGATGAGGATGAGGATGATGATGATGATGATGACGACGACGACGACGATGATGATGCTGCTGCTGGTGGTGGTGGTGGTGGTGATGGTGATGATGATGATGACGACGACGACGACGATGAGGATGATGCTGGTGGTGGTGGTGGTGGTGGTGGTGGTGGTGATGGTGATGATGATGGTGATGATGATGATGATGAGGATGACGATGAGGATGAGGATGAGGAGGAGGAGGAGGAGGACGACGACGACGACGATGACGACGATGACGACGACGAGAACAATGATGATGACAATGCTCCTAAGAAAGATGAAAATGAAGAAGGCGAACATAAAGACTAATAAAGACGTAGAAACCTGTACCTGCCCCAAAACCACCTGATGGTCATGCAGATGCTGACGATGAATACTGAACATAAATTATTGAGATGATGACCCTGTACTTGAACGCAACCCATCCAGGGTCCAGGGGGGGTCCAGGGGGACCAGGGGGGATTGAACGGGCCGAGGGGAGGTCTAACCGTCTAACCTGAAAGTTTCAGGGTTTCATACGGTTTCCTTGCCTCGGCCTGGTGCCTGCCTTTTCCTTGCAAAAGCAAGAGCAACGTCAGCTAGCACAAACTAGCTTTCGTGATCTGGCGCTCTCTTGTCCCGCTGATGTTCTTATTCTTGCTGCCCATCTCTTCAAATTTCAACTCCAGGTTGAACTTGTTACTAAAATGAAAAACTCACAGCTTCGAGGGTAAAGCAAGATTGGCTGAGGACGCAATGACTGAAACTGCCCGAACCCCCTTGTTGCCCAGTCCATCAGCTTCTCTGCAGTGGTACGAACCAGATTTGCAGCGTCAGATCCGGCCTGCAGAAGAAGCCGAACATGACAAACTCCCAAAATTCGTTTGAGATGGTTTGAGTGAAAAATTGCAGGATCCCACTTGTTCATTCATACTTGTTCCATCCTTTCCTGCATCAACAGCATGGCAATGTAACGATGTAGGTTCTCATTGAAATCCACTCTGTAATGGATAGCAATGGATAATACTGGATGATAACAGACCCCAACAGAGTTGACACCCTTGGCAAGTCTTGATGGTCTTACTGAGTCTTACTGAGTCTATGACCAAGGCCAGTTCAGCTGGAAGTTGCAGCAAGGTGTGAAGGATGCCAGCTATACCATGGACAGCTCCCAGGTAGCATCTGAGGCGGGGTCCACCAAAAGAACGACTGCACTGCCATTCCAGGAGACATTCTGCGGGTTCGGCAACTTGTGTCATATTATATATATATACACACACACACGTTTGCTCTGTTGAATTGACTAAGTCTCGGGCTTTTCGTGCCATTCGTAGTACAATGGCCAGCCATCCCTTGCTTGCCGCTGTCCTTTCAAGAAAGGGAGAAGGAAAGGTAGTTGCACAAAGACAAAGCGTACTACAGACCTGTCGTGATGACTTGCCGCACCAATTCTGCAGCGGGAGCTGCCAGCAATCTTGGATCCTTCCAAAAACACCAATGCACAATGCACAACCTCCCTGCCCACGCCATTGAAACTCTCAAAAAGTGTTTCCGCGGCACCAACCTCCAAGCGCTGCCGCACAAGAAGTACTGCCTCAGCTTCCCAAGCCTACCCGCCTAAACTTCCCTGCTAAGGTGATGCTCACGACCTGTGTCGGGGCCGACTCCAAGTTGCAGGCGCCAAGAAAACCACATCGGCCATACAGCACTTCGCACTCACCGTCCGGCAGAGCAGTAGCACCTCGCAGAGTATCTTGCAAGATTTTCTTGAAAATGATAAATCATCAGAAATCATCAGAAATCTTGCATTGCTCTACAAGACTTGGGTTGTTTCCCTCAAAGTCAATCTATTCTTCGTAACGAAAGGATTGACAGTCCGTCTTTGAGCACCCGGCGGTCAGCAAGTTGAGAGAGTCTCCTGCAGCAAGGCGTCCAGCTTGAGTGATGCTTCTGGCCCGTGACCAGTTTAACCGGTGCTTTTAGCAACCAAGCCACTTCCTGACACCACTGTTCAGAAGTTGAGAAATCAAAGAAGCCGAACAAGTGCAGGCATATCGTCCTGATGCATTGCTCTTCCAAAGCATGCCTTTTTTGTCAACAGGCATGCATGCATGTTTTGAAAAATAGACTACATTGTGACTACATGTCCCCTCTCGTATTATCAAAGCTTTCTTCTGGCTCTATCTAGAACGTTCTTTCTATCATCTCTATCTTGTCTTCCAGTTCAAACTGGATGCTCTGAGCATCATTGAGCATTCCTGTGTTCAAGTTGGTGATCTGATCTAAGCTCTTCACTGCTCAAGGACGTTGTGAGCCCAGGCCTGCAAAAACTGAGCTAGGGCATTTTGTTTCCATGCTCAAGTCACCCAAACGCATCCTGGGAAGCCCCAAAGACGCAGGGTCTGCTTGCCTTCAGAGCTACGCAGCCCGCTTGTCCTTCTAAAAGCGTCACCTTCACGGGAAAGAAGAAACGGATTGAAACAGTGGAGTTATCGAAAGAAAGGAATCCGTTTTGAGGCACGAAGTGTGTTGGTACTAATCTGCTGGCTTGCAGTTCTTCAGGCAATCTCACGCGGCAAGAGCAATGCAGGAGGTGAAAAGGACTTTAACAAACTCGACTCGACATCCCCCAGCCCGGCCCGCCGGGGATCACATGCTGCTTCTGCCTGAAAGCAACGAAAGTTCCAGGTTGCAGGCAGGTTGCAAACTTTTTTTTAAGTTGTTGAACACCTGTGCAAATTTCAGACTTGAAAGTAAGACTTTTCATCTTAGAGCTGGAAACCCACCTCTTCCAGTCTGCGCAATGCTTCCCGACAGGCAGCTGGAGGATCTTCGTGCAAGCCTCTGGAGAACCCCCACTGGCATAGAGGCTTCTGTTTTGACATTCATAGCACGAAAGCAAGGGACCTGAGGTTGCCAAGTCAAGAAGCACGTAGGCAACCCCAGCCTCAACTGGGACAGCTACGAAGCTGATCCAGAGTAGTCAAGGGCAGACACAGCGCAATGGCTGTCGAGTCTTCTGAGCTTTGAACCGCTCCTGTGTAGACCTGCACTAACGCCACTCTTGCCATCAGCTGCCAACAGTCTATGGAGGAGGTTCCCTCCAAGGTTTGTTAAAGTGTGCACATCCTAGCATGAACAACTATACTCGGGTCACGCAAGTACAGCCTCTGTATTTTCGACAATCTGAGGCCAAAACACTGCCCTTGCTGTGGCTGGCTTGCAGCAGATCTACTGTTCCATCTGTGATTGCCCGGAGAAGCTTTGCCTGCACCGCAGTGTGCAATGACTTGGCACTTTGCTAAGTGGATCCAAGCACCTCCCAATCAGCAGGTGGATGGTTGTCGTCCATGACGTTGCGGAAATGTCTGCCATCCTCTGCAAGACTTTCAGGATTCTGTTCCAAGATCATTCAGAGCGGGGAAACACTTCTCACCTCAACATCCATAACTTTGCCCCTGAACACTCAGAGTGCCGCTGGCATGGCAAGCATTTGTTGTACTGCAGATACCTTCATGCTGGTCCGAGCTTCTTCCTGCTGGGTTTTTGGGTTTGTGTGTTTGCAGCATAGATTTCTGTCTGCTCTTGTATGTTTGCATCTAGTCAGTTTCCGTAGGACAAAGCGTTTTTGCTAAAAACTGCGCAAGAAACGATTTTTCAGGCTGAAGCGAGCCAAATCCTGTTGTAAGTTCCTTTTGCGTCTAGCAACTTTGGTGATGTTCAAAGCCTTCGGTTCAGATGCAAATGCAGCGAATCAAATTGGACAAGGAAGAGTGTACCAGCTGTGTAACAAAAGGGAGCACCAGGACAATACCGAAAAAAGTAGCACAAATCCCAATGCAAAGCCTTTTGTCCAGCTCCTTTCAGCTTGACTCAGTTGCTTTCTGAAAGCGCAGGATGAAGAGCTCCTCCATTCCGCGCTGTTCTTGTTTAACCTTCTCTGCAAGAAACCCTAAGGCTCGTCCATTCTCAAGCAACTCTTCGGGGTCGTTCTCGGCAATGCAAACCAAGTAGAATAAACCTCTATTTGAGAGAATTCGTGCAACTTTGGGCATCAAAACATCAATGACTTCACGACCTCTGCTTCCCCCTGCCCAGGAAACTGAAATTCCACAGCCCTGCATTTCATCTTCATCCGTGGGGACATATGGTGGATTGCAAATGACCACGTCTGCAAAGCCGCTTTGACGCAAGCAGTCTGTTAAGGATCCTTGGATCACATCTGCCACCATCACCTCTCGCGCCTGAAAAACGGCTGAAGTGCACCGGGCGGCCGCGGGATTTTTGTCCACCGCCATGAAAAATGGGAGAACTTTGGCATCTTTGGCTCCCTCAACTTTCAAAAGCTCTGAAAGCCCAGCACTCACAGCCCCTGATCCAGGTCCAATTTCCAGGCAAACCATCGACTTCGAGAGCAAACTGGCCGAACTCCGGCAAAGTAGCGTTATGTCACTTGCCAGAGCCTCCAGCAAGAGGAAAGTGTCATCACTTGGGGGGTAAACTTCCAAGCCAACCCGTGCTTTGCAGGCATCAATGACGTCGGAAGCCCAAGCTGGAGGAGGGCAGGCGGGTTCAGGATCATCGATGTCATCATCCATTCAGAAGCGATTGCTCGAGACTGATACTCGTTATCAAGCAAAGTCTTGTTTCAGGAACTACGTGCAAGTGATTTATTGAAATATTGAATCTGACTTTGGAGCTGCAACGAAAATAACACTTATGTAGAGAAGCTTGTCTCAATCAAGTGCAACCAAACAGTTTCTGTGCTGTGACAGTCAGTAGCTCATGTCCAGCATAAATGTATTCTCAGCGAGCCCATACAGCTGCGCATACTGTGTCACTTTGTTCGATGGCTCAGCATGAAGGGAATCTCATGGAATCTCCCCAAATTCGACGAAACTCCCAAGTTGGACTGTTTGTGTTTTTCATTTTTGCTCCGAGCAGCGCTTTGCGCTTAGCGCATCTAAGGTACAACAAGACCCTTTTTTTTGCTCAAAGAATTCAAGTTGCACGGTGCGCATCAGAATCAACATGAATCAACTACATGATGTAGACTACATGTCAAATACAGCAGTTTTATCAAACTGTCAAACTGTTTTTCTGGAGACAAAGGAATGCAAATGAATGCCGCACAGATACGGCGCGTGCCGTCGAAAATGCCGTCGACTGAACTCTCCTATCGCTGTCTCAGATGAATACGCCCAACTTCCTCGGTGACGTTGGGCGTTTTGGTCCTACACCCTCCACCATTGGGAGTCAATACTTGAGTCATTCAATGTTCCATGTGTGGCATCGTCCATGGAATATGGATGTATATGGTGTATGGTCACCATCCCACAATGGGAATCCAAACATGATGGGCTAATACAAGCTCTGAATCTTGCAGCTCTGCATACAGAAATGATACTAGTGTATACTAGTGTAGACATGTGTATACTAGTGTCGTTTTCCTTCTCTGCTCTCAAGGCCTGCAGGCCGTAGGCTTTCAAGGCCAAACTAGGGAAACCCACAAGATCTCCTTGGATCGATGAACCAAAGTTGCTGGGGCAGTCGGCAGTCCCGAAATTATGTACATGGGAGCTGCAAGTGATGCTTACAGCATACGAGCTCAGCAGGAACTGCCACTGCCACATCAGCTCTCATCTACCACCATAGGTATCAGCGTAGAAGTTTGTCTGCGCAAGGTCCACAGTCCTCAGTTGACCAACATGGAGTCTTCACAAAGAAGCAACCGACACACGAAGGATTGAAACCGCAGAGAACCCAAAGCTTGGTCCAACTAGACCTGTCGCCCAAGCAGCATTCCCACAATATCTGGAACGTCTGACACCGTTGCCCAAGTAAGATCCTCTCAAGTTAAAGTCTCCAAAAAAACGAAGTACAGTATCAGGCTCTAAATGCTGGAATCGGAAACCAATCACAATCTGATGTTGTATTCGGAAGGAGCAAAAAAAACACCAATCACAATCATGTCAGCAGTGGAATCTGTCAAATCAGCTGCCATCTTTGGCCAATCTTTGGCTCCTTGTGAGTATCGTACATGAACTTCCAGCAAAAAGGAACATCCAAACCTCGGTGGCGGACTTTGCAGACAGCATCAGCGGCCAAAGGTGACCCCTCTGCGGATGCTGAGTTGAGCGGCACAGGCTCGAAATGTAGCCTGCAATGGTGGTATTTAGAATGGCCAAATAGTCCACTTCCTCAGAAATTGGCCATGGCTGAAATGGAGAAATGGAGAACGCTTGCGGGTGAAACCTTGAAAAGAGTTTGAAGGAGGATGATGACAAAGCAAATACTGTAACCCCAGCCTTGTACAGTCATGTTTGAATGGGAACGACGAAAGTTGTGTGCAGTGGCTTTGTTTTTTTTGCGAGACAAGCTTCTGCCCAGTCGACGATAATCTGCTCCGGGATAATACCACCCAGCTCTGGGTTGTGAGACACGTCAAAGACCTGAAATCAAATCGATCAGTCTGATGTCACTCTGTTCAAAAACGACTTCTTGTGGTGTGACTGTGCTGCAATTGAAATACTGGACTCCTGGAATTGTTGATCGCAGAGCAAGTCTGAATCTTCTAGGAAGCAAATTCAAAGACGGAATGAGAGGACTGACATTGGACAGTGCGTGACGTTGCACTGCTTGTCATCGGCAATGTCCAAGCACCGCACTCGGATTTTATTCATTGGCACAATGTCCTCGAAAAGTTTGGGCACTGCTTTGCGCTCTCAAAACCCTTAAAATGACATGGGAAGACTTCCATATCTTCGACCAGGCCTGAGTGATGCTACCCTTCAAACGGTTGTACTGCAAGTGAATAATCCTTGGAAAGGTCACAGCCAGGAAGCTGGCTGTGGATTTCTACAACCCATCAGATCCATCTAAAGCGGAATCCTTCACAGTGTCAGCTTCGAAAGGCTGGGCTTGGCACCGAATATTTCGAAGCTGTCCCATGTCAGTAGGAAACTCATCCTCCAACGCACAACATCACACAATATCTTGTTAGGAAAGGACTTGCGCAACCACTTTCAAGCGAGACGTCCGAAACAACATCCGCAAGGATTTGTCACTGGCCATTGGTCCTCTATCCTGTTGTTATCGAGCTCCAAGGTGTGAAGCCTCAAACCATAGACCCCGTTGATCCCTGTTGAATGATACAGAAATCGATCATGGCCATCATGGCCATCATGGCCATCATGGCCATCATGGCCATCATGAGATCCTCTCAGATCCTTTGAGCCTCTGACTTCTGAAATCGGCTCAGGTAGATCGGTAGATTCCTGCAGACCATGGATCAAAATTCATTCGGAGCTCACCTTTGGTTCAAAGTCTGCAAAGCAGCGGAGCTTACTGAGCTTACCTCAACAAGTTTCGGCTGGCACTCAGAGATCTGAGCGTGTCGGCGTTCAGGTACAAATCCTTGGAGTCACATCTCTGTCATGGCTTTGCTGTGTATGGCCTGTATGGCTCAAAATTATGGATCTCCACGTTTGGAGAGTAAAAGTTGTGTGGACCCACTGGTGCTCCATTTTTGAGTCATAGCCAGTCATAGCCAGCTTCAATATGCTTCAATACAAAGGCTGGCACCGCTGATGTTTTCCACTGGGTGCCGGGCATCTGGCAAACGGAGAATGATGTTCCCAGAAACCTCCAGCTGACTCGATCACCGTCAGTTGATGGACCTCTCTCAGAGATGTGTCGGCCTCTATCTCTTCGAGCTGGAAGCATAATGCCATGGACGGCATCACCCCTTCCACTCGATTCATCTCGTCGTTTGGGTGCCTTGACTTCAAAGATTTCAAAGTGCACTAAAAAAAAACGACTTGTGATTTTGGGGATCATCTATCCTGCTGTGTCAAAAGCTTTGAGCTGTGAAGCAGATTTAGGTCAAGGTGTCAAGGTGCAAATGATAGTCAGGTTCCGTCGACGCAAGGTCAAGCTTGATCAATGAAGTCAATGAACCTTCCAACTCCCAATTCTCAGCACACAATCGACTGAGTCTACCGGACCTCTAATTAAAATAATGAAATGGCTTTCTGACCCTTCGCTTCGCCGCACTGACTTTGGATCGACTTGTCCACCTGCCTAGTGTTGATGGAAGGATACCGCGCACCCTGTTGTCGGGAAGCTCTAATTTGATCACCTCGAAAGAGATGTGTAGTGAAGCCAGTGAAGCCAGTGAAGCATATTTTCATCCTTGTCATACAATGTGGGCAGCTGAGGAGTGCACGTATCCATGCTCATTGCATGTTACGCCATACCAATAGTCCCAACAAGGGTCCGTTTCCTGTCATGTCAAGCAACTCCACAAAATGCTGAGTGCAGATGTAAAGTGCTCCCTATTCATTAGTTAAGGGGTGTTCATGGAGCTGTTGCTTCATATGCTGAAACTGTCCATGTTATGCATGCCGTTGCTGCATCATTCAATTTATGTAGTGATTGATTTGCTGTCTCTCCGTCTATAAAGCAGCATGTGTGTAGAGTTCCTCTTCCATCTCTTCCTTTTTGATCATTCCTATCATCCCTCTTCCTGCTCTCCCCCTCCGGTCAATCTCGTCCACGTTCTTTGCCCACCTTCTTTTAGTCCTTGGCATGCTTCCTTCTTGCTCCTTGATTCCTTCACCCTCTCCTTCCTTCTTTTCCGTTCTACTTCGTTTTTTTTCTTTGTTTTCTTCCCCTGATTAATTGTTCGCCCTCTGTTATCCCTGCTTCTTTGTTATTTGTTGCTTTTCAATGTTCTTCCGTCTTCCCCCTTATATGATCTGCCCTCTTCGTCCTTCTTCTCCCCACCCGTCTTCCTCTCCTTTTTCTCCTTCTGCTTCTTCTGGTTCTTCGTTCCTTGTCCTTTCCTGTGATCTTTAAAGCTTCGCGTCTGCTTGCCTTCACTTCTTTCTCTCTGCTATTGGTCCCATTGTTTGATTCCATGCTCGCGTTCCTATCCTTCTTCCCATGGTGAGGACTTGCGCCGCTGTTGCTTGTTCTCTGGCAAAGACTGTAGACCCAGATATTGTAGGAACAGAATGTGTCATACCTTGGATTGGCCTCCGAATTGCAACGGCACAATCATATATTTGTTCATATTTGCTGTGCTGGATAAGCAGTGTTGTTTTTGTACGGTGTACGCATATTTGTGAAAGCACAAGCCTTGAGCCCAACATACAAAAATTTGCACCAGAAATTCAAACCCAATGACCATCCCTAGAAAATGGCCGATAACGCCGCGGGGCCCGGGTCCGCCAAACTCTGCCAGAAGCACCGGCATCCAATTGTCGTTGTTGCGCCAAAAGTCGCCTGGGCAGTTCAACCAACTGGACCAATTCGAGTGACAAAGAAACAACGGGACTGGTGGACCTGGTGGACTGATGCGAAAGTTTAGCCATCGAAAAAATTGGACATTGGGGATCATCATCATCAAACCAAAAGATGTTGAACTGTGTAGCCTCCGCACAAGTTGTAGAACTCCAGAAGCGCAGCTTTCTCTGCTTTCCGCTGGAACTCGTTCTGATAGGACTGGTCGTATGCCCGAGCATATTGGCACCCGTAGGGCCTCAGAGGCATCACATAGGGATGGTACAGCAGATACAGGAAGCAGAAGAAGTTGGAACAAAAGACAACTCTGGGATAGTTGCATGTCCTGCATCGTGGTGTAGTAGCATGAGGTTTCCTGGCACCGAAATGATCTTACGCAATTTCATGCAACCACATAATTTGCTTTTGCACCATACTTCAATGCACAGCCTTGCACTGATCAAGATGATCAAGTGACACGATGCCCGGAAAACAAATCATACCAAAAGTCCAGTAGGAAACAGATGAAGCATGGCAAGTGCACGATGGAAATGGACTTGCGTTGGTTTCTGTGCCACCTGGCAATGACAAACATTGAATCATTGAATCATGGATTCTGGATCAATAATCAATAATCAATAATTCTGGATCAACATGGTCAGCCAAAACACGAAACTTCACTGAGCACAGCACGAGCCGTCTGAGACCAGGAGCTGTTCATCGTCCGTGATACCCCCAGCTGCTTGCGACAGCTCAAGCCTCAGGTCATCTGCCCCCAGCTGCCCATCCCCCTGTTTTTCATGGCTAAAAAAGACGTCCCCCGGTCTATTGATGGTGTTAAATATGTGATGTTAATTAATGTTACAGTAATTACAGTAATTAGATGTTAATTAATGTTACTAAAACAGGTGATCAAAAATTTATGTTCCAATCCCCGAGGAACATCGAGGCCACCAATGGGCACAGGATCCATCTCATGGCCTCCTTGCCACGGCAAAGGCCACACGGCTAAGGGACCATCGCTGAGATCAGAAACGCTATTCTGTTTCGAGATAGGCGATCTTTGCAGCTTAACATGGTGCTGAGATTTGGTGCTTGCTTTACTCTGTTCCCTTCTTGGATTTGAGCCATATAGAAAGCTGGCAAAATGCAAGAGTCGATGATTGACATCTTGATGATATCAAGAACTGCTTTGTCAGCCTGGGAAAGTTAGCAGCCACTGAGGAAGCAGCATCATGCAAGCCACAAGGGACAGGTTGATGCAAATGCCACAAATCCTCAGTGCAACAACTCCGTCACAGCCGAAGTGCGGCAACGGCTTCTTTTTCAGTCAAGCTGCAACTGGGCCATGTTTCCCAGGTCTAGCCACTGGCACAGGGAGCGAAGTTGCCAATGCATCCAATGCAAGCACCGATGTAAAGAAAGGGACTTCGTAATTTCGTAATGTCAAGGACTCAGTCGGACTCAGTGAACACAAATGATCGGTTCGAAACGAAGAGTTGAAGCTAGTTGAAGCTGGACACCATCTTCAAATAGACACGCCAGCAAGACGGGACCACTGAGTTTCGTCTTGTCCACGTGCATGGCAACACCTTGGCAACAGACTACGGTCCTACGGTTCCAAGTTCCACCGCTGCGACCCATTTTGCATCCAAAGTACGGTGTCTGTGCAAGTTGGCCTTCAAGTTTCTGCGGTATGCAGTAAGTGATGACCTGCAAAGCGATTGAAACCAGAAACCATGAAGTGATTTCAGCCAATGAACAAGTCTTGTCCTCAGAATCCTCAGACTACTTGAAAACGCAGCAAAAAAAAGAACGTGAACACACCGGCCCAGAACTCGGCCTTGCAGTTTGGCTTAGTGCAGCCTGTCACTCTTGAGATCTCTTGAGTCTGGAGTCGCTGACAGCTGTTGAGGTGTTGTGGTGGTGCGCCTCATGCTGTCGCCACTGCTCCATTGGTTGGAAGCCATCGCCTTGGGGCCATGGCGATGCTGCCAGGATGCTGCCGTGTCAGCGACTGGCGATGCCAAGTGACTAGTGATGCCGGAGCCTGGTGCTACCTGAGTCCACTGATCGGCTGTCTGCTATCATGCTATTCCTGTTCCAGTCCCATACGTAAACGTTTTAATACACCTGGTTGAAGTTCAGTTAGCTGTCTATTCAAAATGTGCAATTGGTGCCCTTCGACAAGTTGGTGTTAAGGTTCCAGCGAAAACGCCAGCAGGACGTTTCAGCACCACAGTGTGCGCTGCAACTGAAACAAGGTCACGTGAAAGTTCTGTGTAGAATTCACCGCAAAGCATGACAAGTAAGTCTACCAAACATAACACATGTAAGCTTGATACCATGAGCACTCAAATCTAGAGACCGCAAGTCACACGTGGATCTCTAATGGTCTCAAAATGATCAGTTTCGCTGCTTACCACTTGATCCGTTGTTGCCTGGCAGCAACACTAGGCACCAGCCACGCATGGCATACAAGGGCTCGCGCTGAACCCCACTGGGATTCAACCACTTTCAGGTTGAACCCCAGCTTGGATGAGCCAAACATACGGCCACATAGAACCGTCAGGACGGTGAAAGATTCATTAGACTCTTTTTATAGATAAGGCGTATGAAGTGTATGAGATGTGAAGCGTTCACTTCTGGAGAAGACTTGATGCATGATGGACTGAAACCAATCCACTGTTCTTGACCCAGTTCTTCCAACCCAGTTTTTCCAGAGACACGCTCACTACAACCAATGCCTGGTCTGCTTTGCAGACACTCACAGGTCGAAAACCATCACAAGTCCCAGCTTTCCGTCTTTGAAAGGGATTCAATTGGAAACGCCAATAAGACACGGATGCAATCAAGTTCCTTTTCCTATCCACGCCTTTGTTGGATTCACATTCAACCAAGGAAATGGCGCGTGTGGCCCAAGACACCTCTGTGTAGGTGAGCCTTGGGTTGACAAATGCAATCCACCAAGCCACTCATCAGAGCAGATGTCGGAGCTTGCCGCTGAGTAGCTGGTACGCCACAAAGCCTAGACACAAGGTAGGCTTTCCCTGTGTCTTGCCTGCATTGAAGTACGTATATGTAGGGATCCCATCCTGTGATAGCTGAATCATTGAAAAACAATGTTTTTTTCGAAAACACAAATGTGCTCCCAAAAGAATGATCTACATGATACATACATATATATATATACATATCATTTATCATATCTGAATCATATATCTATTTCGTAGATATTTCACCAAAATATGACCCCTGAATTGGTTCAAGTCCAGGGGACCACACGCAAACAGATCCTCCACATCCGCCTCGGTGAGGCCACCTTCATGGCCTCATGCTGCAGAAATGGATCAGAAAAAACAAACCTATGGTTTGATAATAATAAAAAATATGGTTTAATGAAGGTTCATTCTGGCGATTTATTGATAATCAGGGAAAAAAAACTTGGTTTGTCAACGTTCAATAGATCAAAGATCATCAAAAACATTCATCAAAACCTGATTCGAAGAATTTTCGACATGTACCGTACATGCTTCAAGTCTTTCCTGGTGAGTTGTTGTTGAAACCACACCTGTTGCGAGCTGCTTGAAGCAGTCCTGCGAATTCGCACCCATTTCTTCCAGCCATTTTTTTGTAGTCTGCAAGAACCACCAACAGCAGAAACAATCAACAAATCAACAAACACAACTACAACCAACCACCGCGACCCCTCTTCCTACCTTTGCTATTGATGTCGAATGATGTCGAATGATTCTGATTTTGCTGCATGTATCAGCATCTCTGCTTCTCTGCAACTCTCAGGCAGCATGGGTTTTCAATTTGGGTATACTACTATACAGTGGCAGAGCACCTTTAGATGAGAAATCATTGCTTGATTCAAAAAAAAATAGAAAACTGGTGTGCTGATTTCAAAGCTAAAGAATGTGTGAAAAAGCCGGTCCTTGGAACAGGTGCTCTGTGCGCCCAGTGCTCTGAATGCACTTTGCAGCGCCTCTGGATGAGGCCCACAAAGATCCTGGAAACAAGTGAGATGATGATCAGTTGAATCAATGATCAAAGGATGATTATTATTGTTATTAGATTATTATTCATCATATCAATGATCATGAAATATCATGAAAATGAAAAATTCTTATTGTTATTGTGATGGTTATGACTTGATGATCAGCAGGATTTTCCAATCGTCCGACAGTCGAGCTCGTGCCGACGTCCGACACGACATGCAACGCTCCTGGCCAAGATCTACAGCATTGATCAGCTCAGGTAGTACCTCAGCAAAAAACCAGCAGGTCCGATCGCTTCCTACTGATTCAATCTGAGGTGGAGAACCTAAACCAGCAGGTCGCAGCGCAGCAGCTCTGAGTATTTGTCCCATGTGCTATTGTGCTATTGTGCTCTATTTGTGTCTGCAAAGTGAAGGGCACCCACTTCTTGTGGTCTGGAGATGAGATGTCCTGACACAGCTCGTCTTGATCTTAGCTGTGCTGTCAATGACCAAAATTTCCAAAACGGAAGTGGCACAGAACGAAAGTTACTTAACATGTCTTTATCTGGGTTGTTCCAGCATGTGTCTTTTATATCAGTTTCTACGCGCTCAAGCTTTCCCAAGCCTTCTTCCTCGGTGCCTCCGTCTGTGCCTGGTTTAAAGTCATCTGACTCTTCGAAAAACTCTCAGAATATGTTTTCATCTCTGCAAATAATCGATGAGCATGAAACCAGATTACATCAGATTAGATCAAGGTTCCATCAAACCACATCACTAAGACATACTAAGACATACTAAGACCATGTCATACATCATGGCCCGAAAATAATTCCCGCATTGCCCTTCGAACATCTCTGGCTTTTTTTGCAGCCGCGTTTTAAGGCCGTGAACCTGCCTCCTTCAAGAGCGTGTCCAAGGCCTCATCCACCAGGCACCAGCCAAGGCCTTGGAAAATCAGCATCCATCGTCAATGCCAATGGAGATCAACCGAGATGAACCGAGATGAAACATGATGAGATTCATTAGACATGATTAGCCATTGAAAAATATATGGAAATCACAAGATAAACATTATGATACAGATAAACAGATTGGTATATACTGGTTTTTGGCCTCTGGTATGAAGTTCACAGTTTGCTCATGTTTGCTCTGGAAAATGGATGATAATGGATGATAAATGGATGATAAATGGATGATAAATGGATGATAAATGGATGATAAATGGCATCCCATCGCCCAATGGCCCATTTTAGTTCGATGACCTAGTTTGTTTTAATGGTGATGTTCCATAGCTGCGTTAGATTACCAGGGGTTAAAACGGTTATCTCATGTACAATGGATTGATTGGCCTTTGCCTGTCAAACTTCCATCTGGATCACGACTGTTGCACAGCAGCGAATGGATGAGATCACTTGTGAAAAAGATGTGTAAATTGACGACATATGTGTGAAGATATCGTAGACATTTTTGCAAATGCACTCAAGAACCTTCATGAACATGTTGTCACCCCAATCGGACACTTTGGGTCAAGCATGTTTTCTCAAGCACTTTTATGGCTCAGCTGAAGCCTCTCTTTCGCTTTGCCTGGCAACGCAACATTTTCGATGCAACTCTAAATTCATCTGTCATGCATTTGGATCTCTACAAACTCTGGCCCTTTTTGGAAACAAGCGCGCCCACACAGAATCACACAAACATCGAAAAAAATGAAAGAACATAATGCAAGTACTGAATCTACTAAGTACTAACAACAAGACAATAACTGTTCCTCTTTGGCTTGTCGAACAAACTACGGACCTGAAGTATCCAACAAAGCTTCAACACATTTCAAGAGCAAATCTGTGAAAAGCAGAGTAAACTGCCTTCTTTTCACGAAGTTCTTGTCCAGCTTTCTTCAAGAGTTTATTTTGATTTTCTTTCTGGCGGCGTAGTCGACGGGGCTTGTTGGCTAAATACTCTGCAGCCATTTGCATCGATTCTTTTAGTGCACCTTCCTGGCCTGATTGCATCTTGGCAAAAAACCTCTGCAGGGATCCAAAATCCTTCAGAAATGTGGCCGCGACGCCAGCATCAGCTCCAGCAGCTTTGGTTATTCTGGAGACCCGTTCATCCACACCAGGTTCGTCTCGGAACAGAAGCGGATTCCGGCGCTCTTCCAACGTCATTGCTTGAATCAGCTTCTCATAACCGCTCGGAACAGATAGTGCATTTGAATCTGCCTGACTCATCACAGTGGTGGTGGCAACAAAGTCTTCAAAATTCATCTGCCCAGCAGCAATTCTGGCCTTCACCACCTCTGGGTCATCCAAGGCCATATCAGCAATGATCTGGTCAATCACACTTCTTGAAGCCGATTCCACTGCAGAGGCTCCACTTGCCTCGCTGGGGGTTTGGCTGATTGCATTGACATCAGCTGGTTTCCCCTCGTCAATCTTTGTGACGTTGGGGGTGTCACTGACATCTTCAGTTATCCAGTCCGGCGCTGATTCATATACTGCTCTCCGAAGATGGTGAGGACCACGACTGCTTGAGGTGAAGGCAAGCCTGCCAGCGGCAAACTCAACATTAAAGCATCTGTTCTCAAGACCTCTTGGCACCAAGGTCAAACTGATTGAATAGCTGTAACACCTAATAATTTTACTAATCATGAATGCAAGAACGGCCCGGGCAAAAGCCACTGTTGTCCGCTCCTTTGGCACAGGCCCCAAGCAATCAAGCACTGAAACCATCGAATGGCGAATACTTTTGGCAGCCCACAACTCAGCTTTCTTCGCGCCATGGCTGAACGGCTAAACAACAACCAAAGTCTCTGAGAGAACACCTGGAGAATTACAAGTGCAAAACGAGAAACAACCACTCTGTATGGCATTTGCAAGTCTTTTGCTTGAGTTCCTCCAAAGTGTTCAACATTTTCCACCATCCGTTGATCCTTGACAGTATCAAAAACAGGGTGACAGCTGCGGCTACAAATGCAGAATTTCCAACAGCCCAGCGGTTACCCTTCTGTTACCAGCTGCGAGTTTCCAACTGCAGGTGGATTCTAAGTGCTGTACTTCGCAGCCACGTCCGCGCCTCGCAATCGTAGTAGGGTAGGTGTTTGCATCTTCTGCAGTGTATTTGTGTGGTATGTGGTATATCCGGAAAGGTGGAAAGGTGTAAGAAATTGGGCCGAGGAAGGAAGAAATAAATACGCCCGCAAACAGATTGATAGCAATTAAAAGAGTGACCGCTTTCTCGCAAGACCTTGCATCTTTCCTTCATTTTGCGGGGGGGGCCATGACAGTATTACAGTATCCCACCTAGAGTTCCTAAGACATGTGGACAAACGCATTGAGGTGTACTATACACCACAGCCACGCATAAATTCGCGCTTCAGTGCCAGGCCCATGTGATATCTACAGTACCTATCTTCATTTCTTGTAGCTCATGGTTTGAAAACGTCTCAACTAAATATGTTCATCACTTCCCTACAATCAAATTGTTCTGCCTCCTTTTGATTGAGAAAGCCGTCCTTGTCTTTGTCCAGCATTTCCTGAAACCAAACTGCACAGGACTTCCAAGTTATACGGCAATCTGCTTTCTTTTGATATCACTGAGCGCAGGACAAATAGAACTTCCCCTTCGCTCTGGCGCCAGGACGGCTCCTGCGGTCGTTTTTGGTGAGACTGGAAAAGCCAAAGAAAATGCGAAGCAGCGAACAAACAGTTGTTACCAGGTCATCCTCTCCAGCCCCAGACCTTGGCGACTGATGCATCATGACCGTCATGATTAAATCGGGGCAAAGATTCTAGGTGCCTGGCGTCATGGCGGAACAAGAGCACTGAGAGCACGGAGAGCAGGTTGGCTGAAAATGGCAGATTGGATGTGAGAAATTAGCAGATTGGGATGTGCGGATGTGCATGTTTCACAAACAATCAAAAATGATGTGTTCATATGTTTTCCGTGAATCTTTCAAGGTACTGTCAAGCTGGGGAAGACCCCGAATCAGGTTTCCAGATCGAGCCCAAAATTGCAGAGTGTCAAAGCATGTTTCTGAAAGACCCAAGGTGAGCAATACACGAGTAACTTTTAATACAAAAGTGACAGGTTCATGTGCGATTCACAAGAATGAGAGCAGCAACATCTGCACTACTTCTGGAAGTTCCAAATGCGCTATGTTCCTCAGCATTTTGATCATTTTGTCTATGAACATGACCTGAAATGGTCTGGTGTAGGCCTGTAAAGCCATGCTCGCAACACAATGCTTCAAGCATTGCTGCACTGCGACACCTTCGGGCTCTAACAACTGCGACATTGCAGGCTTTGCACTTACTCAGAGCCTGCACAGGAGCCCATCTGCAGAAATATCTGCACAGCAGGTACATGTCAAAGGGTAGGCTGATAGGTGCCAGAACTTCAAGAGATTTATCAATATTATCAATGCTGTCTGCAGACTTGCATCCGATGATAAAGTGGCACTAGATCTGTCATGGACGTTGGGTCCTTACATGAGCCACTGACAGTATTTGTGAATAAACCATTGCACAGGATGGATCATGGCATAACGGCGCAATCCTGCATGCCTTTTCAGCTTGTGGTTGCAATTGCTTTGCTTCACCTACCTGGTTCTACTGGCAAGGATATTAAAAAGAAATCACCAGGTTAGTAGTAGCGAGTTATTAGTAAATACCCAGATGTTTATCCTCAGGATTATTTCCTAACTTATATATGTTCCCCAAATCATCATGTGGGTTCTCTGAAATAGGACACCCCAAAACCATCCACTGCCGAAACATCATGAAACATCATCATTGGGGGGTCAAACACACCCAAAACCAATATTCATTGTATTAAAATTATTAAAATGTATTAACTCCCTACTTTTGATGGTCCAATCCCCATGAATTGCTTGGTGAAACCTCCATGTTTTTGCGGGATCTGCGGATCTCCTCCCCAATTTTTTCGGGGCCTCCTTGCAGCGGTCCGTCGACGCAGCTCCACCAAGGGTGGCATCCGGCTCAATGGGCCGAGGGCTGTAACCTACATGGGGAAATGGGTGGTCGAAATTGGGTCCCTCAATAATTGGAGGGTTAATACAGTTAATACTAAAAATAGACATTTCCATCTGTGGTCCCCTTAACGGTCTTCCATTTTGACCCACAAATGATACCAGGTACAACCAGGTACACATGGAGTGACTAAGGCACTGCCACGTCTTTGTCAAAGAGTCGCCTTGGCGCAATGTAAGCCGTGAAAAAATGAACGTCATGAACGCACTGGCAAAGGAAATCCATGGAAATCCTGTGTTTCACTAAATGAAGCTGTAAAATGGAACAAATGGAACCGCATTCTTTTCCTCTTGCGGAGCTGTTAAAGACAAGTCTCTCTCGTGCCACCCGCTTAACCTCTGGCTGAAGCGGCTTCAGAACAGCAAGTTTGTGCAATGATGACCATCAAAATCAGCAACATTCCAACTCGGACCTCCTCGATGTTTATGGCATCTAAACGTAGGAGAAGCTCTGCAAGCGGGATGCCTGCCACGAAGCTGCCATGAAATTTCTCATGAACTCAGCACTCTCTGCTGCACACCAGTTCAACTAGCCATGCTGTTACGTCGCCCATAGACCAGCAATTGCCGACCAATGTCCTCAAGAGCTGCAGACCAACCCCTCGTTGCAGTTTCACCTAATTTGGAACACAAGAGCTCACAGTTCAAGCTTCCTGGGCGAGGTATGACACAGTCCTCTGCAATCGCGGTTGTTGAATCCAGACTTCCGAAAAGAGTCGTCTTCAACTGTCTTTTTCCTCTTTCCACCTCCAAACTGGCGGGGTTGGTAGGCAATGTGTACAGAAATCCTCGTTTCACCTCTCAAAGCGCCTCCTCTTCCGTCACTGAGAACGCCAAATTACTCACCTGGTTCACACGGTGAAGAAGTGAGAAGAAGTGAGCGGATTTTCTACCCTCATGTCCAAAAAAAAGCTCAACGCCATCAAAAACCTATCACACTTTCCACCATGGTGCTGGTTCCTGAGGATGGAGCTGCAAAGAGCAACTCGTCCAAGTAACCATCCAGTGTGGCTTCGTCGCTTTCACCATAAAATCCAAAGAGCCCCGTGTCCTGCCCGGAAGCGACATGGCTCTTCGGTGCACACATGGCAACCTGACAAATGAAACTGGAGTCACTGATGTCCTCATAAGTTTCTCACTTACAAAACTGCTCATGAAGTTCCCCAGGCTTGAAAACTGCTCATGGTCCACTGGTCCAGCTTCACTGAAATTTCAACAAGATCCCAAGCTCTGCTCGCGCCTTGTAGCAAGTGTTGAAAGCTGAGAAAGACTCAGCCCCTTCGCTTCGACCAAAAAAAAGAGATAAAAAAAATCAAAGCTTCTGAAGGAATCAAGAAAAATTCGCCAGGCCTGGACCAAGGTTTGCCACGGAATTCGTCAGCCTGGCAGAAAAGGGCATTGCGGCATTGCCTTTGCCAGTTTTCCATGTTTTCGTCATCAGAGTCCACAGGCCTATTACTGGAAAGCTTCGCAGGCACCAGTCCTGTGCCCAGTTTCAACAGTTTCAACAGTTTCAACGAGTGGGGTCGTTGGGCCATTTCCCAAACATCTCAACTGGTCATCAGCGTGTTTCCAAGAATTTGGGATATCGGAAAATAGCTAATGATGAAGGTATCCTATTTTTAGACAAACTCATCGGCCTTCATTCTTCTTGTAGTTGCCAATGATGGACTGGATTACCTCAGGATGTCTAACCGTCTAACCTATCTGGAAAAAGTTGCTGCATCTGGGACTTCAAAGATTTTTAGCCAGGCAGCCATGAAAGTCAAGGAGTCGGGATGCGTCCATGGGACTTGGATCGCATCAACAGTCCACATGTGAAAATCTGAAAGCATCAACATCGACTCAACATCTGGATCAACCTGAGAGGCTTGAGTACTCAGGACACAGCCGCCCTCGTAGCCAACAGCAAAATGAGCAAGGCTTCCCTCCTGCAAAATACATGGATGCAATTCCTTTTACGCCACAAACGCACTTGAAAAAAAAAACATGTACACTGTAACGATCCAGCCTCTTGAGATCTGTACAGCAACTCTGCTCCATAGAAAGCTGGCTTCTCCTGCATTCGAACTCAGTCTGCGCTTTACATTTTCAGCCTTCTGCAGTGCCCAATCCTCCTTTCTCTTCCCGTCGCCTGAACGGAAATGGCCTTGACACAGGACACCATCGAAAAAGCACACCAGGACTGGACACAGAGGCCGGCTGGGATGAATATTGAGGGCCAAGCTAAAGAGCTCTTCGGAATTCCGCACAAGCTCAGCATGGTCCACAGGTCCCGCAGCTGCCACTACCTGATGCGTTGCAGCAGTGCAGCTGGGACAATCATCTTGGGAGTTTTTGAAAAAAAATACCTCCAACTGGGCTAACTAGGCGGCTGCTGTGAGCCATTGCAGACTTTCCAACTGCACAGCAAGATGAAAAAGAACCAAACATCATGCATAAATCAATCAATCAATCAATCAATCAATCAACCCACCCACCAACCAACCAACCAACCAACCAACCAAGCAGCAAGCAACCAATCAATCAATCAGGACCAACAAAATCTGACCGCAAATGTGCCATATACGGTCTCACAGCATGGTAGCAAGGCAACACCCTTCAGGGTCAAGGGCAGATTCAAGTGTTGCAGATAGATAAGAATCATCTTCTGTGTGCTTCCAGCTTCGTTCTGAAAGGAAAGCGGTCAGATCAACCACGTCAAATCCCTGTCGCCGATGCAAAAGGGATGCACAAGTCCAACAACCCGTCGCAAAATCCCATCCTTACACCTTGTGTCCCTTTGATACAACGTCAGAATCCGAGATTCGTACAATGCGTTCTGCGAGGTAGTTTTCCTTCACATACTCCCGCAGATGCTCCTGGGTAATGGACCTTAGCTCAGTAGTCACAAGCTGCCTCTCGACATTGAGCTCTCTTGAGCTCTCAGCTGAATGTTCTCCACGGGCCCCAGGATGGTGTAGCCAAGCGGGCTGTCGTGAAAAGCCGTGAGGTGCAAGCGATCAAAAATGACCTGACCATCGGGCTGTAGAAGCGCAGGATAGATAGATCTGGATAGATTGCCGATATGTATACCAAACGGATACAAATACAGATACTAGTTTCACATTAATCCAAACAGTTCAATATGATACATATTTATGATTATTTATGTGTATATATATATATATATCACATGACCTGCAATCCACAAGATTCAAAAAGCATCATGGACAGTAACTCAGTAAAGCTACAGCGGAAAAAAAGAAATGACCCATGGTAGCCTCCTCAGTGGTCTTTTCTACTTCCTCCATTTCTCGAAGAATAACTCCCCTCTCGAAGTCCAGGTGACCCCTGCAAGCACTGTCTGTACCACGACCCTTTGCCAAAACATCCTTGGATACCCTGGAAACAATGCCCCCAAAAGGGGACATAAACCACAACAGGGTTCCAACAGGCTTCCAACACTTGCTCTGGAGGGAGTCTCACTTGAGGCGCAAACTGGTCCAGAGTGGAATGTTGCAGAATGTCTGCCAAAATGTCAACACCTTTGGAGGGCAAGTGCCCTATCAGTTTTCAGAAAACAATCTGACAAGCCAAGTAATGAACCAACCTGTACAGCCTTACCAGGCTCCCAGCCATTTCGCAAGTCACTCTTGAAGCACTTTGCATAGTAGACCTGGCAAAAGTCCATCAAGCAAATCCAAATTGCCTTGAGAATTTGGCATCACCAACTGATGAGCAAAACTTTGCAGAAGCACTGCTTGTTGCAGAGATGCAACGCAGCAACACAACTGGGTTCCTTTGACACCAGAACTCCGCACTTACGCTTGAAAAAACATTGAAACCCAGACCACAAAAGCATCCCAACGAGCCCTGAATAGCTTCTGGTACTCATGTTCACTTGAATGCAGATTTGCAACGCTTCAATCCTACAATTGGTCTAGAGCAGAGTCCAAAACATCCAAAACCTACTGTCATCGTAATCTACTGGTTGATGTGGATCCGCGGAGGTAGCATACACCCGCTAGATCAAGCTAGTATAGCCTGTACCACTGTATCACCACCAGGGAGTTTGAGCATGGCTCATTTACATTCACTTATCACTGTTTCTTGGTGACTGCTGTTGCCATCGTGATTTGTCGCCCTACTCTGCTGTCCAGTTCTGTTCACCTCTAAAGAGATATATCCAGGGCCAATATTTGCCACCGTCAACAAGCTGAATGCCACGGTTTGTTGGCCTTTGTAGCTTGGCAACGTGGCAGAGGCTGTGTCCAATCAAGCCAGCAAGACAGTTTGCTCCCGAGAAGTGTAGGCATTCAAATGCCCTCCCATGTTTTCAATCTCCTCATGAACATTGACATCCCAAAATGATGAGCCAACTTCATCCAACTTCAATGAAATACACAAGACATCATAAGATTCAGCGAACAATCTTGTACTTCCATCCTTTTCCATCCTTTTCCATCCTGAACACACTGTCAATTTCAAGGCCAGGCTCCTGCTCCAACTGGATTCGGTTCCGCTTTTTGGTGCCTTTGAAGGCCATGTGCTCCAGAAAGTGGGCAGTGCCATTGTTCTCCTGTGTCGAACTGTCCAACTTGAAACAACAAACCTTCAAAAGCCAGTGCTTCCACCGAGAAAATTGAATGATTTCTTTGATCAATAGTGAAATAGATTGAGTGGAATCCAGCTGAATCGTCCTTTGTCTCGAATCGGCTTCCGGCATCAATCCAAACCCCAACTGTCACCGTCTCCTGCCGCGTCACTTGAGTGGTGAATCGAAAGAAGGTTGGTATATGTTGCTATTGAATGCTATTGAGGTGTATTAAGTATCAAACACGGAGGCACCACATCCGGTGTGTATTGTGAAGCAACTCGCATCCCACTCGGAAGCCGGGTCACCTGCTGGGAAATCACTGGGAAAGCTCCGAAAACCTGGATCTTGTGACACCAAGGTGCCAAGGTGCCTTGGTTGGTGGTTGCTGATAAGCCGCAAGTTCACCTTGCAAGGAAGACATCCGCCGGCCATTGCACTTCGGTAGTCTGCTCCTTAGCTTTCCATGCTGAAAGATGCTGAAAGGTGCTGAAAGTGCTGACCGTCTGTCTCCTAGAGCAAGGTTGTACGATCTTTTCTTCTGCCTTCACATGACATAGTCCAATGTCAAAATCGAATATTCCGAATAAAGTGTTCAAACACGCGCAAGCCATCTTTCTTCCAAGAGTCTTCAGCAGCCTGCTGAGCATGCTTGCAGGGGCGTCCTGCCTTGTTCTACAAAGCAAAGATGATGTTGGCTTGTACGGCTTGTCAAGCCAGCTGGTGGCTGCTGAAGGCTGGCCCTTTTGTTGACAGCTTGAGGTCCTTTCAAAATATCAATGTGTGTTGACTGTATAGATGGCGACGCATGGCCATGTGATTGAATCTCTCGTCTGCTCAATCTGCCCTTATGATGCTCATGGACATGGTTTCCAGCTTGATGGTGCTGCGATAGCCAGAGATGCTTCACTAGTGCTCTCACAAGGTGATTCTAAACCACAACGGATTGCAAAAGTTTGCAAACCACCAACATCCACAGTCTTCTTTTTGACTCCCAGAGCATGCCCCCTACTGTAGGCCAGGCATGACTGATGACACCTGGAAAACCAGCCTACTATGAAGCATTGGCAAGCAAGTATTGCTTAGCAATTCTGCTTCACCAGAGTTTCAAAGAGCTGAATTCAAAATGCAGAAGCATTTCAACCAGAAGCATTTCAACCACATCTCGATTATCTCATACTTTAAGAGACTGGTACAAAACAATGTCGTCTTCTTTTCTGAGTTTCTTCTGCTTCGCTACAGTGTGATTGGCACAATTGGCTCGTCCATTTCTTCAAAACGGCGGCCAAACATGAAGAAGGCATTTGCTAGCGAAGGTCCCTGGAGAACTCAATGCTGGAGTGATATTCAAATGTTTTCCAAGGAACCGGCTGACTTGAGAGGGAAGGGTGAAAGATCGAAAGGTGGGCATGGGTTGGAACAGGAGAAGAGAGCAAGGGAACGAGGAGAGTTGATTTACTTATAAAAAATGGTGAATTTCCATTGTTTTTTTGTATGTTGACTAGAAAGTAACCGCAGCAACGAAGCGG
>Ga0126342_10002846_pt1 | contig 27730 bp, 27 predicted proteins | sample Cyp1metagenome_FD_92528 | JGI IMG/M metagenome (GOLD analysis project Ga0126342, IMG submission 92528) | Coral microbial communities from Lord Howe Island, Old Settlement Bay, Australia - Cyphastrea 1 metagenome | ecosystem: Host-associated > Invertebrates > Cnidaria > Coral ... | reverse complement strand
TATAGTTATTTTTATATATAGTTATTTATTTATATAGTTATATGTATATAGTTATATATATAGTTATATATACATATATAGACATATATAGACATATATATATATATATATATATACATATAGTTATTTATTTAGATATATATATACATATAGTTATTTATATAGATATATATATATATATATACATAGTTATATATTTAGTTATATGTATATAGTTATAATGCTATGTCCCATATAAGAAATTCCCATGAATTTCCCGTTGAATTATTAGTTGTTGTTTTTTCATCGCATCCCCAGCTCCAAAGGTAAGCACGGCAGCAAGATCTTCCTGGAAGGCGGCCTCAACAGCAAGCGGATTCAGTGGACAGGTGGCGACCACGAGTTTCGTCTTTGGAGCACCGGTCAGACAGGTCCGTGCTGAGGGGTGCGGAGGGGTGCTGCCCATGTGCCGGGAGATATTCAGTGGTCATCTTAGGTCGGACGTGGAATTGGTAAGTATTATCCCAATCCTAAGATTAAACTAACACTTCCATTTTTTGGTCGCAAATATGTGTAAATCGCGTATTAAACCATGGTTTCTGGAGCGTCTTTTATATTAGGAGGACTGAATTATTTGCATAGGATTCTACTTCAGGAGTCTTCCTAAGTATATTGATCAATTTTTTACGAGTTTTTGGGATTGTATTATTGGTGCCATTACCAAATTTTTGTGCAATTCACCATTTTTTTTGTGTATTTTTCATCATTTTTTGGGGATATAGAAATATCGCAATTGATCCCCAACTGGTGCCATTACCCAATGGACCAATGGGGGGTCGTTTCAAAATCCAGCGGAGCCCCGCGTGGAACGGTCGATACCAAGGGTCGTCCTCGTACATTCTCCTGTGCGAAGCCCTGTTGGTTGAAGTTGACTTCGGGGGTTATACTAACAAATTACGGAAATACCCTCTGGTAAACTACATAACTATGGAAAAACACCATCTTTAATGGGTAAATCAGCTATAAATGGGCATTTTCAATAGCTACAATGTGAGGCCCCCGTTCGATATGTTTGTTGGTTTAGATTCGCCCCAGTAACTATATAGTTATAAATACCATAAACCATTGTGAAATTGGAGTTATGTGGACCCCAACTGAACGCTATCTTGGGGGCCTCACATTGTACAAATTATGTTGGGGATTATCAGAATTCATGACATATCAAATCAATTTGAACTTAGCGATTCAAGCATCTACCCATCAAACATGGTGATTTCATGTGATTTCAGCATCCAAGCATCAAACATACAAGGTGTTGCCCCCGCAGTTATAAGTTGGTTTATAATCCCCATCAACTATAGATATAACCCCCATAAACCCTAGTTATTGGACTTGTAAACCAACATAGCTAATTATGGGGCACCACCTTGTACTGATTTACCATCAAAACATCAAACAGCTATTCAAGCGACACCTGTGAATGTCAGATGCAATTGACCCTTTTTCAGGTTATCCATTGGTGGATGCCAACATGCGCGAGCCTTGGCAGTTTGATACACCACATGTAGACCACGATTGTTTCTATAACTCTTCAGCGGTTCGTTTGGATAATATTTTGTTTTGCCATTGAAAACACATTTGACTATGTTGGGATGTGTTGGGATTTCGCCAGCTAAGCGTACCCTTCATAGTGGTGGTGTGAAGGGGGTTCCCTAGAAAGAAGTCCAGAACATTGATTTAAAATACTCCAAACTCTAAGTTTCAGCATGTCATGAAGTAATTATTCAACATATCAATTTCAAGTTTCAACGTATCATGAACTATTTTGACCCGATATTCACAAAGTATTGATTTCACTATTTCCACAAAATATCGGTAAATATCTGTCAAGATCATGCGTCAAAATGGTACCATTTCATGGCACCATTTTATGGCACCGGTCATCTCAGGAGCTACGAAGCACTGGCTGGATGTCGAACCGTGGACGTCAAAACGTGGCTTCCTTCCTGGTTCTGGACTTGCATGTGGACTGGCGCCGTGGCGCCGTGTCTTGGCAAAATGTCGGCAGCAAGGTGGTGGCTAAAACCTCGAAAAAATGGATGTGTGAAAAATGGGATTTATTTTTCGGTTTGTATGTGTGAAAAATGGTGAAAAAAGGGATTTATAACGGTTTATAGTTTATACAAGGTGGTGCCCCCCAGTTATAAGTTGGTTTATAATCCCCATCAACGATAGATATAATATAACCCCCATAAAACCTAGTTATTGGACTTATAAACCAACTTAGCTAACTATGGGGCACCACCTTGTAGGTGTTTATAGATGTTTATAGCCATTTCTGGCAAGGGGATGCTGGCGAGCACAGTCTTTTTATGTCATGATTTCGTAAGCTTTTCGAGAAAAGCTCTGGGCGATGGGTGGTCGTCTAAGGTCCTATTGCAGCTACCGATTGTTGGAAACAAGTTGTATGTTTGAAGTATGATATGGCAAACCCAACACCATAAACATCCATAAGCCATCTCACTAAACAACTATGACTGGGAGTGCCTTTACATCTTCACAAATACCGGTATAGCCAATGAAACAACCTCTATTGTAGATGGTTCATGATTGGATTTACCACGGAGTGTGGCTTTTTCACGGCCTGCCATGAAAAAAAACTCCGCCTGACAATCGAAGTGGCCCAAGAATTTGGTACCCTCACCCGGCCTGGTAAACGTTGCCACAACCAACTGGAAAATCACCATGTTTTTTTTGTAGCTGGGTAAATCAAGACGTTTTTTTTCTATGGCCATTTTCAATAGCTATGTTTGCTTACCAGAGTGTATCCAGTTGTTAAAAAACGACTACTGTTGATTTACCTTGCAGGCACCGCCATATATCATAAGGTTTGATACAGATACCCTCTGGTTATGACTAACATAGCCATGGAAAATGGCCCATTCATAGATGGTTAACCTATTAAAAATGGTGATTTTCCATGGCTATGCTAAATCACCAGATGGTATATATATATATATATTATATATATTATATATTATATATATATATATATGTATGTATGTATAATATATATATATATATATATATTTATATTTATATTTATATCACCATTTGTATCTACCGTTCCGAGACTTGCTTGCGCGGCAACCTACAAAGACTCCCTTTGACCCACTCAGTGAATCACGTAGCGGAAAAAAAAAGAACAATCATCATGGCGGTTCAACCAACCCCTCCTAGATTTGAACGCCCCCCAATGATAAGGGCATCTTCAAGGATTACTTCCCAACAACTCCCAGCTTTGGGCTTGACAGCTATCATTGGGTGTCACCTTACAGTTATGGCCCTTTACCAGCTTTAAGTCAGTTATAACCCCATTTATGGAATGATAACCCCGTTTACATCTATTTACCTGGGAAAGGGCATCAACTGGCTTTGACCATCTTTAACCGTATATAGTGATTGCCCCATGAAACAACCACGCCAGGATTGGTTTGAGAGTTATCTCCTCGACTACGATGTCGCCTCTAACTGGACCAACTGGGTCTTTGCCGCTGGTCTCAACGGTCGCGTCAATCGCTTCAACGTGGTGAAACAGTCCAAGCAGCGACTGGTACAGCAAGTCGTGTGGCTTGTGGCAAGGGATGTGATGTGATGTATGTTGATGTCCTTTTCAATGAGTGCAGCCGGTGAAACCCGATTTTTCATCCCCCTAATACATCCTAAAAATGCATATACATCCGCATACACATGAATCTTTGGGACCAAAAATGAATTGATCCACTGCAAAACTAGAGATGGGGTGCATTATTATTATGTAAAATGCATGCTGGGTCGATCCTTACGTTCTCCCCAAGTGACTCCACTAACAGTTGCTCAGGTATGATCCGGATGGTGATTACTTGAGAAACGGAGATTTGCTTCTAGCATTTTTTTTTTTCTATTGTTTGGCCTCGTGTGGTTTGTTTTGAACCCACAGTTCAGCCAAGGTGGTTTTGAAGGAGCCGGAAGCTAACCCATAGCCCATTTATAGATGATTCATGATGATGTACCTATGAAAACTGGATATTCACATGGTGATTTTCCACTTCACAAACCGTTAAATGGCCAGAGGCTACAACGATCCAAACGATCCAAGTCTGGCCTCCCAGGACATTGGCTCCCGGAACTGCAACATTTGTCCATCGACCACATCCACGAACCCTGGCGCTCCACGGAAGCTCTGAACTATCCAGCACCCTGCGTGGCTCCGGAGCGCTTTGCGGAGAGAAAAGTCAGTCACAACGGCCATGGCCGTGCCGGATGCAGAAGTGGTGCTATAGGTGAAGATTGATCGGGGCAAATTATGACAACCTCACCGTTCTCCCTGGAATCATGGTCAACATGGGAAATCATCCCCAAATGGCCTTCATAATTTACCCAGATCCAGATCCATTGGTCCGTTTGTTGACATATTTTGATTCGGATGTATGATGCAAAGGGAAAATGATGAGGGATTCTTGCAGCGTATAGACGAGTAGCAGTGAATAGAGAGATATAGGGAGCAACTACTGGAACGATTTGTGCTGAAGATGTTGAAGACTCAGAGACCTTCAACAGAAGAGTCTCACAACATTGCTTAGCATTTCCGACCCAAAGTCAGTTGTTAATGATAGAGAAGGATTTCAAACAGGAGGGCAATGATTTGTGAGATATCTACAACTAAACTGTTTGTCTCACGAGTACTTTTCCAGCGACTGATGCAGTCTTTGCGACGGGTCAATGGTCAATGTCCGTGGTCCGTGTCAGAGACTTGCTGATTCTGACACAAGATATTCATGTCATGTCTGCCATGTGGTTAAAACAATGTCACAAATTACCTATTTGGGAATGGTAAACATACGACCTACATAAACATGGTGATGACTGGGTGGATGGTTTTTAACATTGTTTTAACCACAATTAAGTCTAATTCATCGGGTTTTTTTCCTCACCAGTGTGAGGGAACATGATCTCCCAAGGTGCTCTTAAGTTGTTTTCGTAAAACTTGTGAAATTAAAAGTTGGTTGGCGTGTTTAAAAAAGGAGTGTTAAGTACACCTTTATTGTTGGTTTATGATGATTTATTCAATGGCAACTCCAGGATCCTAAATTGGAGGTACCTACCATATCTAAGGTCTATGTAAGGCCTATATGTAAGGGAATTTCCCCACAAAATATGGCCTTATATGGTACAGTACCTCCATTTTAGGATCCTGAAATTACCGTTGATTTATGGATATGTTTGGAATACGTTTGATGTGGAAGATTTATTATATATACCTCCGCAGATCCAGACGAAATCGCCTGATGCTCCGACTGTTATAAACACGTCAGACGGGGCGTTCTTTGGCGATTTACCAACGGCTTCTTTGGGGGCAGCCTTTTTTTGATGGGTCGAAGGATATCACATCCCTATGAAACATTATCTTTTTTGCGAAGATCCACAACAATCCACAGAATCCCTCCCTATGGATCCAGTCGCCTTAGAAGGGACGAAGGGATCCCCAGTCACCATACCCCAGTCCGAACCTTCCGAAGCAGTACGGTACGGTTGGATCTATAGGGCTACTAGTCCACAATCATGATATATCATGATCATATCCTTGTGGAATTTACATTCATATCAACCAGAAAGGATAATATCCATAAGGATTTTTAGATTATTGTCTCATAGATATATTATCATGATATATCATGATAATATCATTTTAGATCCATAAAATATCATAAAATCACAGTAATATTCCATGACAACCTTCATTTCATTTACTCATGCATTACATTATCATCATGATCCATGACATCCTGAACATCATGACAATGTTTTGAAATAAATCGACGATACAGATACAAAATTATAGTAATCATCCAATGATCATCAAATAATTATCAAATAAGATGAATCATTGGATTATGTGATTTATTGTCATTGTTGGACATCCATTTATCGTAATCATTGTTAAATTATCGTAAACATCAAATAAGATGAATCCATATCCAATAATAACCATAAAGCACAATATTCAATGGGAATTCCAGGATCCTAAAATGGAGGTACTGTACCATATAAGGCCATATTTTGTGGGGATATTCTTGTATATGGTAGGTACCTCCAATCAATCGGATCCTGAAATGGCCATTGAAATCTGATCATTTCCCTCTGCGTAAAAATCCATGTCTCTTTCGGGTCGTGTTTTTTTTTTAAGGCATTGGCACAAGGCAAGAAGCTTCGCAGCCGGGGCTCCCAGTTGGCATGTCCCCCTTTGGGTTTAGGACCTAACGATGCTGGATTTTGGTGGGGCGGTTTACTGGAGGGTAAACTCGTGATTTTGATGGAGAATTTGACAATAAGGATACAATTGGTGATTTTCACCATCGTGGGATCTAGGCAAGAATCATTTAGTCTTGGCGTCACCAGTTGGTGAGGGGTGGGTTACTAGCTTGAGCCATTCAATATACTGGGAGGTTTACAAATTAACATAGGCGGTATATAAATAAACAAGAAAGTTGGGTAAACTAGAGTCCTTGGTGAAGAGAAGGTGCTTTCATATTTTTTTTTGTAGTCTGTATCTGGAGGTTTCCTAAAATGGGGGTACAAACGGATGGTTTTTCTAATGGACAATCCTAAGATGGACTATTTATGATTATTTCGGTTATGAAACCTCCACATGTATGATAAATGGGAATTTCAGGATCCTAAAATGGAGGTACTGTACCATATAAGGCCATATTTTGTGGTGATATTCCCTTACATAGGCCTGAAAATATGCCTTATATATGGTAGGTACCTCCAATCAATCGGATCCTGGAATTCCCATATTGATATGATGAAAGCTGAGCTCATGCTCCCCAAAGGGGCCTACTTCTGACTCAGTCTGCGTGGAATCCGGGAATCTCCCAATTAATCAAGGCTAGTCACGTAGGATCCTACGTGTTCAACGGCATTGTTTGGCCCTGGTGGAAAGGTCACCCTGCTACCCTCTGGTAATGACCAACATAACGAACTGGAAAGATCCATCATGCTATTAATGGGTAAATCCACGATTTCGACTGGGCCATTTTCAATAGCTATGTGAATGTTTACCAGAGGGTACTATCTTTCATCACTTATCGATGAGTGAAGCAATTCTGCTACTACCACTCACTGGGATAGGTCTGAATTTGAGCAGATGATAACAGAAACTGTTGTTTCATGATACTTGGGTTCTTTTTTGGTTCCAGTAGATGAACTTATCAAAGCATGAGTGTGCGTGATTTTGTACCTTGGTTGCCCCATCATGCTGAAGTGAATTTACGCACCAGAATTCACGGGTTTTGGCTCAAGAAGAAGTCTCGAACATGTATATGGGTCGACAAATACGTAGAACATCATGTGGAAAACCCTTCTCGACATTTAACAGGTTAGACGTTCTAAGTATGAAGTCGGGCAATCATACTTAGAACACAAAAATTCCATACTTAGAACATCAGTTTGTACATGATGTTCTAAGTATGTGCCCGCTATACTAAAAGTAATGGAGAAACGCGGGGTGAGTATAGGAATGTTTCAAACCAGTTATTTAAGCTTTGATGTGCGTAGAACAGAATGTGGACAAACCATATTTTCAGTGAGATACTCAAACCATTTCCACATGCCCACAGCTAGGTGGTACAGTCTACACCTAGAACATCACTATGCACCATGACGGATCTAACTGCACGATTCTTGATACGCGGAGAGATGCGTAGAGTCTACAGTACCCTCTGGTAAACAAACATGGCTATTGAAAATGACCTAAATATTTATAGTGGATTTACCAATTAAAAACGGTGATTTTCCATAGTTACGTTAATTTACCAGAGTCTATTTGGTTGAAAAACTGTAGTGCAGTGCAATTTACAATGATTTTACAATGATGCCCGCAGGTAGCTGGCAGAGTATACACTTAGAACATCCCAAATTGTGTTTTTAAAGATCTAGGCTCGAGCAAGAGGAGAAAAGAAAGTCCGGGAAATCTCCCTGGATGTATGTGCAGGTGGGTGTTTTTTTGAATTTCCAATTATTTCTCCTCATCCGGAGAGACACTTAGAACATCAGACCACTTTTTTCCCTGTCAAAATGCATGTCTTATGTGTTGATGTTCTAAGTGACGGATTTCTTGATTTTTTGATGTTCTACTAGTAAGTAATATACTGAAGGCTTCTAGTTTCATGCATATACATATACTTGTATAATTTGTATAATTTTGCACGATCCTGTAGATACACTATCAATGATATATAATATGGTATGGTCGCAATTGAGGAGCGAGCAATCCCTTGTTGATCTATTGTAATCTGGAAAAATCGAATTGGTAGATGTGATACATTGTGATACAATTGTAGCATTTAGAAACTATAACTGGCTTATAACCTCATTTAAGTGATATGTCAGCCTAGTTGCAGGAGTCGTTTAGTCCCATTTATAACAGTCTTTCAGGGCCGTAACTGTCCTGTCATAGATTCCACAGAGCCAGCGGGCAGTGATGGTTGCCCTGTTCGGAATCGCAAAGTTGGCTTATAACATCTTATAACTATAGGTTAAGTATAGGGTTTATATGGGTTTATGTTGATGAAGAATACATTTGATGGGGTTTACAAACCAACTTAAAGCAACTTAAAACCAAGGGGCGCATGTTGGTCTCCAAACCTGGAGGGGCACTGATCAAGCTCGTGCGAGCGGCGGCAGCTCCTGCTCTGGGCAATTGCGCATTCACACCCTGCATTCGACTGTCGCACCTTGCAGACTTGCGAAGGAGCCAATGAGGAAGCTTCAGGATCAGGATTCCACCATCAGGCAGCTCCGTCCAAGTTTGTTGTGGGAATATGAGCGTGGAAAAAGCGATGTTTTTTGATGAATTAAAACATCATACATCGTTGTTTGTTCGGCTTGCGCAGCGTTCCTGCCCCCGCAGTGCAAATTGTGCTCACAATCCTGAGCCCCAAGCGGCGCACGTGGGACCTTTAAGTTTTCGCTGGGCTGCTTTTGACGCAACCGTGCCTCAAGGGAAGCAACCGCATGGTGATGCCTGCAGGTTTGCAAGCTTGATGTTGCTGAGCTCCATTGCCTCAAGCTAAGGTTTGCACCACATCCAGCAAGCTTTGGAAATCGCTCAAGAGGCGGCTCTGGGACCATGTTGTGTCGCTATCCGCATCAAAATTATGATCAAGAATCATGGACATTGTGATGCAATCATTGCATTCACTGAACTTGAGTTCATTCACGCGACTTCAGAATGTCAATGGGTAGGTTGAATGGAGCTTGCGTGCATCCAAACAGTTCAAACCAAACCTCAAACTAAAGACATTGTGCAAATTTGCGCAAGCTGTTTTCTACATGCAGCATTCTCCATGAACAGAACTTGTTGGCCTTACTAGTTGCATTAGGGCATGGAAAGGGCATCTCAAAAATTCAAAGCGCCGACAGCATAGTATTGGCCACTCGATCTGCCAGAGGCTGGCCTATCGCACATGGAGATGAAAACGGCTCTTGACGTGCCTTGGCTTGACGATCTCCGGCCATGCACGAGTGCCCACAAGTCTCAAAAAACTCTGCATGGACTTGAAGGCTCGGGCGTTTTATATTTCAATTGTGTTGTATACATGTGCCGTTCACTGTCCATCCCTCAGCCCAGGTGATGGATGCCACATTTAATGATGTAGATTTTTCTTAAACGTCACAATGTTTTCAAAGTCACAAAACATTAAAAACGAAGAAACACATTTAAACATGATCTACACCTTCAATTGTTTTGTTTGTGTTCATTCGAATTTCAGCCATGTCCATATCCATTGAGCTTTCGGCGGGTCTTTCCGTTGTCCCCCGAGGCACAAAAAGAAATCAAAAAAATGGACGAGGCGACCACGTTTCAAACACAGTCGTTTTTTTTAGGGCCTGAAACGGAGGCCTGAACCGAGTAGGAAAATTTGAATGAACCATTGGATTGGGTGCTATACCCTGCAACCCAAACTCATGGAGAATGAAATTTGAATGACGTATGTTGTTTTGATTAATCTTAATTGCGTTTGTACTGATGAATTCTTACTGTTATTATGACCCATTTTTTGCCACTTTCATGTGGTGAACCAGCCCATTGTTGAACCAACGCGGCCAACCCCAATCATGAATTGATTTCTCCACATGGCACACGGTGATTTTGACAGCCGCAAATGTTGACACTCGAAGCATTTTCTGGTCGATTGACGACTTGTTCTGGGATGTCGCCCATTTGCCTACTGTGTGCGTCCTCTTTCATCAAAAGGCCCCAAATGGTATGATTATGTATGATTTGATATTATTGTGACATGTTTTGAGCCACAGCCATATACGTGGATCGCATCAATTCGTACGTTGTTGTTGTTGTTGTTGCTGCTGTTGTTGTTGTTGTTGCTGTTGTTGTTGTTGCTGCTGCTGTTGTTGTTGTTGTTGCTGTTGTTGTTGTTGTTGTTGCTGCTGTTGTTGTTGTTTTCTAATTTAACCAACATTTGGGTGCACATGAGATAGGCAAATGTTTTTCGAATCATTCATTACCTGCAAACATGTGTAAATATGCATCCTGTAGGCCCCGAAGTCGCTGGATCATTCCAATGCCACCACTACTCTGACCACGTGGCTGCCATGTTGGGATATGTTGGGTTTGCACGACGTTTTTTGGCCATGTTGTTGCGATCATCCGTGTACAAATTTGGGTTTTTTACATGTTTTTACCCTGTTTGTTTCAAGTCATTTTCATGGAAATGGATAGAAATACTGTGTTTTTCACTATTTTGAAGTCATCACCATTTCTATGGGCGGTATGTTTACCATCCCCAAATGTAGGTTTATGGCAGCCAGGGTTGCCATGCATAGGCCGCCGAAAGGTTGGAGACCGCCATGGATCTGAGAGACGTCGGGTGGCCGTGCTGCGTGGTTAGGAAACTCTTCATTTTCACAGACACTGCAGTTATGGCCATTTATTAGTTACCTTCTGGTAAACTAACATAACTATCAAAAATCACAGCTATAAATGGCCATTTTCAATAGGTACGTTGTGTTAGTACTTATAGACTATAGCTGGTATTTCGGGCCATCACTGTGGGGGTGCAAGTTTGGTTTTTGTGGGTATAACCATGCTACTGACCACAATAAGTTGGGACATAGGCCTTTAGAACTATTGTGATACATCCACTTATACGGACTGCACCCCCCAAGCAAACATTACAAGTTCGATAGTCACAAGACGGCACATTTAAAGCAACCAATAATTCTAGATCACTTAATCCACTTAATTATCAAAATTGGTTTGATGCTATCAATTGTTGCGTTTGCCAGGATATGTCCCATGTTTTTGAGATCTGTGGTCTCACCATGTCTCACCAACAAGCAGGTGAGATCAGCCTTAGGAAACTTTTGCAGCTATAACTGAGAACTTTTGTTTTGACCATATGATTGTTTTGGTTTTGACAATTTCAGTTTAGTGACTTCACTAACACTGCGATGTCACTGTAAGGGATGGTTAGTGCATAGTGTAAGTATCCCAAAATATGTTTTATTCCAGGTTGGTGAATTACTAACATTTGTCCAGGTATCTATACACCTTTTTACGCCTTTACGCCTATTTACCTCTAGAATATGTCTTTGTACATGTTGATACATGTTCTGTAGAGTCCAAGCATAGTCACATAGTTTACAATTGTCGCTGGCTGAACTCTAAACTATTGAGAGATGCTACGTCGGAAATGAGATGCCACGTCGGACATAATCTATATGTATATGGGTTTTCCTAAAATGTGGTATCGCCAAAACAATGGTTGTTTCAATACTAAAATTGTCTAACTTGGATGTTTTGGGTGTACCTCCATTTTGGGAAACCTCCAATAATATATTTTTTCAAGACAATGTATAAACAGTACATTGGGAATATGTCTTGAAACAACTTGCCATTAATGAGGACCATGACACTGTTCATGGTATGCTGCGTTCATTCACAATAATTATAGATGTGTTGCGATCATTCACTTTTTCAGGAACCAGCCAGAGAACGCCTGGGTAAGTCGGTAAAAGTTCAAAGCCAAATTATTTAGGATAAATCCTTTATGACTGGTCATCCGTGTTTCTCCATAGCAACCACAGTAATTTGTTTTTGATAAATTGGACTTTTGTCTGTGCCCACATGTTCTGTGGGGTTGTGCTTGTTATAACTTTCTATGTTATCATCTTTCTCTGTAAGCCATTTCATGATGGAAATTCCGTCGTCAACCAAGCAGTAGGCTGATTTTGTTCAATTGAAACCCGCTGCAGCGAGAAGATCGGTGCTTGTCAACGGAATAAAACATTGCCTGAGATGATAAAAGTGTAAAACGAAACCGTTGGGGGTGACTTCCATAATTTCTGATCGAATCAGACTTCGATATAGCTCTATTTAGTTCGGGGATTTCCCAGCCACGTTTGATTCCGGAGGGTAGTTGCCAATCCCATGAGTGTAAGTTCCAGACTTGGGTCAACTGCGCCGAGTTGGAGAAGCTTCGCTGGGCCATCAAATGGGCCAAGGAAATTTGGGGGCTTTTGGGTGGCGCATGGTGGCGCAATGGGGAAGACAGACAGAATATATCCCCTATAAAAATCTATAAAATGTATTGGTTCTGCAATATGTTTTTGCTAAGTTTGTCGAGCGAGTCTAGAAATGTATAATTTGTTTTAGTTTTTTCATGGGTCGGTTCTTTATCATATGTTCATCGATTTTAATTTAGATAAATAGCTTCGTACTGTGGTAATTTTCCATGAAGTGTGTTGATTTCAAATGACGTTGTTTTAGGTGCAGTGTTCCCAGTTGCATGTGATCCACCGTGACAAAGCAGCAGCATTCTATGACAAGATTGTGGCGGAGATTGCAAGTCCCTAAAGCCAATATTCAATATAATTGCATACCCCCCTTGAAACCTGCCTCAATCGTACGTATCTTTGTTTGATAGCTACTGGCCATTGCTTCAATCCAGCTGAATGATCCAGAAGTATCCATTCATACAATGTGAGGCCCCCAAGATATAAGTTGGTTTATAAGCCCCAGTAACTAGTTCGTTATAAATACCATAAACCATAGTTATTGGAGTTATGTTCACCAACTTAGCTATCTTGGGGGCCTCACATTGTACTAATTATCCATGATGAACCATCAACTATGTGCCATTGTTGAGTTCCTCCAATGACCCAGAGATTGTTTGTAGATCAACCAACCTCCTTCAAATCCAAGAGTTTTTCATCGTTTTTTCATATCATGTTAATGTTCCCGCAGTGTTTTCCCATACGGTCCCTATGCTCCCTATTTTCCCAATGGCTTATAATACGAAATTCCGCACATTTTTTGTCCCATATGTTTCTTTTGTTTTTTATGCCCCCTATTTTCCACATTGTCCATAAGCATTTATCATTTTATTTGCTATCTATTTCCCATCGATATATGTTCCCTCTGAATCTTTGGCCATTTGACACACCATCCTAATCCATGGGCGCCAAAGCTGATCCTTTCCAGGAAGCCAAAGTGGACGAAGACGACGTGGCCGATGCCGAGGAGGCAAGGAATGGGATTTCACCATGAAAAATGGAGAAAAGGTGAGATTGATATTAGATTAAATCATATCAAACATCACTGCAGATTTGATTCGATTGGATTAGATTGGGTAGGTTAGATTCAAAAGGTCGATATGTATATAATATATATATATATACAAATATTACACATAAGTAGAAAAAATGGATGTGTTCAGGAAACCATTCGACATAATTACTTTGTTTTTGTTTAGCAGGTTTTGCAAAGTCAACTGGCCTGATTGGGAATGATTAAAATCCATCTGTAATTACCAAGCAGTACGTCATGGGATGGGATAGGGATATTTTCCATGGCCTGTGTCTAGGAAATATGGTTGGGAAAGTTGCTTGGGAATGTGTTTTAAAAAAGATGGTAAACCTCAGATACCAAGATATATGTATATGTCTACTACATTGAGCGTTGATAGGCCAGCTTTGCAGACCTTGATTTAATTTCATGGTTTTAAAAGCCTTCAGAGATATTGGTTGATTAGTTACTTATCCTCTGCGGAGATAGAAAAGGGATTACCCTCTGGTAAACGTTTACATAACTATGGAAAATCACCATTTTCAATGGGTAAATCCACTATTTCAATGGCCATGGCTTCAATAGCTTTTTCTATGTTTACCAGGCCGGGTAGTTGGAGGTTCAACAGTTTCTGGATCAAAACTGGCCATGTGTTGAGGTTTTAGGAACGTGCCGTGAAACCCATCGTTTTAGGCAGTCTTCGCGCCTCGCTCGTTTCATGAAGGGTAGTGAAACCTACGGTAAGGGGCTGAGCAAAAACCCAACGATGAAACTGAGCGAGCTGAGCGGTGACTGGTTCATTTCCATGGTGCCATGGACAGGGTGGTATTTTTGCATATTTTTGGATATCACAAGGTGCATTGAAAGTGCAACCTTCTGAGTTGCTTGGATTTGGGTACATATTATTTCCCAGGCCTGAATGATTAATGATTTGGGTATATTTCGAATGTGTAGTTTTAACATGGCTAATTACAAGACTTCATTTGCTTTCAGACTTTTGGCAAATTACAGTAAAACCATGTAAAACCAAAAAGCAACCATGGACATTTGGATGTCGTCAAATCTTGGGTTTCGGAGGTTTGCCCTGCGCACAGAACCCAGTGGTTTGGATGGAGCTAAAGATATGGAGCCAAGGAGCTACTTAGAGTCCAAACCACCAACAAGTGAGTCCGAAGTTCCGAGAATGGATCATGTTCCTTTTTTTTTTTGCTGGGTAAGAAATTTCAAGATATGACACGAAAAAAAACATGGTGCTGCCTGAGTGATGCCATGCCAATGCGCCAATGCCGTTGGAGGAAATCTTGCACCATTCAAAAAACATGTTGACACTGGATTATTAATATCTATTATTTTCCCTTTGTTTTACATCCATTGTTTTGGATTCATTGTTTTACATTTATTATTGTATTTGTGTATGATGTGTATGTGTATATATCTATATTTTATACAGGACGAGAATCAAGTACATATCCACATCTTGTCTATAATCCCGGCATTTTCAGGTCCTGCAAGAGCTGGAAAAGCGTCAAAAAGCCTTCGCTCAACTGGATGCGGTGTCCTGGAGGGAAGTCTGGAGAATCTCTGCAGCTATGACCCGTTATAACGGGTATAAATGGAGTTATAGTGAAATATACCATTATATGGATTTATACCATTTATAACTTGATTCAATGGGATAATAACCTTAGTTGTAGGAATTATATGGGTTTACAATCCCATCACTGTGAAGGCCATAATTCTGAGGAACTAAAGTTGAGACCAAGTGCGTATATTGACCAGTCAAAATGGGTGGCTAAATACTTTTGACAAAATCAACAAGAGCAACAATGTTAATAAGAACCAAGTTCAAGAACAACAGTAACAACAGTAACTACAGCAACAACATCAACAACAAGAGCAATAACAAGAACAATAACAACAAGAACAAGCACAACAACTAGAACAAAAACAAGAACAATAGCAGCAACAACACCAACACCAACACCAACACCAGCAGCAGCAGCAGCAACAACAACAACAACAGCAACAGCAACTTCAATCACCACAGTCACAACCACAACCGTCACCATCTGAATTTCAGTGCCCAATGTCGGTAAACCAAATAGTAAAGGGCGGAGTTTAATACTAAACAAACACTTTTGCCATTTGATGGAAATGTTTACTATATCACCACCCTTTTCGTGGGGTGTAAGCAAGGGGGACGTACACAAAATGTAAGCTACAGTTTTGACCCCGTCGGGGAAAAACCCGAGGGGACGGCTGTTTGAATGTTAGACCCCCCTCTAGGTCCAAAAACAAGCACCAAGCACGCACGGACTTACATTTTTGAGGGGGGGGTCCAAAGTCCATAATACATATATGTCACCCCGTACCCCCCCCATTCCCCCCCCGTACTCTACGGATAGGGGGGGAGGGAAGTAAAAATTGATAAATGTCCGCAAGCAGTTTGTAAACTGTTTGTGAGGTGTCTTTGTGGGGATGTAATCAACCTATGTCTGAGGTCCATAGTTCCTTGCAGAAAGTGCTTGAAAAAGAAGGTAAAGGTAAGATAGAAAAGAAACAGCCTACGCTCATAGTTCCTTGAAGAAAGTGCTCGAAAAAGAAGGTAAAACTAAGATAGAAACATGTAACCATCCTACACCTGAGGCCTATAATTCCCGGCAAAAAGTGCTTACAAAAAAAGGTAGAGATGAAATAGAAAAATGTAACCATCCTACACCTGAGGTCCTTAATTCCTTTCAGAAAGTGCTCAAAAAAGAAGGTAAATATAAGATAGACAAATGTAGCCATGCTACACTCAACTAAACATTGACATATATATATATACGGTATTATCTGGCCCAAGATGATAAATCATGATTTAAGATTAACAAAGTTGAAGCCTCGCACAAAATATGAAACACCAATTCAGCACCTAAATGAGCGCAAATGGACCTCAAATGAAACTTTATTGGGTCCCCATGGTAAGCCCCCTTTATGTACCTACATGATCGTCTTAGTTACACCTGCATTCCATTGTTTTCCCATAGGTAGGAGGTTAATTTGAAGACCTTCAACTTCAACATATCATTTTATATGTTGTTTGAAGTTCAAAGATTTTCCAGTAACTTGCAAGAATAATATACCTCCTATGAGTGCCTCGAAGACTGCCACTGGATTGCATCATTCAAGAACCTCTCTGCTGTGGAGTCCGCTTTGGACCAGGCCTTGAGAGGGTTGGATCGTTCGAATGTCTTGGTAGTGACATCTGGAGCGAGGTGGACCAACAGACAGCCAGCTTTGAGTGGTGTCACAGCGCTGCAGATCGACTGTCGACATTTCCATGGCCCTGACAATGGCAGGAATCTCAGAGGACATGTTGGCAGACACCCTGGGATCATGAGGGGTCTGGCGAGGAACAACGCCATGGAGGAGCTTGTGGAGCAGGTGACGGCCTTTTTGAGGTCGAACCCTACAGGTAGGTTGGTCATCCACCTGTACTGCACGAACGGCCGGCCCAGAAGCGTTGGAGTTGCGACTTTCTTGTTTCATGTTTTTTCAACAATGCAAGCTTTCATTTTGAACGTCCCCCTAGGTTTTTTAGGGCATTGCGGAAAAAGTAGTGGGGACCTACTAAATGAAAGTGTGCAATTAGAACGTACTTTGAAAAATAAATGAAAGTTAACAATTATTACGTCCCCCCTATCTTAAAAGGGCAGTGATTTTACTATCCGATTGTTCTTGGAGGGGCTGGCTATCTATTATTTGCTACACGCCTCATATGTATTTAATGTATATTAAAAATATATATATTCACATACATGTAATATTTATACATTTTTGTGTATATATATATAATATACGTACACATGGGTAACCATCTTGGGAATGTGTTCAATTCGTTCCACCATATCACATCTACCATAATAACGGCTGATATGCTATTGTGTATGGTGTTCTTTTGTTCCTTTTCCTGTGCCCCACACCCGGCTGACCGCCCGAATCTTGCGCCCACCATGTTTGTCATTCATAACATTGTTGACCATTTTCAGCTGATGACGTTCAGATTTTGAGTGTTTTTGTGTGTCTAAAAAAATCAAATTCCTTCAATGATACTTCCCTATGGATCCAGTAGTACCTTCTGCAGACATATTGGGGGTATGATTTGGGAGGTTAGGTCCCTGCGAGTACTGGTCGTATCTGGATCATTCCGGATCCATGGAGCCACGGCTTTGATTTCCCGTTAAAATCCATTAGACATGTATGTTTAAGGTTTAAGCATGACTGGTTGGTGGTTTCAAACCATGGAATTTTATATTCCATTTTATATCTGGGATGTCATCCGAACCCCATTGACGAACTCCATCATTTTTTCAAGATGCTTATTGCACCAACATTGACTGATTGCACCACCAACCAGAATATTCTTAACCATCATTAACCATATAACAATCATCATCATTAAACATTATGAACAGTATATGAATCACAATGGTAGGTAACCAACCAGATGAATTTTCAAGGCAAAACCACCACCCCAAACCCCCCGGGGTACCTCCCATGGGTTCGGGGCCTTGACCCCGAACGGCGAGGCCAGAGAATCTGAAAGCATTGATCAGCTCCTGGAGGTGTGACGGGATTGGGATTGGGCGATGGGAATACCTTGCTTTCTCAATGGGAAAACACACAACTGGTTGGTGGTGACTGGAACATGAATGGATTATGACTTTCCATAGATTGGGAATGTCATAATCCCAACTGACGCACTCATATTTTTCAGAGTGGTAGGTATACCACCAACCAGACACATTTGGGAAATCTCTAGGGAAACCTGTAGGGAAACCTTTGATGTGCCAAGGTGAACATTCTGGTTGTATAGTTTCCATATTGGGAGACAGGCATCAATCCACCAACGTGTTTTTTTAGTGTACCCGTTATATATAAGTTATATAAGTTATAAGGTTTCCTATCGCGGGATGGATGACCGCATATACTCGTGTGGTTTGGGTCAAGCATGACACCAATCAAAAGATGCAAATTAAATCATCAAAACAAACATTACTAAACATCAAAAGGTTTATATAAACGTATTTCAACAAGAATGGAGTCAAACAATGAAACAAGAGGAGTGAACTAGACAGGTGAATTTAGCTATCAATCAATAGGGGGATTTGGACATCAAAGGTCCCATTGCGGAGTTCAACGTCAAATAAACTGGACGTCACCACCCGGGATGGAACCATCAAAGTTGAGATATGACCATCAATCATGGGGGCTTTAACATCAACAACGGGGGTTTAACCAGCATTCATGGGAATATTCTGTCGTACTATCCAGCAGCAATGGGGGTATAACCAGCATGAATGGGGTACGGTTCCAAACTGCATTGCTGTCGATGAACTGCAACGACCTCACTGCGACGATACTGGAATAATGGTTGGCATGGAGTGGCCATCCCCGTATTGTTTTCTTTCCGGTTGGTGAATGATGTGTTGTAATTCATACCCAAAATATTGCTGCTTATTATGTGTCCAGCTAGCTTCCTCACTGGATCGTTCAGAGTGAGTTTACTTCCTTCGGTGATCCAACGCGGCAATGGGAAACCCCCGATAGATAGAGGTTTTGATGGGAAAAACATCTAGAAATACAGGATTTTCTATTGCCATTCCGAGTATTAGTTTCAAATACTGATGGATTTCCAATTGTCCACTCCTACTTTGCACGGTCAAGGCTGAATGATGGTGATTCCCGTGAAAATCTCGAACGATGTTTCGAAATTCGCCGGCATGGCCATTTTTTGGCCATGATAAGTTCACATTCCTGCGTACTCACCCAAGGATGAGGCCTTAATCAGGAGAACCAGGGGACCTGCATGAGATCCAAGAATATCCAACAATGGTGATGAATGGTGATGTTTTGGCCGGAAACTGGAGCATCAGTGACCGTATACTTGAAACATCCTGAAATGTGGTAAACCAGGAGCTGCTCGCTTGTATTGGCTAGAATACTTTGGGACTTGATAAGTGTTTGGGATGTTTCATACCCTCAAGACAGCTGACACAGAAAGGGAACAGATCCATTTCCCAAGAGAGAACATTCTCAAAAGCCAGCTTTGGGGTTTTCCATCTTACTCTCCAGCATAGCTACACAAATCATCACCTTGCAGTTTTGCGTCAGGTTTTGATGTTTTTACTCTCTCTAAAGGCCGCCTGCAACCTTTAAATAGCGCATTGACCCTGAACGACAACGAGGTGCGGTTTGAGTTTGGATTCCTGGCGAGTTACAAGCCAGAGGCAAAGACTTCGAGAGCCGACTTGTGACACTGGCATGTCGGTTCTTCATCTTCTATTCCGCTTCTCTTGTGGATATCTGAGCAAAGGACAGGTTACCACTTCAATTGCGGGTTGCCAGCAGAGATGTGGCAGGTCTGACAGTAGAAACTGTCATGACCGTGAAGTCCTCTGTTGTTCACATCAAAGTATAGCTGGTAGAGGCGGATGTTCAACCACCAAGACCAGATTTCACCTGATGTTATTATATTTCATGCGGCTTTTGAAAGATTCAATCCCCAAGGTTTTAAGAACCAACAAGTCCCAGGCGTCCCTTCCTTCGTAGATTCCCCAGGCTTTGAAACAAGCGGAGGAAATTCTGGAAGAGGACACCGGTGAATGCGAAGCTGTGGAACTTCGCAACATCAGTTCGTCTGGTTTCCATCGAGTTCTCGCTTGTGTTTTTCGCCATTCTGAAGCATTAGGAGTTGCTTTGCATTGTGCTTGGTTGTTTCTTCCCAGTAGGCATGTCATCTCCAAATTTGTGAACAAAAGCGGCGCCATGTCAGTCACTCGAAAAATCAGCAGGAGAATCAAGCAACGTTCTCAGTTTTAAAGTTCAACGTTCCATCCCCAAACAATAGCTGGCTGGTGGTCCAACATTTTTTATTTTCCATAATATATGGGAGAATCCTTGCCATTGACTAATGTGTTTCAGAGGGGTTGAAACCACCAACCAGATAGATATTCCCAATGAGAAGCATCAGCCACAGTTCCCTGCGCCAATCCCCACGCTTTTCGCAGGAGGAGTTAGAACCGTATGAAGAGGCACGGTCTGGGAGCTGGTAAGGCCAACAGGTAAAATGCTGAGGATTCACCGTTTCACCAAGCTAAAATCCTTGAAACTTTGGATTTATGGCTACAGGGCGAGTCTAGAAACGGCAACATGAACTATCATGAACTGGGTAGGACCTCTTTATCCCAGAGATGATTGGAAGCACTACAAGTGTGGCCAAATTATAGTTACCTCACGTCGTGACATCACTGGAAACCCCCAAAGGCCGGATTTCAGGCGAGTGAAATATGATACCCTCTGGTTATTTAACCTAGCCATGGTATAGATGGTCCATAAAAATAGATGATGTTCCCAGCTAGAAACCTCCATTTATGGTTGGGATTTTCCATGGCTATGTTAGTCATAACCAGAGGGTAATTACCCAGACAAGTGGATGTACAGAATCTGTGATGCACATTGGATGCTCATCAGCTACGTTGGTGGCACATAGTTAGCACCATCTATCCAGTCAAAGGGACTAAAGCTGGTACATGCACCCTGCATTCATCAATACAAAAAAATACACGTGAGAATACTGTAACACATGCAAATATTTGTCAGACACTCCAGTCAAAAAAAATAATGGGATGACCAGTCGGCTTAGGATAATCGTAGTAATATGTAGTAATTACCATCATTCCTGGGTTTACGATATTCATAGTAGGAATGACTTGAAATTATCCTTATGAAAATTATGACATATTGAAAATCTATATTACGTACTATGATTCCTTATGAATATTGAAAATCATTTACGTTATCCACCCAAGAGAAATATGAATATTGAACATATGACAAACTTGCAGGAAGAGCCCTCCCTTTGCTTTTTAGTTTAGAACCCCAACCAACTACAGGTACGTATCATGGTTTTACATCCTCATGCAGGTTGTTCAATGGATTGGTTTAAGGGAAATTTTACAGGAAAACCCCATACTTAATGGGAAAGTCGATGGTTTCCGGTTAAGATTTTCCCAGCAAAACCAATCCATTGAATAACCTATGCTGGTTGATTTAACCAGATTTCCATGTGGTCAATTGGCACAACATTTTTGAGCCACAGCGAAACGGTTCTGTCTGAAATTAGGCTACCCCAAAAAAAAAACTTGATCATCGCCCTTATCAAAATTACCATTGCAGACACACTCCATGTGTAGATACAACATGATACAACCATACTGTATATATATATATACCCATTATATATCCCATTATATGGATACTTATGGTATATCCCAATATAGGTTTATATATATATATATATCCCATGATACAACCACATGGGATAGATATATATATATATATATATTATATATATATATCCAAAATGGCTTACTGCTATCCCATTATATACCCATTCACATCCCAAAAGTTGCTACTAGGCTTACATTACATCCTCATTCACGTATTTTTTAACACCAATTTTATAGATGCCATTTATCCCACCTTTTTTTGGAACATGTTAAATGTTGTATCCCATTATGCCATTTATATCCCATTTCACTAGCATGTTTAACCATTGTCTCCGCATATTTTTTTCGTACCTCATTGAACCACCTGTTTGTTGATGCTTAACCATCCCTTGGGCTCCAAATACCTTCTGAGACTGGATAATTTGGGGGTTGAAAATGGTGCCTAGCTATGTACACCTTCGAAGCTATGATATCCTTATTGACATCCCATGTTTGATGATGAATAATTCCAGCGGATAATAATCATTTCCCTATTTTCTACATTGGTATTTCTGGGTATCAGTTTTTTTCAGACAGGTCCATTTGCATTGACGCAAGTTAACCATGAAAAATCCACCATTCTATAGTTTATATTCTCCAGTTATCCATGTTTTTCCCATTCATACAACCATTTAAGTATCCCACTAAATATCCCACTATATCATCCCACCACCACATTTATCCCACATTATCCCACCATATCATCCCATTCCTATCCCAGGCCCTACTGGAGCAACGGCAACTCTTCGCCAGCAATGCCTTGGAACAGGTGACACAAAGACATGACGGGACCGAAGGTGTTTATTATAAATGTATATGGGAGAACTATAATTGTTATCTTATATGTTTATTAATGTTTATTACTAATGTTCATTAATGTTTATTATAAATCCATATACGTATTATACTTATTTGTAAGGGTTTTTTGGAGCCTAGTTACACTTTCGAAACAAATGCTATATGGAGGTTTCCTGAAGGTTTAGTTCATGGATGTTCATGGAAAATCCATCTATAAATGGATGAGAACTGGGGGTACCCCTTTTTTAGGAAACCACCATATGCGATAACTGTAATTATTATAACGGTAACGATATCCATAATAATTACGCATTGTCGTGTAATTATGGAATGCTATATATGTTCGGAAAATGAGAACATGATATTGGATCATAAAGTTTGCTTGTTTTTTTCACACTTATGGTATAATTTGATATACTAATTAGTTTTTGACATGCGATAATGATGATTGAATTCCTATAGCATTAGTTTTGGAATACTATAACTTTTGATAATAACTAGTCCCGTTGTTTAATTCTGATTTATGACATTCCCAAAGTGAGCAAGACGTTGCGTTGTAATTTCTTGTCTGAATGCAATATATATATATAACTATAGTGTTAGTAAAGCAATGATAACCAGCTATATTTTGATGATTTATACCTTTCATTTGTCACCAAAAATGCTAAATCAAGGCATTCTTGATTACCAAGCACAACACGAATCATAGTACCAGGTGGAATACTAGAATTTATGATAAAATAAAACATAACTACTATGACCATAGTTCCATTATTCCTAAGAACACTTGTGATTATGATTATGATATTGCAATGTGCAGTGTACTGCAAACAATTACATGAAGCCAGAGGTTGTTGGAGTGTTGGGAACATCATGTTTCCAAAAAATGATACCACTTGTAATTTGTTTGGGTTTCAGTACACATCATCATCATCATCACCATCATCATCATCATCGTCATCATCATGTGTTATTTTACGTTTTTGCATGGGCAAAACACAACATGTCATAGTGTTATGCCGTCCCAGGCCGTGAAAAGCAGATCGATACCAGTCCCTTGTCACGGAAATGCCTTAGGTTTGCCTTGGAAATGATGGTGGTTCTATGGGAAATGGTGGTTCTATGGGAAGTGATCCTGAGATCATGAAAATTTCATATCTTTGATTTGAGAAGTGCTTCTATAATTTGTTTGGGTCAATGGATTCGTTCAAAGAGCCATCTAGAGAAGATGGTTTTAATTACCTGCACCCTTCAGGATTGGGATGAATGTATCAACAGAGAAACCACCAATGAAACTGGATATGTGTCCAGATGTTTCAAGCAAATACGTGGCATTTCACCTGTAGTTTGTTGGGAAGTAAACTGGAAGCGCCTGTGGTACTCTCTGATGATTATGGCTGGCAGGGGAAATCTAACCCATTTCCACAGCAAATTCCAAAAGGAGCACATAAGATGACAGGACATCATGGTATGAGTTGAGATTTTTTGAAGCATCGTGTGGCATTTTGTTGTGTTCTGGCTGCCGATTTTGGTTTGATACATTCCAGGAGAAACACTCATGGTTTGTTTCATAACTCAACAAATGAAAGACTGGCTGGTGGTTTCAAGCATTTTTGATTTTCCATAATGTATGGAATAATCCGTCCCATTGACTTTCATATTTTTCAAGATGGTTAAAACCAGCAGCCAGAAGATGTTTTTTCATATCGATGGATGGGAGTGATTTGAGCTGCTTGGATTATCTTGGGAGCCTTCTGCCCAGTCGATGTCAATTTGCCATCGATATCGCCATCCGTAAACTGATTGCGACCGCCATGTTTGGATGTGGTACTAGGGGATTGTTCCACATGTCTATGGTATTGTGTGGTCATATATGAATAAAGATATGTATATATATATATATGTTTAGATAGATAGATAGACAGATAGATAGATGTACATGTTCACCACATGGCATCCAGAATCGAGGCACTGAAGGAAGCGATGAAACTGGCCGAGTGGTTATCCCAGCATTGGTGAATCAGAGGCGGTGGGTGAGACTATCACTTTATATACGTGTGTGTATATATATATATATATATAGGGTAGTGGCCTGAGGTTCCCCGGAAGGCAATTGAAGTTCATTGTTGTCAACGTTGAAAAATGTATTTTTTCATTGTGTTTTACCTATATATATATGCACACATACTATATGCACATATATACACAGTATATGTTGTTGTTTGATTCGTTGTCCGTGGACCCCATTGAGATTGAATCAAACTTGAAATTTCGCTGTGACAAGTCATGATCGCCAGATCTTGAAGTCGTCATGCTTGCCAAGTTGACAAGTTGACAAGTTGACAAGTTGACATGGGATGCTTTCCGGATGATGGGGGTGTTAAGATATGGCCTTGCAAACGTCATGAAATCCGGATTTTACCCTCTGGTAAACGAACGTAACTATGGAAAATCACCATGTTTAATTGGTAAATCCACTATTTCAATGGGCCATTTTCAATAGGTTTTTGTAAACGTTTACCAGAGGGTAGAGGATGTTGAACATGGATGGCCGCTGGATCAACATTGAAGCGCCAGTTTGAGTCTGATCGATTGAGCCAAAAGGATGGGATTTGACATCTGCCGAATTGACCACGTTCCCATGTAGTAGAAATATTAAAAATGGTGATGTTCCATAGTTATGTTAGTTTACCAGAGGGTAGTAGAAATACACATCACATCATATCACCATCGTTTTAATTATGTCCCTAGGAACATTTATATTCAGTTAAATCCTTTAGTTTCACCACAAAAACTAGTTTCAAATGATGCAGCATATTCCCAACAGAATCATGGCCAACTGATTTGATCATTGTTTTGTTACATAAAGTGTCTTTTTTGAACCGTGCTCCCTTTTCTTGATTAGACCTTGTCCCCAGCGAGCATTCCCTCTACATTGTGGAGAAAAGAGGGATTGACCCTACAATAGTTTCCGTGTCACGATGATTTTCCCATGTCTAATATATACTCCAAAGAAGCAAACAGTATGTGTTCTTCCCAATATTTATCGCATGGTTGTTTAGTCATTTCCCTACAACGGCGCATTCCCATTTCATTCTGATATTGATTGGATCATGTTCCCCAAATGCAATTTTTATTAAACTCCATCTTCAAAAATATTCCCCAGGTGGGAAAAAACAACTGTTGGGTTGTGTTGGATCATTCTCACCAATGACTGTTCGAACAAATTATTGGATTTCCATTTTTATTGTCAGATTTCTCTTGGATCATTTTGTTTCCCATAGAATGGTTTGTTTTTCTATAGACGTACCCTCTGGTACTTTGTTACATAGCCATGGAAAATGGCCCATTTATAGATGGTTTACCTATTTAAAAATGTTATTTTCCCAGGGTTTTTTTGAGGCGTATGTGTATTTGTATGTACTTGTACGTATAGCATCCCATGTGTTTCCACAGTATTCTTTCCGTTGCGCTTTCACCAGATTCTTGCTTGTGTTTATTATCTATTAACAGATGACTAAGACTAAGAATCATTGCCTTTGGTCATGATAATTGTGCCAATCTAGTTTTATCTGATCATATTATAGAGTAAGTCATCACCATGTTTCCAGGACTACTTTAGATGGAAGCCCATGGGAAACATGTTCCCAGATGAATTCTGGTTTTTGAGAATGTTATCATGCACATGATATGAGTCATTATCAACCATCATGAAAATTATATTGGCTGTCCCAAATCCCGACTTTAACTCATCCAAGAATTGGATGCAGGGAACATCTACAGGAAAACTCTACATTCAGGGTAAAAAGAACATGGTCTCTTGTCCCTCAACCCAATCCATTGATTTCAAAGAGAACAACTCCAAGTCTACCACATTTTTACTGGTAATATACCCTCCGGTAATTAAACGTAGCTATGGAAAGTCACAATTTATTAGAGCGATAAATATCATCATGTTTATCACTCATATCTATGAGACATGGCTTCCATAGCAAACTGTTAAAGTACCAGAGAGTAAATCCCAACTAATCCCCAAGTCATGGTATTTTCATGTTACCATAGCTATTATCAATAACTATTGGGATTCACTAGAAAACATATTAGTCCCCATAACATATATATATGTATATATATATATATCATTATGTGTGTATAATGTCAACTAATGGTATTTTCGTTTTGCCATAGCTAGTATCATTGCGGGACTAACCACAATATTACAGTAATTGGTTGGTGGTTTCAAACATGTGTTTTTCCATTCAGTTGGGAATTTCATCATCCCAACTGACGAACTCATATTTTTCAGAGGGGTAGGTATACCACCAACCAGGTAATCCATTCGCCATGGTTTTCCCCGGAAAACCCTTGTTTTCCGCTGCCAAGGCTTGCCGAGATGGACAATGAGTTGCTGGGCTCTTCGCACCGGGTGCTGGCGGAGGAGATGGTGCTGCGCGCGACCCGGCAATGCATTGATTGGGAAAAATGGCAGTTACCCTCTGGTAAACAAACATAGCTATTGAAAACGGCCATAGACATAGTTGATTTACCCATTCAAAATGGTGATTTTCCATAGTTATGTGAATTTACCAGAGGGTATGGGATTTCAATGGATTTAATGATATATATATATATATGACTGGGTTTATGGGATGGATTAGAATGGTCATTAACAATCATAAACATTCATAACAAGGTTATATGTATCACTAACTAACGTATTCCTCAGGTTGTATATATAATTATATATATATATTTGTTTAATCATCAACAATAATAAATGGGATTATAATGATATATATATATATATCTGTATAATTATATATATAACCAACTAGCTATATGGCCCAACTAACAGTTATGAATGCCCCTAGTTTTGGGATTATATAACTGCAATGACAGCTGTGCATGACATAACACGTTACTGCATGTGAACCTTTTGAGACTGTTGCCCCTATCCGTAGGGAGGGGCTCGAGCACGCATAGCCCAAAGGAAAAGGGTGCATCTGCCTGC
>Ga0126342_10002845_pt1 | contig 27735 bp, 30 predicted proteins | sample Cyp1metagenome_FD_92528 | JGI IMG/M metagenome (GOLD analysis project Ga0126342, IMG submission 92528) | Coral microbial communities from Lord Howe Island, Old Settlement Bay, Australia - Cyphastrea 1 metagenome | ecosystem: Host-associated > Invertebrates > Cnidaria > Coral ... | reverse complement strand
TTATATATATATATATATATATATTATATTATATATTATATATTATATATTATATATTATATATATATTATATTATATTATATTATATTATATTATATATATTATATTATATTATATTATATTATATTATATTAGATGTATGACGTGGCAAGTGGCATTTACATGCATATATATATAATACAATATAATATAATATAATATAATATAATATAATATTATATATATATATATTATATAATATTATATATATATATATATATGTTCAGCGCAAGGTGCCATGGCCGCGTTTCTTGCAATTGCTTGGCATCGTGGCATTCGTGGCCACACCCTGGGGACATGGTCTTGATACTCATCGCTTTTGGGAGGCCTTGACAGGTATCGCTGGTATCGCTGGAATGATTTGAAGATTTTGAGGGCTATGAGGCCGATTGCAAAGATTGTAAAGTAGTTGCGCAGTCACACCTAGGCTTGACCTTGTGTTGGCTTGTTGGTTACAACGGTTACAATAGGTCTTGCTGTTGGATTCGATTGTGTAAAACCTCAGCCCTGCTGTACACACCAAGCCTTGCAGGTGTTGATGATGGGCAGTGTGCCCGTGGTTTTGTCATCGCCATTGGATCGTCTCTATGAACAGTTGCTCGGGTCCAGCTTGCTTCCTTCCCGGCTTCGGGGGACAAGTCGTTCACTTTCTCAAGTTTTCAAGAGCCGGTCATGATGGTTTGATGTGACTCTAGGAAGGTGGAGTCAAGGACACGGTATCCGACTTTGCTGCGAAGTTTGTTTAGAACTGGTGACAACATCAACCCATCCTTCTGGACGTCAAAGGAAGATTCGAAAGTTAGCGGTCAGATATGTATGCTATATCAATGTATATTACAATATTACATATCATAAAATATCATACATTTATTTTGCCGTCTAAAGATATTCAGATAGAAATGGTTGCGGTCCCCTAGAATTCCCCAGTCTCCCTAGACTCCCTAGACTGGCTCAGGTTTCCAGTGATCATTCTGCAGAATTGGCAGGAGGCGCAGCCCAACGCCACCTGGCATTGGCGTCGGCAGATCCTGCGGCGCTGGGGAAGGGAACCGGTTTCAGAAGAGCTTCTTGGTGTGGAATATGATGTTTTCGACAAAACATGTTGCAAACTAAACCAACTACAAATTTGTTACAGTTTGTTACAATGAGAGAAGGCTTCTGATGTTATGTCATGTTATGTCATTTTTGAAGAAAGGAGGGAGAGGCAAAGCAGATGGATGATGGATCATGTTCGATTTGATAGCAACACCAATTCCTGAAGAGATTCCTGAAGAGTCTTTGGATATAATCAAATTCAGTTTGGGATCTTAAGGAGTGACTTCAAAGCGGGTCGACAAGCTTTGCCCATTTGCCCAGGGTGCGACTTCGATTGACCACCGAATTCTGGGCAAAGCTGATTCGTCAGAAGCACCTCGAAGAGCTGACACGGTGAGATCTCAAGACACAGCGGGTACATCAGCGACATCTTCGTCCGAGTGCTTATCCAGGTGATTCAGGATGATTCAGGTGCGACTTGTGGCATTTGCAGTGTACACTATACATGTGTACTTGTCCGTTTCCACTGCAATTGGCCATGTCATTTCATGGTACATGGGGTGCACGATGTGCATGTTTCAAATATACTCACAGTTTCCATTTGGGTGCTGATGAACCTCGCTAGAGGGAGTTGTTCCTACTCGCCCTGAAGTCGACTCTATCTTCGACCTGGCACCTAGCACTGCGTAGCACCGTTGCTTGGTCAAAGTCTTGAACATCGAGCTGATGCTGAAGATGCAGATGCTATCAGATGCTATCAGATGCTATCAGATGCTATCCGATGCTAATGTGACGGACCGTGAGACCGGGTCAGACCACAGGTTGGAGTTCCGAGAATTTCAAAATGTCGTCTGACCCGGTCTCACGGTCTCAAGGTCTCACGGTCCGTCTCCAAGGGATTTTGGCGAATTTGGTGCCGAAGCTTGCTCTGGAGCTGTGCGGGCAGAAAGAGGCCCGGAGGGTACAATGCGTCATGCAGCAGCACGCTGCTTTCTGGCAAAAAAGATAGCCCGAAAACGTGGAAGTTAGGCAGCTGATACTCACATAATCTCACATATCTCACATGCATTGATCACTTTAGTGGTGCCATCCCTGCCAAGCCTTTCCTATCTTTCCTCCATAAGATTTTGGAAAGGAAAGATGGAAAGGCACGAAAAATCTCCGCGCTTTGTGGCTCAAAGCTTCGGCGACATGGTGCAGTCACCACGGGAGTCAGCATGGCTTCCTGATGTGGAGGTCTTCTCCCAAAGTGCGAAGGCATGGCTTCCAGGGCGGGTCTCTCTGCTGGCTGCTCCTGGGAAGATCACCGTGTGCTATTCCCTCGAGGCGCTTTGCGCGAAACATATGAAGCATTGCTCAAAGTTTTGTAAAGCCACAAGCCTACTACAAGCTGCAACATGTCAGATGCGATTCAATTCACCCTTAAACTGGGCTTTCAGAGATTGGTCCCAGAAAAAATTTGGTAGTACAGTACAGCGTTTCCTTGAGTTCATGACCCGTTCAGACACCGCCAGGGCAAGAAGTGTCGCAAGCATCTCAGCCCGTTTACACAGATGATCCGAGTGGAGGACAGGATCGAGGAATCTGAGGAAGAGGCAGATCCAGATCTGTCCTTTCACCAGGCTCGCTCGTTGTCGCTAGTTTCTTGACTATACAAGACTTTTCGATCGAAACACATTGGGATGATGTGTTTATAGGCTGAATCCGTGGCTGAATCCCTGAATGGCGTCAGGTGTTTCGCTTTTTCTTGGGCGACCTCGCAGAGACTCCACAGTACTCCTTGCAGCGGACCTTGGAGAAAGCTGCGCAGATGGAACGACAGCAGAAGCACCAAGCAACTCGCCTCACAACTAGCCTAACTAGCTCCCTCCATCTCCCTCCGGCTTTGGGTTGAATGGGACTTCTCTGGCATTACAGTCAAAGGTTGTGTGAAGTTGTTCATGTATTTCTATGCCAATATCATCCAACCAAAATTTACAACATGTAGTAGGTGGTGGTTAAATTCTTTGTCCTTGCTCTTGGTTCTGAAAGCTTAAGGGTAAGGAAGTTGGAGTGTTTAGATGCCCACCACTTGTAGCCAATTCTATAGACTTGTGATCAATCAAAGTTCTTGTGAACGCGCACACACACACAGACACACAGACACAAATACACATCGCACATCAAGCATCAAGTGTGCTGGGTATCAGCATGTTGGTTTCCAAGCAGGTCTTGATCCGTTCCAAATCCTTCGTTATAAAGGCCTCCTTTGCAATTTCTGCCTGCATGCCAGGCTGATTCCATTGGCCGTTCTTTCCCCATCGTGGCAAACATCTTTCACATTTCCCGAGGATTCCCCTTTGCATTCTATTTCACAGGTTGGGATGCTGACGAAGTGTTGGCCCTGAGAGCCCTCTCATCAGTTGGAGGTTTCCTTTTCGTTTGTTTTGTCAAAAAATCGTCACGCTCAACTTGTCATGACTCAGGCACGCAGTATTCATCCTGCGTCTGCAACAAGAGCACGGGAGATTGCCGTGGAGGCGAGAGAGAACTATCACCATTACGGCGTGCTCTTTCTCGACGAGGTTGGTGCCAGTCATCTTGTTTCATCCAGTTTCATCGTCTTTGCTGACATGTTTCAACACCCAAAGCCAAGTGACCCAGTGACGTGAGCTGACGTGAGTGGTAGAGCCTGGTAGAGACTGTTGATATCACGGAAGGAGAACCCAGAGTTCAACGAAAAGCTCCAGCGTCGTGGCATCGTTCGACTGGCTTCGCTTCCTGCAAAGCTCATTGATGGAAGGCCACGAGCACGTGATCTGAGCTGAAATCGATATCATCTTTGGAATCCTACAGTCAGGAGTCAAGCGGAGCATTGGCGAATGGTTCAAGAATTGTTTGACTGTCAAATAAAATTGTGAGACTTCTCGTCCATCCAAGTGGACTCAGGTGACGTTTTCCAAGGAGCAGAGGCCCACAATTGTGGCTTCATGGCTGCATTGGCTGCGATTGCAGACCATGAAGATGGCTATTTGGTCCGCCACTTGCTCCAGCAGAACGAACACGAACACAACGACGATTTGTAGCTCGGCAGATGTTGAGTCCGAAAAAAAAGAAAAGATCAACTTTTCTCACGGAATTTGGCCTATGCCCAGTATGTCTGGTGACACACACACACACATATATATAATACGATTATATATTATATAGTTATCATTATTGTCATCATTATCATTATTATTATTTATTATTAGTACTATATATAATATATTAGATAATATATATTATATATTATAGATTCTATATTATATATTCTATATTATATATTACATCTTATATAAAATATTCAATATATATAAATATATATGTATATCATAGATAGATAGATAGATGGATGGATGGATGGATGGATGGATAGATAGATAGTTAGGTAGGTAGATAGATAGATTGACCGATCGATAGATAGATAGATAGATAGATAGGTAGGTAGGTAGGTAGGTAGATAGATAGATATATCGAATAGATTGATCGATCGATAGATCGATAGGATAGATCGATAGATCGATCGATCAGCTAGATAGATAGGTAGGTAAATAGATGGATGGATAGACAGATAGATCGATAGATCGGTAGATCGATAGATTGACAGATCGGAAAGATCGGAAAGATCGGAAAGAAAGAAAGAAAGAAATAAAGAAAGAAAGAAAGAAAGAAAGAAAGATAGACATGTAAATGCACACCACCACAAAACACCATGTATGATAGCATTACCATGTAGCGTCGCTGCTCAGTGAAAAGAGAGCTTAGCTGGCTTAGCTGCCGCTTACCGGTTTTAGCTTTAGGCTTATCAGTCCTTTTGGGTTTATAGGCATTGCCCCTGCTGAAGCCTGAAAATACAGGTTATCAGCCGTAGTCTCTAAAGCTATGGAGAGATCCCTCGGTGATGGATCTGGTGGTTCTGGTACTGGCAGTGCGTTGGTCCCTGCAACTGGTTCGGTAATCCCCACAGGTGGTGCTCCAGCGGCGAATCCGGCTGGAACAAACCCCACACCTATGACTGTAGATGATGGTTTTTTTTTACGAACCAGTTCAGGCGTACTTTCAGTGTGTGCAGGACAATTTCACTTACATCAGTGAGGTAAACATCGACCTGTTTAGACAGGAAGCGGAACAGAGGATGTCAGGATTATGAAACCCGTAGTCTGAACGTTGAGTAAATGTGTTTCAATGAAATTGCTCAACAACGCGCAGAAGCTGACACCCGACATGAGCAGATGGCATCAGAACTAACTGGATTCATGATGTCTCGCAGCCGCACAGTAGCTGAACAGGAAAATTTGAACTTGAGGAAGGAGCTCAGTGAAGCAAACGCCAAACTGAACTGCAAATGCCGTAGCGCTGGAAGCAGAGCAAAGGGCGAACCAAAAGGTTTCCCATGTAACTAGCCAATAAGAAAGCAGGTACTCTGAACTCAAGACAAACCTGGAATGCAAGAAAATCGTAGATGAAACAGTCGACTATGCAAGGCAACGAATGGAGGAATTCAAGAAGGAGGAGCATCAAGGGTTTCCAAGTTTTGTCATGTATAGTACAAGATTTGGGAAACGCAGCAATCAAGAAGTGAGAAGTGAGGCTGCTGTATGCATTGAGGAAGCCACCCCAATTCCAAACCAGAAAAGAATCTCTTTGCTGGTACTCTACACCATCAGCATGCAAAAAGAGTGGTATGGTGAGAGACTTGTCCTGCACCTTTCCTTTGGCAACCCCAGTCCTTTTGTCAAGGCATATGGGGTGAGCCATGAACCTGTCATCGCTCACATACTCTACACCTCTCCGAAAACTGTCTAAGTCTTCCACACCAAAGATTTTGTCAAACTGGTCTGGATAGTGGTTGAAAATGTTTGAAAACAGCAGGTGAGGGAGCATGACGCCAGCCATGTCCAAACAAGGCTTGGAAGTTTTAGGGCCTTGGCATTCTGTTTCCACAGATATTCCTTTGCTGATCCGGCAATCTTTGAGGAATTGTGCGCAAATATCTCTATGCACATTTCCTCCCTGGGCCCCAAACGGCCCTGTGGCTGCTATTCTGTGAAGGTCTTGGCCTTGAGCACCATCTAAAATGGCTTTGTGTGCCACTTCCTGCACTAGCTTGGCACTCAGCTGAGCAGTGATCAAGGAGATGAGAGAGGAATGCAACAAGCAAGAAGAGCAAGCTGCAGAACACAATTTTCAATTCCAGGAACGGGTAGATGAACTTGTAGAAAAGTTGAACAAGCAAAACGCCCCTACGCTTAGGATCGAGGAACTTGATCAAGGTGCAGGTGACATCCTAATCGAAGTGTTTGCAACGCCCAAAGGTCCTGCGAGCGCGGAGGCTGGGGCAACGCCCATGCCAAACACAGCAAAGAGTAATCTAGCTGCGGATGCAAGGGGGAAGTTGCACAGTTTGTTCACTACTGCTACCCCAGCAGGATCAACCGCTCCCCCACAACTTCCACCATTGCTAGTGCAGAGACAACCACACGAAAACGTGAATCAAGAACCTAGTGTGCGAAGCCCGGTGATTGCAGCTAGCGAACCCGACAAACTCAAGACTGCAGATGTAGGTGCTGGTCTTTCTGGACAACAGCTTTTGGATCTCATCAGTAGGCTAACATCAAAAGATTTAGACGGTGAGAAGCTCCGAACAAAAGAGGCAGAGACCATCAAGCTGAATGACATGCCTGCCCCTGAGGCCTATCTCCATTGCCGCAATCACGTCAGGGATGAGGTGAAGTCGTGTTCGGACAAACCTGATGAGGCTTGGATTTGGCTCAATGAAGTCTTGGACAACAAGACCCCTCGGGAGAAGTTGGAAGAGAAGCTGCAAGATCCGGGTAAATTCATCACTCTTGAGACAAAGTTGTCGGCAGCGTTAACTCGCTCAGCCAAGGTGATCTAGCAACCAAAGTTCACAATTTCAAAGATGAAAAGTCAAGGAGCGGAATCCAAGTCAGAGGTAGGAGAGTCCTTTTGATGTTTGAAGACTACTTCAGGACGTCTGAGGAAGCTGGCAGTCTCTACTTGCGCCATGCATCACTCAAAGGTATGCTTGTATTGCAAAGGGTAAAGGGTTGCCAAAGGCTACAAAGGCCATGAAATTTTCAATGTCACAGGGCTGTTGTGTTCTCATCAAAAGTGGAATACATCAAGATCCCCGCAACTGGTGAACAGCATCGAATGTATGACAACAACTATCCCATTGCGGAGTCAGTACCAAAGCCTGACAGGTTGGTTGCCCATCGTGCACAGGTCATTGCTTGCCAGCTGCAGGAAGTCATCAAGCTCTTCAACTGTGACCCGCAGCCCAAGTGCCGTTTCAGATGCAATAATGAGGAAGGTAGTACAACATGTAACCACTGCAGATCATTGATTGGTCACAAGAACAAGATTAGCAATATTCATTTGCCAACAGTTGCAGCACCAGCATCAAAAGATGGATGTGTTTGGTTGGTTGATACTGGTAGCGAACAGGATCTCATCAGCGAAAGCATGCTGAACACGGCAAAAGCCACAAATCGTCGTACCAGTGATGCTCCGATCAGTCTCACAACTGCAAATGGTTCCACACGAGCGGATGAGGTGGCCGACGTAAGGGTCGATGCCATGCACAAGCCATTCACTCCATACATCCTTGAAGAAACTCCGGCAGTGTTGTCAGTAGGAGTTCGGTGTATGGAGCAGGGATATAGCTTTGTGTGGCCGGCAGACGGAAAGCCGTACTTCATCTGTCCAGATTTAGGAGTCATTGAGCTGAGTGTGGATGGCACAGTTCCTGTGATTGACTCGTCATGTAGAGCGCTCAGCAGCAAGCAGTTCAAAAAGGACTGCAGCTTGCTGAAGCTCTTTGCCATGGTTTCCGCCAAGGCAGCTGAGCCCGAGGAGGAGGGTGTTGATGAAGGAATCCTTCCTGATAGCCAGGCCGAGCACGTTCGTACTCGAAAGGCTGCAGACCTTGAAGCAGAAGCTTGTAGCGGTTCCCATCAGTTTTGATATCATTGTCGCTGACCACACTGTAGTCAAAGCTAATGTTGAGGAAGGCGCCAAAGGTGAAACGGTGGCATTGGTCATGAAGGACGGCCACACACAGTTTCGACATGTTTACCCAAGTCAAAGTAGCTGCTTTCAACCACTTTCTGTCGCACAAGGACGAGGTAGATGCAATGTACACTGACAACTCAAGAGAACTGATTTCGACAATTGGGGGGGAACTTGGAGTTATCGCCATCAAACATCAACTGAGTATGTAGACAGCCCGAAATCTTTTGTTGAGAGAGAGATCCGACACATGCTTGAGGGCACTCGGACAAACTTGGTCCAGTCGGGTCTTCCGTTGCAGTATTGGCCACTTGCAAGGCAACATTTTTCGATTGCAGTGAACGCCACTCCTCAGTTGAATGGTGATGATGCCGCATGGAAACTCAGGTTCGACGAGGATTTTCCGGGTCAGTTGATTCCATTTGGTACAAAAATACATAAAAATACTATTTTGGAACAATCCAAAGAGGGCTGACAATTCTTCCGGAAAGATGTCCCCTACTGCGAATGACGGTGTGTTTTTGGGATACCATATTCAACCTGGTTTTGCATGGAAAGGTGAGTCTCTTGTAGCCAAGCTTGAGGCATTGGACTACCATGTTGAAAATGGCAGCATCACCGTGCAGCGTGCACGACGAGTAGAGCTCATTGCAGGAGGATTCGCCTTCCCACCCCCTGCATTGAAAGAGGCAAAGAGCCCAAGCCAGATCGTCTTCAAGACAATGTTATTGCTGATCCACGTCCACTTCCATTTCAATCACCACTGCGAGCGGATGGACAAGCTGAACAGAGTGAAGAAGCAGTTGACAAATTAGCGGAGGCAGTACCTAACGTACTTGCCGAGGATGACAGACCAGCTGAAGAGAAAATCTTTCCTGAGATATCCTGAGATCACATATACTCCAACTTTAAAGTTCATTCCGGATGGCTACCGTGGGGGTGGCATTCGTCTTGTGAAGACATACCAAGGGCCAAAGTGCCCAGGTTCGATCCTATCAGATCTGTGGAGAATGAGGAAGCCGAGAAAATGGCAGGGGGTGGCAGTGCATCATCAAGCTCTGCCACAAAGGGTCCGAAGAAAAAGAAAAGTACCGCAGCAACTGCGAGGAAGCTTCGGGTAAACCCTAGCCCCTCAGGTGAGCCAGGAACTGCACAGTGTTGGGAAGTCATGGTACCAAAAAGTCATCCGGTACGGCCGCGCAGACTGGGAAGAGAGCTAGGCCAGCACGGTGCAGATGATTGTTTCTGTACAAAGCCACATTTGGTGTTTCCCCCAGTGTGCATTTGTGGTCGGCAAGGCAGGGTATAAAGCCCTCGCCATAGTAAATTGGCAGTCTTGCTGACCTGAGGGGGGTGTAAATGCACACCGCCACAAAGCACCATGTATGATAGCATTACCATGTAGCGTCGCGGCTCAGTGAAAAGAGAGCTTAGCTGCTGCTTAACGGTTTTAGCTTTAGGCTTAGCAGTCCATTTGGGTCTATAGGCATTACCCCTGCTGCAGCCTGAAAATACAAGATAGGTAGATAGATAGGTAGATAGACAGATAGAAAGATGGATAAATCGATAAATCGATAGATCGATAGATCTATAGATCGATCGATAGATGGATAGATAGATAGATGACAGATAGATAGATACATAGATAGATAGATAGATCGATAGATAATTAGTAGATTACATAGATTAGATTAGATTAGATTAGATCGATAGATACATTGATTCTATAATGGTATTAGTCTGTTTTAGTCACTTGGGTATGCATTTGCTTTGTGAGTGTTGCCTCAGTCTTCTCACAATCGGAAAATGGCTGCTGTGTCTTGACATTTCTAGAATTCTGTGCTGTGTCAGGAATGCTGAAGGTTGCTATCGAGTGTCTCTGTTTCTCAACACCAGTAGCAGAAACCTGGAGAAATATCGGCAAGTTCATCCCAGCTTGATTGCGTCAGAGCAGGAGGTCTTCTTTTCAAATACGAGGCCTCTACCCCTCTGTCAAAGGTGTTTTTTTTTGGTGCTTGGCCTCTATGGTCGCAGTATGTGATGCAGTGGGAAATCCCTGATCCCAGATGGTCTTTCCGAGTTTTGATTTCATTTTTCAACTTTTCAGCACTTTCAACACTTTCAACATGTCAACACATTTTTCAGGTAGAATTCTTTTGCAATTTTCACCGAGCTTCAGGCTTTTCATCACTTTCACATACTTTCACATATTTTCACATATTTTCAATCTTTCACGACAGGAACTCCATCAAGGCCGCGACTCGCGGCTCCTGGCGGACCGTGGTCGTTGATGATGTCGTGCCGGCCGACTGTAACCGTCCGGGATGGCCGCGAGCGTGTCGACCGAATGGACCTCTGTGGCCCAGCGTGATCGAAAAGGCCTTCGCCAAGGCATGTGGTGGCTATGAGAAGATGGATTTTGTGCCTCGTAAAAAAAAATTCGAATCCTGGTGATATTTTTTTGCATCGCAACATCGGAGTGGTGGATTCTTTAGATGATCTATTCACAACCAAACATTTTGGGGTGAAGACTGCCAAATTGAACCCATCAGCGTGGATTCGTGATGAGTTTGATTTCTGGATCCGTAGCAAGGGTTCCCGTTTATTTTGGGGGTCTGGGGGTTGAGGGTGTGTTCGCTCGACGTTGCGTTTATGTTCGCAACCGTTCGCAACCGTCCGCGTGAGGGCCGTATGGCCGTGCCTATGGGAAGTTCTGCAAAAGGGGTCATTTTTGGAGGTTTCAAACGCCGCGTTGCTTCGTTTCGCGTGGCAGGCGTGGCACTTCGCGACATTCAGACGTGTTTTGTAACGTGTCGAAAGTCGTTTTGTGTGGCAGGGGCAATACTTTTGCGACGTTTTTAGAAGATGTGTTGCAGTTTTCTTGGCAGGCGCAGCACTTTGGACGTGCCCATCGTCATTTTGCGTGGCAGGTGCAGCAGTTTAGGCGTGTCGTGTTGCGTGTTTTTGCGAATCGCATTGTCAGGGCTGCATCAAGTGGCGACAAGGTGCAAATTCCGTGGCAGGCGTGGCATTTTGTGAGCAGCTGTGATGAAAATTGACGGAAGCCTCGCACGAGACATCGATTTTGAGGTTGCAAATTTTGACGTTCTAAGTAAAACTCGTCGGAAAACATCGATTTTGAAGCTACAAAGTGTGAAAATTGGAGGAACTCTCGCGCGAAATGCTCGTTTTGATGCTCCCACCTGTCTCGTCTCGAGTCTCTGGTTTTCCTGTGGCCTCGCCGTGTGTATGGGGGAAGCTGCAAAACCTCTCCTTTTCGAAGGTTTCCAAGCAGGTTGCCATGTCGTTTTGCGTGGCAGACGCAGCGCTTTGTGGCATTCCAACCTGTTTGATAACGTGTCGACAGTCGTTTTTGTGTGGCAAGCGCAATACTTTTGCGTCGTTTTCACAAGATGAGTTGCAGTTTTCGTCGCAGGCGCAACATATTGGAGATCTCTAACGTCATTTTGCGTGGCAGGGGCAGCACTCCACACTCCACACTCTACACTCCACACTCCACCCTTTACACTTCACACTCCGCACTTTACATTCCACACCTTACACTCTACACTCCACACTCTACACTGTACACTCCACACTTTACACTCCACACTTTACACTCTACCTACACTTTACACTCCACACTCCACACTTTACACTCTACACTCTACACTTTACACTCTACGCTTTACACTACACTTTACACTCTACCCTTTGCAGTCCGCACTTTGCACTCCACACTGTGCACTCCACACTTTACAGTCCACACTGTGCACTCCACACTCCCCACTTTACACTCCACACTCTACACTTTACACTCTACGCTTTACACTCCGCACTCCACACTCTACCCTTTGCACTCCGCACTTTACACTCCACACTGTACACTCCACACTTTACAGTCCACACTGTACACTGTACACTCCACACTCCCCACTTTATACTTTACACTCCACACCCCACACTTTTCACTCCACACTTTCCGCTCCACACTCCACATCCGCACTTTACACTTTAGACTCCACACTTTACACTCCACACTCCACGCTATACACTCCACACCCTACACTGCACACTCTACACGCGACACTCCCCACTTTACATACACTCCACACTTTACATTCCACACTCTACACTTTACACTCCACACTCTACACTTTACACTCCGCACTTTACACTCCACACTTTCCACTCTACACTTTGCACTCCACACTCCACACTCTACACTCCACACTCTACACTCCACACTCCACACTCCTTACTTTACACCCCGCACTCCACACTCCACGCACTACATTCTACACTCCACACTCCAGCACGCACTGCACTTTACGCACTCCACACTCCACACTCCTCACTCCACACTCTACACTTTACACGCCACACTTTACACTCGACACTTTACATTCTACACTTTGCACTCCACACCCCACACTCTACACTCCACACTTCACACTTTACACTCCACACTCTACACTTTACTTTACACTTGACACTGTTTCACTCCTCACTTTACACTCTTCACTCCACACTCTACACTCCACACTCCACACTCTACACTCCACACTCTACACTTTACACACTCTGCACTCCAAACTCCACCCTTTACACTCCACACTCCTTACTTTACACTCCACACTCCACACTCTACACTTCCCACTCCACACTCCAGACCCCACACTTTACACTCCACACTCTGCACTTTACACTCCACACTCTACACTTTACACTCTACGCTCCACACTCCACACTTTACACTTTACACTTGACACTCCACACTGTACACTCCATAGTTTACACTCCAGACTCTACACTCCACACTGCACACTTTGCACGCCACCTTCTTCTATATTCCAGAGCCTACGGTGCATTGGCATGGTAACAGGGGAAACATGTACAAGACTGTTCAAATAAACTCTTTGAGAAAAGTGTGCTGCGTGACTGCATTTCCATGTGTTTCGACATCTGTGCCATTAACATACGTGTGAGCATTCGGGTTCGTGAACTGCATCGATTTTTTTCGAAAAAATATCTTCATTTTCTCTTTCTTTCACCAATATTTTTGCTTTGATTTGACATTTACCTTATTGAGCTCCAACATTCGCTCCATTCCGGATTCACTCACGGATTCATGCAGATTCATGAAAAAAACAGATTCATTCATGCGTTTCACATTCATTCGGTTTCATTCGTATGAAATCGCGTTGATTCGGCATTTGTGCCTTCCTGTCGATTTGATGCGAATGCTCCATTCAGGTTCTTTTGTGTGATTCTCATGCATCCATGTTTGAATGCATTCAACTAGGATCCTTCAAGTGCTTTTCATGTCTTTCATTTGGTCATTTATGGAGTTGTTTTTGCATGTAATCTCGTCTATTGACTGCGACCAACCATTCTCTTAATAGTTACACTTTTTCACTGTAGGGTCTGTAAACGTTCAGTCATGTCTTGCATCTTGAGCATTGTGTTCATTCCATTTACATCCATTTACTGTTCAGTCAAATCGGTAACTTTTTCATAGGTTTAATGACTGGACCGATTGCCTTGCTGATTGACATGTTACTTTTGACTTTTGGTCATGCGCTGACCTGTCTCCATCAGCTCTGACGAGGTGGATCTCACAGATGCTCTGGTAATTTTGACGGGGCAGAGCACCTTTCGCATCGAATTGGCACGACTGGAAAACTCTGCACACAAGAAGCTTCTTGTCACTTTTGGAATCACCGCTAGAAAAAATTGGAAAACACATCACTGCCATGACACAAAAAATTGAAGCATTGAACACTTTCCAGAGATGTCTACAGCACAATGTGTCTACCCTGTTCCAGGCTATTCAGGGACCTTTGCGAGTACAAAAGACGAGGGATTTTGGTCACTGCTGGCATCTTGCAGCCTGAGGCAAGTTATCTTGTCAGCATTGCAGGTTTTTTCTTATATTTTTAGCAATGTTGGGATGCTGTTTCTTGATTTACGAAATGAATTTGGTGTTCAGAGTTGTCGAAGTCTTTGAACATTTGCTTGATATATTGCTAGAATTTCCTAGATGTCTTCGTATGAATTCGGATTCGGCGTGGGACGGCAGAGGCTCGGGTGTTGCCAAATGGCTTGGTGACCAAGCACGCTTACACTCTGCTGGACTTAGTACCTGTCTTGGACCACACCAGGAGGTGGGATTTGCTCTCGGGAAAGGGACATGGTGGGACTTGACCAGAGCGGACAGGAGCACACTCAGATGTTAGGGCTGTTAGGGTAGCCGCTGCCAAGTAGCATCAAGTAGCGCCAAACATGAATTGCTAAGATCCATCTGTGCACCATCTCTTCCCGGCCAGCCTTCAGCCACTGAAACACGAATACAGTATACGATGTATACGATGTATACGATGTATACGAATACCACCAACATTTGCCAACTTCACCCTCTCACAGATTGCTGACGCTGGTGAAATTGCGGAACCCTTGGGGCCAAAATGCCTGGTGTGGTGACTTTGGACCAAAGGCAGATTGGGGGCATGGGGTTGTTGAAATCCAGAACAACCTTGACAACCTTTACGACCCTGAAAGGAATTGGCAAATGAGTTGGCAAAAATGAAACAAAGAACGCAAATGAACCTGGTGAATGTGTGGTCACAATGTTGTCATATCTTGTCATATCTTGTAATGTTTGTGACTGGAAGGATATGCGGTGGGATCCTGAACTGCACTGGAGAATCCATGGCGATGATCCTGGCGTCTTCTGCATGTGTTGGGAGGACTTTTTGCAGAACTTTACCAAGTTGCTCTGTGCGAATTCAAGTGAAGATTTTTCATTTGTTCGTATCTGCCCCTTTGCCAAATTTTGTCCCTTTAAAGGTTGTCTGAATCTTACTATAAACCATTATAAACCTTCCTTTTTCTTTCTCAAGGAATGGCCAGGAGCAGAGTCTATTTGGATCTCTTTGGCTCCCACTGAGGATTCATGTTTGCCAAGTTGGAGATAGTGCCAGTGCATGGCCATGAGCGCTGAACGTTGACATCCTCAGAGAAACCTGAGGTATATAATCGATTGTAGAAATTGTAGACTGCAGATGTGAAATTCATATGCAGCAAGAGGGTGGATTGGCTTTGATGCACATGCACAGACTTTGCAAAGAACTTAAAGACTGGGCCAGCACTGGCCAGCTTCACCTTCGCTGAATTCATAGGCCACGAGAAGAGGGTCGTTTTCGGTGAAAGGGCACCGACCTTCCTAGCTCAGTTTCAAAATTTGTCACTGCCATCATGACTGCCATCAATAAATGATAATAAATGTATACAATGAGATACAATGAGCCTGGGAAGACAAGCTACCAAATTGGCACAACTTGCCGCGCCAGTAGTCTTTCAGTCTTTCTATCTCTTTTCCACAATTTTGTGTCTTCGAATTTCCTGTCAGCGCTTCGCAGAAGCGAGCTCGCTGTCGAATGAGCCATGCATGAGACTAGTGAACAAGGGCTTTGCACTGAATTTCGCTGACTAATTTTCTTGACATCCTGTTTGAGAGAAGGACAACTATGTATAAGTCGTATAAGTGTGAAATTCCTGTCATCCTGAGCTTCACGGAGATCTCTTGCATCGCAGCCTGACCTCCCATTCCAATCATTGATCCGGTTCGATCGGCGAGTTCGCCATGCCGAAATCTGAAGGATCAGTGCAAGGCGGACACCGGGACAGCTTGCGCTTGTGACTCACTGTGCTTGCGCTGCACTTGTGCTGTAGGCCCCCATTGCGTGGTCTTGGATGTCCGTGTGGAAGGTCAGATCGTTTGAGCAGTTGCAGTGAGCAGCATTCACAGCAATGGCAGCTGGCAACCCCCAAGTAGCAGCCAGGTGCGCAAAAGCTCGTGGGCTGCTGGTTGCGTGCTTTGCGGCAGGCTTGTTCAATGTCATTTTATGATTACTTTCAGTTTCAGAAACGACTCGCATGGGGTCAGAAGGCATTGGTGTACGAGCAGATGAACATGCCGCCCAGAATGCACTATTTTTCGTGTTGAGTAGCTTTGGCAACTTTGAATCTTGAGATACCTAGGTCCATCATTTCTGTCCATGATGACTACTATGTGTCTTGGCAATTCTGGGATATCTTGGCATCGTTGCATCGGGGGTACTGTGCAGCTTAGTGCTTCATGTGCCTAGGTGTCTCGCTTGCCTTTGGCATACAGCAGCGAGACACAGGTTGCCAAAGCATTGGAGAATCTGGAGCAGGACCAGCTGGGCCAGCTCGACCAACATAAAAATGTCTGCTCAAATTTAGATGTCAGATTGATATAGATTGATATAGATTGATCAGATCCATCAGATCGATTGCGCATTCTCAGACCGCAAATGACCTTGAAGGACTGTGTTCTGCAACCCATGGGCTTGGCAAGCTGGCCAGGCTTGATTTCTGGAGTTGAATCCATATTGTCAATAGAGTCAATACGTTCTCATTTTGCTGCTTTTTCCTCCTTCATCTTCGGTCCGAATTTTTGAGTCTGATTTCTCCTCCTATCTTGCTGCCTGCTCTAGCACGGTGTTTCATGGAAACAAATTGAGTTCAGGGAGAACGTCAAGAGAATGTCAAGAGAATGTCGAGAGAATGTTGAGAGACGGTGAAGGTTAAGCCTCATTGCTGATCCAACTCTTAGTGTGCAGGTTTGGTGCCAGAACACCTTGCTGGATTGACGCAAGGACTACCTGTGGGGTGGGGATGCTCATGTGGCAAAGCCAAGCAGGAGGAATGGTTTGGAATAAATTTGGAGCCTAACTTTTCCGACAGATGGCATAGATTGGCATAGTGTGACACCCTCACTCGTAACTTGCTGAGGTCTCACGGTACCAAGAAGCGAAAGGCACATGTCTCGCAACATGCTTCACTTGGGATTCACAGCATGCACCATCCATGAACATCTGTGCCCCATATTCAATGCATTCAATGTATTCACTGTTCTGACTGTATTCACTGTTTTGACTGTTCTGACTGTTCCCATTCACCCTTGAAATTTCGAGTGTTTGATGTTGCAGCTTGTTGCAGCTTGTTGCAAGGCTGATGGTCGACTCTTTGCCATCGGTGAGGATGCCGGGCTGGCTGCTTTACGGTCTGCAGGGCAGGCTCTGGCTGCAGAGGCTGAGAGCCAAAGGGGTCGTTGGAACATGTTGGAACATGTTGGAACAGAGGATGGGGGAGCCAGGGAGCAGAGTTGCGGATGTTTCAGGCTTCCGAGCTGTCCAAGCTTCATTTGAGCATCTAAGCATGTTCTGGCAGGTTGGGGATGGGCTGCTTCAATATTGGACAGTAGATGCCACAAGGCACGGTTTTCGGGACAAGGTGCTCGTTCACATTGGGATTTGGATGCACGTCATATATGACAGATTCAGAGCAAAAGCTTGGTACACAAGAAAGAGACTGCAGTTGAAGGTTTCTAAACAAAATAAAAAATAACTTTAGCTCTTTGGCTCATCTTTTCGGCGTTAATCAACCCCGTTTTCAGCTCAGGTTGTTTCCCGTCGCCGCAGACGTTGTCAAGTCTTTGCCCTCCAACATCGCGCTTGAGGCCAGTTTTACTCTTCCTTGGCTTTCAAATTCAGGTTGAGAGAGGGGCCATAGTTGAATGGAAGCATGATTTCTGATATCTGCACCATCCAAAATGGATGAAAACAGCAAAAAAGAGAGTCCAGAGTCCAGTGCTCTAAAGGAGACAAAACATGACAAAACAACAAGAAGAAAGACAGGAAAGACAAGAAAGACATATGAAAGACATCACAAAAAGGACTAGCGAGCTCAAGCTTCGAAAGCGAGAGGTCGTCCTGGCAGTCTCTGAGTCCGATCAGCAAGAAGTGAAGGCATTGGACCATTGGATAGTTTTTGAAAAAGTGTTGTCGAGTCGGGATGTGGCGCTGGCAACAAATTCCTTGCCAGATCAAGCTTTTGCAGCAGGAGCTGACTTCCAAGGCGTTTTCGAATATTTTTGATGTGGTGTCCAACGTTCAATTTCCGTTTGCTCAAGCGCGTTTGTTACACATTGTTCGATGGTCAGGTTCGATTGGAATCACTCTTGTTGGCCGATGCCACCGTGGCTCGGAAGGCTCTCGCAATGCAAAGCAAAGATGACTTCCTAAAGAAAGGAAAGAGTTTTAGAATTTATGCACTTGATATGGACTTGATTTATCTTGATTTCATGCGGGCTGGCAATGGCTGGCACCAGGCCTTTCGAGAAGCTTTAGAGACACAAGGGTATAGCCTTGGCATGTCACTGTACGCCCGCGTTGTGAGTAGCGCCATGTTGCTAAAGTCTAAAGAGGAACGTGACAACGTAGTGACCGCCCCCACATCATGAGAGGGTCGTCTGAAGTGAAGCCAAACCGTTTCTGAAGTCCATCCCACTGATGCCGTCTTGCACAATACAACCTGGTCACAATCGGTCACAACCCCTCCAACAGAAGTAGCCGAAAGTCTCTCTGAGCCAAGCTCAATGGAATGTTGCGTACAGGCAAAGTTGTTTGGCACTGTGTCGAAACAATCGAAATCACAGTCTGGGTAGTGCTAAAAACTCAATAGGACCAATTTTTCAGCATGTCTCTTTGCCATGAGCGACCCGCATCTTAGGGACGCGAGGGTTCGCCGATTAGTGAATTAAAACCTGATCCAAACTGATCCTGCCTTTTATTCCCAACAGCAGTGGCTGTTGGGTTTCAATCTCTGCCCAAAAACTGGAATGGAACCGCAATGCTGAAACCCTGGAACCTCGGAACCTGCTGTTGGGTTACAAAGCTAGGCAAATTTGATTTGACAATTTGAAAAAGCACAATGACTGATGTTTTTATGATGTTTTGAATTGGATCTTGATGTTAAAATATCTTTGTTCAAATTTTTTCTACATACCTTTATCAAGTTGCTCAAGTTGGGGCTCTTCAGTGTTGTGGTGAGGTCTTGGAACCCTTTCGCCGTAGTTGGCCTATGCAGCTTCGACTTCCTGATCGATGCCTCGCCCTGTGCTGTTCCCAGATTCTCAGAGAAATGGTAGGACAGGGATGGACAGGGGTACTTTTGCCGTATTTTGCCACCTTTTACCGGGTAATAACATGTAATAACCTCCGAGCCGAAACATCTGAAAAGTATTTGAACAGTGTCCTAAGGCGTGCGCGCTCTGCTGTGCTGCTGCCTAAGCAGTGGATGCCACAAGGTGGGGCCCCCGCAAACACATCATAACTGGGGCCCACAAATCCAAGGCACAGGCACAAGGCATCACAAGGCCGCAAGGCCCTCATGTTTTGGACCCCTGCATTTTGGCTCCAAACGTTAGGATCGCCACCCTGCATCGAGATAGTGTCAGAGGCGGGATTTCCAGTTGCGTTCGTGTTTTCTTTCCCTTCACATGCGCAACAAGAGATCAGTGATTCATAAAAGAGGTGCATTCATCAGCATTGCATCAGCAACTCCGTGTGAAGAAGTGTCAGGTACCTTTGGCTCGACTGAGTTGTGAGCTTCTATTTGGGGCACCGATCTTCTTGGAGGCAGAGTCTCAGGCCAGGCAGCATGGTGCAGCTTCCAAATAGATAATAATAGAGATATAGATCAACTTCTTCAACTTCTTCTGAGCCTCTGAATATCTAGGACACTGAGATGATGGAGGCAGGACATGGGAAAGGAATCCGCTGCGCCGTACAAATCCAACGCCAACATACAGTACATGGAAGAGTCTGAAAGCATATTGGAAGATGCAAACGCATCCATTTTGCCATGCTTTGCCCAATTTTTTTACAGCTCGTGAGACTGGACTTTAACTCAGTTTAACCGACTCTGACTCTTCCCGTCGCATTTTGCTCAAGACTCACCTGGCGACAGCCGCACCATACTTTGGCCGCCGCCGAGATGGGCACGTGTGATATTGCACTCGAAAGCTGCTCGGCTCTTTGCGGCTTACATTGCATCGCGTTGCATCACATTGCATTGCAACATCTACATCTGAAATCAAGTGAGATACAAATAAATAGAAAACATTAGCAGATGCTCTCCTTGCATATTCAATCATATTCATATTTTAGGTATTTTAGGTGTCATGACTGTCATGTCTCGTGCTGGTTTCAGTGCACTGAGGAGTCCATGCGCTCCTCAGGGTGGATGCTGGCAATGGCTCATTGTATAATCACATCGTCACTTAGCGCACGCCCGGTGCAATCAGTAACAAGAAATACACTGCTTCCGGGAAGCTGCTCCAGACACAGTGTGACTCCCTGTGACTTGCAAGGTGATTTTTCCATGTGTCCTGCGCAATGACTTTCTGTTTTGATCCTTTGGGTCGTGCATGTTACCATGGCAACACAATGGTCGTGGTCGTAGGTTCAGCTAGCTCGGACCCTGGCCGAAGAGAAGCCCAAAGATGCCTTGGAGCAAGTTGAGGCGCTCTCACGACGTTTGAAGGCCTGGAACTGGGCCCGAACTGCCCAAACTTCAAAAACGCAGACCGTTGAAGTGAGACATGTAGCGAGTCCATGCGAGTCATGCATTCAAATCTGCAAAGAAGGATTTGCCGTTCCGTATCTTTGTATTATGTGTATATAATATGTATATATATACTGTATATATTACATATAGACATATATACGTATTATGTATATTTTCATTTTTGATTTACATTTTTTTTTTAAACAACTGCTTGTTGTTTTGGTCTCAGGAGTCTGCCTTTCGTGGTCCTCCTTCTCCGGAGGCGTAGAGTGATGTCGAGTGGTCGGGTGGTCGAGTCGCTTTCGGAAAGCGACACTGTGAGGAGCCTGAGCTCAGCGTGGCAGCGAAGGCCGCAGAGGACGAGAGCAAAAGCTGCGCCCAGAGCTTCATGCTGCTTAGGCCGCAACCCAACCCGGACGACCATGACACGACCATGAAATGTATTGAAATGCAACACCATACATCATACAGAGAATAGATAATCCAACAGATGATACAAGATGAGTCCAGAATGCTCCAGAATTCCACCAGCCAATGTTTCATTCCAGTAGCATTGTAGATTGTGATCCATGATCTTACGAGCAGCAAAGAAGCAAAGCCCAAGTACAAGTCACGAGGAGAGGAAGAGCACAAAGATACAAAGCAGTTGCGAAACAGTACAACACAATGGTACGTCAGTAGGAATTAAAGCAAAAAACGTTACAGCATGTTACGACGTTATCGACGTTATCGACGTTGAAGTTCCTCTTTGCTAGGATCTTTGCCAGGTCACCCAGTGATCCCCTAGCAGCACCAAAAGTCCTGGGAGTGGTGCAGAACTATCTTGAGGACGGCAATGTTTTGAGTTCTGGCAAGTTACTTGGAATGTCAACAAAAAGAAGACGAAGACGAAAAAGACGGAAGGCAAAGACTGGAAGAGTAGCTGGATCGGGCAGGATGCAGCCATCCTGGAGTGGGCTGGTGTTGGCTTTGGCAAGCAAGAGCCTGCTGGCTCAGATGGTATGAGAAGTGGCTCAGGAAAGTTGGAGTGTTTGGCAGAGCTTGTTCAATTGCTCAGCAACTTTTTCTATTGATGTTTTTCTTTTACTACTTGTTATTTATTTTAGAAATATCTCAACTTGTTAGAGCTACACTGCATCTTTTGAGTCAAGAAATGACTGCTTTACAAATTCCCGAGGAGATAGCAGAAGTGTGTTGTTTTCAGCCGTGAAGCTTTCCGAGGTCGTACCATTTGGCCATGTCATTGCGGCAACTGGCCGCAGAATCTGGCTTGGAATCTTTGAGGTTGTGGGGAAAGGCGCGGGGGATTTCTGTGCCTTGCTGCGCTTTTGCCTTGCTGCGTCGATGTCTCGAGATGTCTCCGGATGTCTCAAGGTTCTTGGGACTGCCAGCGACTACTACGTGGCAGAGGGCACCCTGGGAGCTTCTGAACCGACGCCTGTGGCCCTGCCTGGAAGTCCTGATGATGATGTGGAGCCCAGAGGGCAAGGAGCCAATGTGAGAGGAAAATAAGCCACCAAAAATATCAAAAATGAAGATTTGTCAACTGGATGCATCAGTAGCAACATGACACCAAGAGTTGGTGCAAATGAAGTAATGGGCGTCAGATGTTACCCTACGCCCAGGAGCAAACCGTTGCATCTATTGGGTGACAAAAGGCGGCTTCGACCCATGGGTGAGGCTGCCACATGCGCGTGCTAGCCAGATCAGAGCTGTAGGGCGGCCCAGAAAACTCCGAAAACTTCGAGCAAGGCAATGAATCCAGTGGATAGAGCTTGATGCACTGCTTGAGCTAATCAGGGGGCTCAGAATCTGAGGCTCGAAGCATAAAGCACATGATGAGTGGCGACCTGTCTTCCGAAGTGATCTCTACCCCATGGTTCCCAGGCCCGTTCAGCAGTGATGGCGTAATTTACTCATAGACGTTGTTTTCAGATCTTTTTGACAGCCACTTCAGGAGGAGAGGAACAGCTGCTTCGTGCCCAAATCGCACGAATTACTTCAACCTGCATGCTAGCACCCAAAGGCTACTTCGAGGCGCAGATTTATGTACCATGTACAAGACTCAAGACAAGACATGCATACAACATCTCCATCTAAGGATCATATCCACATGTTGTTTTGCTGCATGCTAGAAATCCAACTGGGGTGTTTGGCATTTTAGTAATTTCAGTAATCATCAAGAATTTCAAGAATCATGTGATCATCCACCTGGCTCTTTCTGGTGGGAGCCGATTCTTGATGGCCTGTGATCCCCACCCCTATCGCTGTAATTCTCACTATCCCTGTGCTCATGTTTGCTCCTTTGAAGACAGGTAGATGAGGAAGCACCTGTCAAGAACACCATTCGAATGGTGGAGGGTGCGCTGGAAGCCTTCCCCTCTCCAGAGGAGTTTTGGTTGCTTCCAATCTGTCCAAAATGAAATAGAGTCAATAGAGACAAGGCAAACAAGTACAAACCGAATAATGTCGTATGATGTTAGGTGAACTTGAACATTTTGATTCGCAGCTCCCCTTCAGGAGCTAGCAACACAGGGTGGTTGGGTACATGCAGCACCTTTCCTTCTCTCCACAGGGATGCTCAGCTGCATGGCAATGCATGGATTTGAGAAAAAGATAAGATGATTTGAGCGCAGAGACAGGCTTCGATGAACCGTTCCTTTGATATGATCACCACAGTAGACCATTCGAAGGAATTCTTGTGAAATCGGAACAAGTTTCTACCTGATTTCTCTGTAGCCATAGCCATTTTTTTTGTGTTTTTGTTTGGCGTCGAAAATTGCAATCTTCGATGTACAGGCACAGGTGTCAGAAATTCAGCGTCACGCGCTGCACCAGGAAGAGCGGCTGGCCTGATCTGGAAGCGTTGGAAGGAAAGATCACTGAAGAGCAGGTAGAGAGAGCTGCAGACTACGGATGCAGACAGCAGACAGCTTTAGACAGCGGCATCGAGAGGTTTTGCACAGTTTTGTGGCATGCTTGTTTTTTTTAAGCACTTCCAGAAGAGTCTTTCCAGAGACTGAAAACCTCTCTATTATATACTTAGTGACTTCGTGATTTTCAGCAAAGAGGTTTACTGATGCAGGCAGAGGAGCTGAAAGCTCTTGCGGAAAATGAGCCAGAGAAGGCTATGCTGGAAGGTATCGAAACAGATCTTGAGGAGCCAATCCAATCACATCCACATTCTCCATCCACATTCTCCATCATTTAACCCCCCATATTTTGAGCGCTCTTGATTAACTTGATCTCTGCAAATTGTCTTGAACACAAGCAGATGCTGAATGACCTTGCGTAGTACACCTTTCCCACCCTGTGACCGATATTTGAGGAGCTGAAACCCGAAGAAGCAGAGAGCGGTCCTGCATGGAGCATTAAGAACTATGGGGATGAGGGTGTCACTCGGATGCAAAATAAGCGCATGAAAAGAAAACTCGTGCAATGGTCAAAACATGGCTTTCCCACATCCGTTCGCCCCTTCAAGTGGTGGCTTGTGCCATGTGCAGTTCAGTTGTCCAGGTCTACTCCTCTGGCGACGGCACCAAAACTCTCCGAGTAACAGCTATCCGATCCATGATTTGGCCAGGTTGGTCTCCTAGCTTCGAGTCGGCTAGTGACCTTTCTTCGGTTTTATCATTTTATCATAGTCATATATTATTTATTATATTTATTATATCTATTATATTTATTATAGTACACTTACTAATGTTTCTCTCAATGTCCGTTAGCTGGAATGCTGAAACCAGGTGCTGTCACTGTGGTGAAGGGTACGCGCTTTGCAAATCTGTATGCAACAGGGCTGCACTTGGGAACTTGCTCGAATAGACTCTTTAGATCTCTTTGGACCGTCACGAAGTCAAGGACTCCAGGACCGCCCACCAAGATGGACTGCCCCGCATGTGGCACGTTTCAGACTTTAATTTGAGACTTATGTATACTTATGTCAGACTTTTGAAAGGATCAGGACCAGAGGCAGAAGCTTTCTGCAAAAGCATCCGGCGCCGGCCAGCTTCCATGCGCCCAGGTCGGCTACGGCATGAAATGTGGAACGCTTGTGGGGCCGGAGAAGGCTGGCACCTCACCGGGAGCGGAACAAAACGGGTTGGACTCTGTTGGCGCCCAAAAAAGATCCAAAAAGTGCACGGCTCTCAACACCAAATCAATGTGTCCGACAAAATGGCAAAGTGGGTATAGTCTTGGGGATTGTCGGCCTTTATCGTTTGGCTGTTTGGCATCTGATTTTCGGGTCAACTGGTTAATCTTTGGTCGTCATTGTCACAGGAAAGTGGCCTGCCGCTGCGTGGCACCATGCCTTTGATGCCGCTTGCGCAGGGAGCCTGAGCCATGCAAAACACCTGGATCAAAACGGACATGGAATCAGCATGGAATCAGCATGGAATTAGATCAAATATGAATCATCCTGAATTTGAAGAGCATCAACACAGCATGGACACAGCCTGGAGCTGATTTTGAGCAAACATGAGCTGTGCTATGCTGAGGTTGCGTCGAACATGTGCTTTCGTTCATGTTGTGAAAAGAGATTCGGTTCTCAGTGCCACATTGCTAAGGCCCGAAGATATCATGGACGAACCAGGAGACTTGGAAGAGCACGAGGAGCCAAATCCTATTCAGGATGAGCAAGAGAGCGACAAGGCCGGGGCATGCAGGGCATGCAGGGCATGGCATGCACAGCACAGCACATTCTCAAACATTTGCAACATTTGCAATCACAAGATTTTGTGGTAGCTGCTGGTAGCTCCTTCAGCTCCATGAATGCCACTTCGATTGTTTTCATGTTATGGAAATTGTCAGCTGTTGAAGCATTTGTTTCTTCTACTCGAAATCAATCTTCTGATTAAGGGAAATCATGATGAAGCAAATGTGGCTTGAACAGTTTTTGCCGGGACTGAGCGGATAGTTTCCATGCTCGGAATCCTGCCAAGTTCAACTATATATCTTAACTTCGCCGACAGGAAGAGGTGGACGTTGATCCAGACCAATGAGCTTGAGGCCTGCGCAGTTCTGATCATCACGAAATCATCACGAACTCATCACCAAATCATTATGTCAATTATGTCTGGAAAAGATCCAAATCCAAGTGCTCTTTCAAACGGCTGTCATTTGAGACCTTTTGAGCTGTTCTGTGAGGCCACCCAGTTTCACCGCCAAGTGAGGGCCAAAAGGACCTGTCAAGCGACATTGAACATTGCTGAACATTACTGAACATGACTCAACCACTAGGGGCACTAAGTATCTATATCTGTTGCACCATCCTTTGCATCAATGGGTATGAAATAAGACCAGTATCCAGAAGTGCCAACGCAAGGCATGGCACGGCCTTTTGTGCCTTTTGCCGGGTCCTTCGCGTTGCCTAAGGCCACGTCCTTCATCTCCCTTGCATGAAGGATAGATATGTAAGTATTATATTTATATCCATATATTCAAATGGATGTCGTGACGATAGGATGTCGGGTTTTGAACAGACGCAAAGTCAAGTGGAACAGAGCTGGAACATGTGATCGAAATGCAAGGATTGAATTAGCACTTGTTCTTTCACCCAAGGATGAGACGGCGCGAATTTGCGCTAGACTGCTATCCCACCTTGGCGAAAAGAGTTTGCTGCTCCAGAGTTGCCTTTCAATTTCAAAACAACAATTCTGGAAAGACATTTTAAAGATCTTGTACGTACAAAAGTGTAGGTGTAATTACAACTCTTGCAACCTTCGGGACGCTTTGCGGCGCTTGTGCAAGGCTCTCATGGCCCAGCTACAAGATGTGGCCTTGCTTGCATGCTGTCAGCTTCAACCCGTCTGCCTCCAAGCGACGAGGCACCCAAAACTTCGTGCCGAAAACATCCAGTCATTTTCACGTCATTTCACGTCATTTCAGAGGTTTTGGTGGGTTTTAGTAGTTTTGTTCTGTGCAAGACAACGACTCTGACTTCTGTGCAGAGAAACAAAGATGAGTCAAGAATTTGTTGCATTTCGATTCCCCACAACTTGCAGGTGCCGACATTTCTATGCCATCATGCTGTGCAGAGGTTTGGCCGATATGTCAATTTGAAAGTCACAGCTAGCTGGAAGCAGTTCTACGGAGAGCTGCCCTGTGATTCAGTGCTTCCCAGGTCAGTTGCTGCTGCGTGGGCTTGCAGCTGATACATGGCAACCCTCTGCATCGCTTCGATGATTGAAACTTTGATATACATTGAAGTCTTCGATTGATATCCAATCTATTCCTGGACTTGGAGATGTACAGAGTGAAAAAGTCTGAGAAAAGTCTCCAAAGCCAAAAAACTGACTGAGAGTCTAATTCATCCAAGGTTCGGCTTTGCATGAAATGTTATGGCCCTATGATGAGGGGACATTCACATGGGCTCTGATATGTGGATTTGTGAAATTGGCCGGTAGTGCCATGTGACGTTTCTTGAACGAGAAAAGAGCTGAGCGTGGCAGTGCTGCATGGCATCCTGCAATTCTTATTTGAGCTTAAAAAGTTCACAAGTTGAGACTGGCCAGGCTTACTAAGACTATTCAGTGACTTTTCTTACTGCTCGAAGTCTTGTATTGAAGCTTTCTTTGCGCACAAGGTTGGCTCAAACGAGGCCCCGACCCGTAGACCACGTCCCTCTGAAGCTTGGTCCAAACCTCAGGGCAGCGTGTCAGTGAAGCCATTACCCGTTGCCCATGCGCCCGAGGAGCAAAATGGCGAGTCCTGTGCAGCACTAAGAAAGTCCCCTGCCACGCCAGGGCTCTGACAACATTCGTGAACGATGAGAAGCAAAGTAGTGAACAGTATTCCGAACAGAAAGCATTACTTAGTCTCTCTCTCTTGCTTCCATTCACCATTATAGTAGACTCTAGTCTGCCATTTGGGTAAATCGAGCATCCAGACAACTTGTGGAGACTTTCCTGAAATGACGATGCTGAGATGGACAGTGATGTGAGACAGAGAAGGAACATGAAGCATCAGTTGGACTCTCCGTTCTTGCAGTTGCCTGGCATTTTGCTACTTGCATGTCAGCAGCATGACATTGATAAATCTCTTGCTTGCTGCATGGTCCTATTGTGTGTTTTATCCATCCCTGATGACACTCAGAATTTGCACGTCAGTCTGACAACTTGTGAAGACTTTCCTGAAATGACGAACGATGCTGAGATGGACAGTGATGTG
>Ga0126342_10002844_pt1 | contig 27739 bp, 25 predicted proteins | sample Cyp1metagenome_FD_92528 | JGI IMG/M metagenome (GOLD analysis project Ga0126342, IMG submission 92528) | Coral microbial communities from Lord Howe Island, Old Settlement Bay, Australia - Cyphastrea 1 metagenome | ecosystem: Host-associated > Invertebrates > Cnidaria > Coral ... | reverse complement strand
AGAGAGAAAGACAGATAAAAAGATAAATAGATAGGAAAGTAAATAGGTAAATAGATAGATAGATAATTAAATAATTAAAAGAAAAAAAAAAAAAAAAGGAGATAGATAGATCGATAAATAGACAAATATATAAAAGATAGGTTGGTAGGTAGGTAGAAAATGCAGAAAAAAAAGAGAAAGAAAGGAAACCTCAAGCGCCTTTCGGTCCATCAATAGCTTCGCTCTGCCATCCCTAATTCAAATCAACCATCCTCTCCTATAAATTTCCTATTTTTAAAATTTTCCCCATCGCCTTATACGATACTACTTTATTATTATTATTGCTAAAGATAAATATATATCCGTCCTAATAATAATATAAAATTTCCGGACAAAAATATATTCAAATAAAAAAATAACAACAAAATATATAAAAATCAAAAATATATATCAAAATATAAAAATACAAAAATTACATAATTATATATATTCCAATAAAAAAAAAAGAAAATCTAAATTTATAAAATATATTTTATATTTTATTATATATATAAATATAATATTCTAATCTTATTTATTTGCTCATTTATCTATGTATTTATTAATTTATCTATTCATATTTCCGTCCATCCATCCATGCATCCATCCATATAAATTATATATCTCAATTTCACGCCCCTGCCACTGCTTTGATTGTCCAAACCTGGGAGCAAAACCCGCAACGACTGCAAAGTCTGCAGCCCGAGCAATTTGATTTTCATATACGTGCTTTGTGCAAATTAATTGGTTTTGAAGAAGGGGATAAAGATTTTGTAATCTGGTATTTGGCGCCCAAGTCTTGCCGCAATATATCCATATCTCACTCAGCAGTGGAGCCGTGCTTTCTCGACATCTCAATTTCCAAAAGTGGTCCGAAAATGGTGTGTTTTGTACATGTTAATTTCGAGATGTTCTTCGCGCCACAACGGCGTGCAATTTTTCATCTCTCATCTGGCCAGATGGCTCCGCACCCGCCGCTTTAGCGAGCCTACTTTTCGACCCTCCGGAGCCACAAATCATTGGAAAAACGCGGTGTTTCGCGACTTTCCTACCTTTTCGTGCACCTGCATCTTCTTTCTTCTGACTCTTTCTCTTCTGTCATCTTCTCTCTTCTTCTCTTCTCTCTTCTACTCTTCTCTTCTCTCTGACCTTTCCATCTCTGCTTTTCATCTGTCCATATTGTCGGAAGCTTGACTTCTAAACTTCCTTCGATCATTTATATATATCAGCCCATTTATTCGTTTAATCCATTATTTGCGTTTCTTTTTCAAATCAAGTGGTAAGGTCAACCAGGCCTGAGCCGGGTCAAGTCATCCTGGCTGTAATTTCTGGATTTTTCTGGGAGGCGTATCCGCCCAGTAGCCGCATTGCAGGGAATGCCTCTTTCCGAAACAATTTCCTGCTCTGCAGGCCAAATGCAAAAAGCCTTACAAGCCCGGTCTTGTGAAACCTGGATAGTCTGGATGGCTGCAAGCGCACAGAATCAAAGAGAAAGCCAAGCAAATTCTCAGCACACAGAATCAGCACTTTATGCGCTTTCTAGTTTACTTATTTTACTTTTCTTTTTGGCCAAAAATGAAGGGGCTGCCTTTGCACTTGATGTCCATCCAGCAGTCTTGGCTCTTTGGGAAGTTTCTAGACGAAGAAATGCTTCCACGCCGGTACAGGGGCTCGGTGATTTTTGAAATCTCTCACTAATCAAGGGAGTTCTCTGCAATACTTCAATAAATACTTCACCTGAAAGCCTCTGACCATTCATGAAATTCATGAGTCATAAGCATCTTGATGCACATCTGCTTGTGCAACAAGAGACAAAAATCGGGATCGCATCAGAACATCAGTGCCGTACCATGGCCCTCGGAGGCGCAATAAACTAGGCCCAAAGTTTGAATCATTCCATGGCCCAAACACCAGACATTTGCCACTCAGAGGCTAGTTACCGGGAATGGAACAAAGCCACTGTGATGACATTCGAACAGGCACCAGGCAGACCAGGCAGACAGACAGATAGCATAAATCAACAATAAATCAATAATAAATCTACAAGATTCAACAAGTGGCAGCTTTCCTCAGGCCCCAGCACCAAATCTTGCAGATCTCGGCTCCAATATTCGGCCATCTGTTTGGACTCGCAAACGACCTCCAAATAAGCGGCAAAATTACTCGTTGATACATTTGAAAGTAGCAATGCGAAAATCATCGACATCTTGAAGCTTGCACAAATAGTCTTTACACTGAAAGTGGACACAGCGCCAACACCTCCAACTGATGAGGGCCAGAAGGTCCAAGACTGGAGACCACCACCTAAGATGAGAAACGCAGGCGGACTCCACACACAAAACACAAACCAAAAACCAAACCCAAAGCTGAGTCCTCTGAGTCCTCTGAGTCCTGTTTCTATGAGCGGAAGATAGCGGAAGTGTCGCACTGTTGCTACGCACTTAGAGGCAACGCTGTTTACACTGGGTACAGCTTTTGAGCGTGAAGGATTTCAACCTGATACCATGATGAATCAAAGAAGGTAAATTTTAGAGGTCACTTGCAAAAGGGGCAAAACCTCTGAGAACAGCTTCAAGCGAGTATGGAGGACTTTTGCTGCATTCGTGTCTGAAATTCGCTGAAAGACTGCAACAATTTCTGTGCCACGTCGTTGCCGCTTCACCCTTTCCTATCTCCGTAAATTCTTTAGAGGGCATTGATGGGGCCTTGGTCCCCTCGCACCCGGTGTGCAGTTTATCTCATTTACTACAAACATCTACATACAAGCAACAAATGGCCTGCAGTGTGAAATGCACCGTCCACTAGCAGGCGCCATGTCCGTCGGATACACTGTTGTTGCGTCAAGGAACCATTCTGATTTTGAGACAACCAAGAAGTAACGAAACCATTTTGACTTTGAGACAACAAAGAAGTAACGACCACCGTTCCTATCGGTTCCTATATTAACACGAATGTGACATGCAGCAAGGTCTTTACATTTGCGCCTTCCAATCTGCTCATATAGCGAAGATTGGAGTTTTTGGTTATAGATACAATGGCGAATACCTATTGGTATGACCGTGGTTTCTTGACTGAACATCCTTTGTTTACTGGAAACACAGAGAACGCACGGGTCAAAACACGGGATGCTAAGCTGCTATGGGACCGTGACTTTCTCACGAGATCTGTCACCGTCAGATTTCTAAACTCCGAGGCCATGGCAGTCTGCCCACGTACAGAATCCTCTAAGTTCGGGTGCCTCAGACATATCTCCAATCTAGATCCGGAATTTGAAATCATATTTGGACATATTTTAAACATAGTTTAAACATAGTTCGACGGATTTGGGTAAAGCAACAAAGCTGGGCAAAGCATGCAGCGGCCAAGGTTTCACGGATCGCGCCTTGAAGCTGGGGCGCCAGTGGAACAATCTCGCACCTGCAGCAAGTTGCAGCAAGCTGGCAAACTTCAACATGTGTCAACATGTATGTCAATAGTATGTGAAACAAGAAGAATGTCATGTCAATAATGTCAATAGTATGTGAAACAGGACGAATGTCAACCAATATGTCAACTAATATGTCAACAGATGGGAAAATCGTTTTTCAGAAGCTTGACAATCTCCCCGGTTTCGATTGGTAGAAAGAGTCAACGTTCAATGATCAAATCGCTTCCAAAGTCAGGTTATGTCAGGTCTACTTTGGGGTCTTCCCTGCGAGTGCTCCAATCAGACACTGCCAGCTGTGCCAGCTGTGCCAGCTGTGCCAGCTGTGCTTATCCACTGGCACAGCTAAGAAGTATCTCAAATCGACTCAAATCTGCTTATCCACTACTCAGAATTTTCTGAGGTGAGCGCAAAGGTTGGGAGCCAAAAGAAAGCAAAGAACAGCAAAGAACAGGAACATATCGATTGAAGACTAAGACGGGGGGAAGAGCACAGCTGGAAAACCGCAGGAACGAGGCTGCATCAATTGTCATGACCAAGTGGGAACATACAACAGCTGCTCGGGACAACAAAAGACTGCACAGTCTTTTGTTGAAAAATTCGAAAGGGTCTGGACTGCTGGAGATCCGTAGCAGGAAGCTACCAGTAGCGCAGCACCGACAGCCATTTAGAATGCAAATAGGCTAAAAACAATATCAATGCGCATTGAACAAGGAGCTCCGGCCATGCAATGTCCGCCATATAGTGTATATGGCAAAATCTAGGAACCACATAGCTACTATCAGGCCCAAAATAATTTCTGGTGGGGCCAATCACCTAAAGTCTATATATGTCTACATCTGTGTATCTATGTCTATATAAATATACTGTATGACTATATGTATATATATATACTGAGATATACATATTACATCATATTACATAATATGTCAATGTCATCTATATCTAAAGAATCGCTTGGACACTTCGCCATTAGGCTATACTAGCGAACTTGGACTGTACAGGCTGTACAGGTGCATTCCAGGGAATGAAAATCGTTGCCCACAGATGTACAAATCTCTACAGGTCGTTTTACACGTCGTTTTACATGTCGTGTTACATGTCTCTCTACATCTCTAAATGTCATGCAAATGCTGTTTTACTCATTTTTACTCCGCCTATTGTAAACCTCTTCAGCACTTAACACCATAAAAGAACTTTGTACTGTTTCCTACAACTTATCTTGAACGGCATCATCAAACTAGATCTGTCTCAATTCTTTGCTCTCCTGTCCTGTCCTCTGAAGAGGAAAAATGCATTAGCAGCACCTGCCCTGCATGTTGTATTCATGCTATATTGCACTTTGTTCTGATCTTTTGCTGTTTTTATGGCTTCTTAGCACTGCTAAGTTACCTGCCTATGTACTTCTTAGCGTTTGAATCGGCGGACTCTCTTCCCGATGCCTGGTGCAAGGGAATAGAGCCTGCAGGTGCTTGGTGTTCCTCGAGATGCAGAATTTCGCCACAAAGGCACGGACAAGTGACGGACAAGCGAAAATAACCAAAATGAATTGCTCGAACAAGCGAAATTAGCAATGACTAGATCAGAGTGGACAGAGCAACAGGCCACTACAGTGTGCTCAATACCGTTCACCGTTCAAAGTAAATAGCGTTCTAAGTTTTGCGAACTAGGTATTCTAAAGATATATAAAGAGATGTTCGAGATCTATGTGTTTCTGTAGGTGTTCAGAGATCAGAATGGTAGTGGACCTGATCCTGGACAAAGCTCAGCCGAGGTTCTGTGTAAGCCGCTTTGCTCTTGAACCAGGCAAGTTCTAAACCTAGCTGCGGAACGGCAACAAACTGGGCAAACAAATTGAACAACACATGTGACACATGACGATTTGATGCTTCAAAATGATCGTGACAGCTTCAGAATGTTTCACAATCAAGAAATCGGATATGCAATACCAAGGATGCAAAGCTTGCCATATGAATCAATGTGCCGCAACATTGAATGCCATGGAACGGATGGAACGGGCTTTTATGTGCAAATGCCTTTTGGGCAGCCCTGTTGCAATTTAGGGAATAAGATGAATGTGACCTTGAGTTGTGCACGGTGTATGTTACGTCCCTTGAACCCTAGAACTGACATCAACAAGTTTTCCACGGCATGGTCATTTGCTTCAGCTTTACATACAGTTTAAGAAAAATGCCAAGAAATGAAATGAAAATAGAAAAACAATAAAGAGGTGGTCGAGGTGACAAGTCAGCGCGCAAGCTTCATTGCTTGGGGGCATGTGTACATAATATGGGAGGCCGTTGTCCTCGGTGCTTGTCATGATTTCGATGGATTTCTCTGTTTGTTCTGTTACCGTTTCTACTGTGGCACCGCATTTCTTTTCTTTTGCCAGAGGTCTTTCGGGAGAAAAGAGCACGGCTTTTCGAGTACAACCAGGAGACACAGTCGCAGCGCATTAGGACAAAGAATGTTCATTTAATGTGCCCGAGCTCTTGTGCTCATGCCTGAACATACATGAGATACATGAGATACAATTCAATATAGATACACAGCATGCAGGAAATCTAGACTGCATAGTGACGCATAGTGACGCCTAGTGCCACTTCATTGCTTGTGCTCCATAACACAGATAACACAGTCGCTTCTGCGCTGGGTCGTAAGACTTGAAGCGACGAGTCGACAATCTTTTTGCAGGTTCAAGCCTCAGCGGTCGCACAGCAGACTCGGGAGACACATCCGGGTGACGCATGAACAGTCCATCATAGTCCATAGTGAAATCATGCCAGCTCAAGAGTTCCGGAACAAGATTGGAATGATTCATGAACTTTGGAGAGGTTCATCACTTTGGATTTCAACCGTAAAAACAACGACAGCTTGGCTCGCCCGGCCTCCAAGAAAAGCTTCCTTGAAGCATCGCGGAAGGAATATGGAAAACACCACGAAAAAGATGGAAAAATGCAGACTGAAAGAATCTGACAGATATTGAGAGCCTGAAATTGTCTGAAAGATACTGAAAAAGTTTTGAATCTGAAACGCTGCTGAAAGCTGTCACGGCCAAGGCGGCCTGTCCGATGATGACGAAAAAGCGCTCCTTTGCCTGGCGCAGAGTGCAGAGATCGGGCCGAACCGATGCATCCTTTTTATCGTTTCTGCATTTTCTACTTGCACTGTGCAGCTATGCATTACAAATATATCAATATATATATCATATCAAATATTATACAATGCTATATAAAATATATGTTATATAATATGAATTACTATGATGTGCTTCTATGCATTGTTACCTACAGATGCCATCCAAAAATGTCGAGAGATAAAGAGGCTTCGAGTAGATATATTTAAGTTTGAAGCGTCGGGATATGTTCAGATTGTCAGGGAAATTCAGCAATGTAGCGACTCAGCGCTTCTCAGCAGGCACAGCTAGGGTCATTGTCAGCAAATGTTGGCAACGTGTTGAGCTGCAACAAGAAAAGGGCTCGGGAAGATCTAGGGAGTGTGAAGCATACTGTAGATGGCAATTCTAGAAAGACATGTTTTTATCCTAACCTAGTATGCAAATCAGATAGAACAGAACCCTCATAGATAAGGAATGGCTTTAGAAAATTGATACGCAATACTTATCGACGACTGTCGAATAACCACAATCTCCGGATCACCAAAAGCTAGCACAACATCTTTGGCGCCAAAGACAAGCACGTTGCGAAGATCGCCATGAACGCCACCCGATCCCACCAGTGTGACTGTGGAAGACTTGAGTATTGAATTATATTGAATTATATTGAATTGCATCGAGAAAGGTGATTCTGGCACGGCATGTGAAGGTAACATCGGTAACATCCGGAAACTGCGCTAAGCCACTACAGTGCCTACAGGCTTGTGAGTGACAGAGACTCAACAGGCAAACCATATTCCTCACATTTCCTACACATTTATGACACATTTCCTATACATGTCCGACGTGTCATATACATTTTGAAACATGTTGCACATTTCTGCACTTGCGGATGGGTGATCACTTTGCAAGGCGCGCCTTGGCTGAGAATGTTCCGGCCTCATACCTGGCGCTGAAAGAATGAAGGGTGCGAAATTCCATCAAAAAGTTTGGAAGTAAATTGCACCAAGATCCTCAAGATCCTCAAGATCCAAACTTGATCCTTCTCCAAGTTGAAAGTCTTATAAGTCTTGTTTAAAGCATTTTATAATGGCCCACTGGCCCAGCTTCTGAGAGGCCCAGCTTCTTCGCAGTGATTTGCAAGCGGCCTGCCAATGCCTTCGGGACGAAATAACGAAGTATTGAAACGACGACTGAAGTCTGTGAAACAACCATGAAATATCATGAAGTATCATCAAATATCATGAAATATCATCAAATATCATGAAATACTGAAACATCTAAGAATCATGATGAAATCATGAAACATAAGTCAAGGCAAGTAAAATGTTCGGATGCGGATCACAGAGTCCCCAAATTGAATCAGATTCATACGGAAAGATCTCATAAAGAGACTTGGGAGCTGCCAACCGTTCAACTGACTTTTTGAGACGTAAAAGGTGATACGACAAAAAAAGATACGTCGATACGTCTTATGGCCAGCCTGAACGAGCTTTGCCTGCGTGAAGCTCTCAGATTGGCGCCAATGCCTTCAGATACGAAAAAAAGTGGCAGCACTTGCAATGACAATTCATCACAATTCTGGAGAGGCCAAAATGCAACGAGGATCACAAAGTAGGAGATGAAGCATACATCCCGATACGACGATACAACATCCAGTCCAATCCAGTCTTTCAGTGCCTCAACATAGCTGTGGCAACCTTGCTTGTAGCCTGCAAAATCCAGGCAAAGTATGGCAAAGTCATTTTTTAAAAGTATGGCATCATTGAGCGAGCCACCTAAAGACATCCCGAGGCATCCCAAGGCTATCTGGCTGTCACATGCCACATTGTCTACAGAGTCTACAGCTGCTTTCCGAATCCCACGAGATCGATCAGATCCCAGGTCCCACAATACACAATTCCATACACACCTTTTGTATCCTTTTGTTTTGTCTTTCACTCTGGGGTACTGGGATCACAGATTGCAACATTGGTCTCACAAAGGTCCGACAACGGAGTGGCTGAAACCTCGTCCACCTCCTCACTCTCCGATGCCGTCGAGCCTGCTACGAGGCACAAAGATGTTCAAAGAATAAACTGCGAGCTGGAAACGAATGCAGAAAATGCGAGCAGATGCGAGCAGTAACCATTTATTAATCATTTGTAATCATTGTACAGTCCGCAAAACCGGAAAACCATCTGAAAATGCGAGATCAATGCGAGATCAGATAGTATCTCACACCTGGATCAATGTGATCCCTTACACCGCTTGGTCACCAGTACAAGCCTTGTTTGGGCCTTTTCAGATTCTCCACCCTTCGCGTTCATACCGACAGAATCTGACAGATATCAAGGATATTCAATGATTGTCAATGATGTTCAATGATTTTTAATGATGTCAATCACTTCTGATGATAACGCTGTTGTTTGAGGGTGACCCTCCATGCATTCAATGCATCCTGGACTGTGGGTCCTTCGTCTGGAAAGCATATGACTCCTTCTGGCCTAATTCCAGGGACAATTGGCCACTTCTTTCTGCAATTCTCATCAAGTGTCGAGATGTTTCGAGATGGTTAGAGTTTCTGGTGCCTTCTGAAAAAATGCAAACTAGAAAGACGAGAAAGCGCATGAAGCTGGCTAAGTTGGTGGAACATTTTGTCAGATTATTTCTAGCAAATCCAAGCCCTTCCATTTTCTTTGCTGTCACTACAGTCTGATTTATCAGAACTGCTTTGGGGTACTTTTCTGTGGTTACATGTGAAGATTCAGTATGTTGCAACAATCTCAGCTTGGAAATCGCCGCGCAGATAAATTCAGCAGTAATGGAAGCAAAACTTGCAAGCCAATCGGAAAATTACAAGAAGAAAAGGTGAAATCTTTGATTCTCTGAGCTCTCCAATAAGTACATATTCTATAATTTATATAAGTGTGTAGATTTATATGAACAGTAGGAGCTCCATAAGGCTTCGGATCAAGTCCGAAAGATTTGCTGGCACAGCTCAGGTTGCAGCGTAGTTGAGCCTGGAAACCATGCAAAATAATCAAAATGGCAATCTGAGAAGATTCACTGAAACAATGTCGATTCAATTTTGCGAAACGAATCCGAAACATTTTTGGTATTAAAGCTGTGGTCAGTGGTCATCATCTCAAGAAGATTGGAAATTTTGAAGGTCTGTGGCTTCCACCTTGGCTCATCTCGTTCGAATCCTAGGCGCAATGGTGACTGGAAAAACTGGGACACCTTGAAAATCTAGACACAACTGAGAAGATACGAACAAAAAATATGGAAAATATGAAGCAAGATATGAATATGTCTGATTTCAACATAAGCAAATCTTCTGTTCAGCATATTTTAACACTCCGCCGGGCAAAACTTCAGGATGGATAGGGCTTTTCTGTTTTTGCAGCTTGCAAATTAGGGAACTGCCAGTTTGAAGAAGCCTTGGAAGTCTGCAGCTTCTTGGAGGTGTTTTTCTGGACATATTTATGTCCTGTGATTTTTGTTGCCCTTGGTATCTTTAAATTGTTTAAAGTGTTAAATGTTCCGCATCCTGAGGCGTCCTGAGGCACCAGGCACTTCTCAAGTTCTTGCTGTTTGAAATCAGCGCTTCGTGCCTGAGTTTAATACATGAAAACAGAACGAAAACGAGCAAAGGACACAATCTGACAGTGAACCCAATAAGGATCCTATTTTCTCTCGGAATTCGGGATACAAAACGACTTTAAATTTAGACGGGGAGGAAACAGAAAGAGTTGGAAGAAACAAAGACTCTGACATGCAGACGTGTGGGGTACCAAATATTCCAGAAGCTGAATCCTTTTACATCCTTTTACTATGTTGAAGAGACCATCGGCTCTGTGATGAACTCCTACAGGCGGCAAATGACACAGGCATAAATGATCATAAATGCATGGTAGCTCTTGGCTGTCCCACCATGCCCGCCACAAATTCCCGGATCCAAATCCCCGGTTGCCTCTCTTCGGAATCAGCGCAAATCGCCTGACCATCCGCTTCCCAAGAATTTTGACTTTGCAATTTGACAAACTAAAAAGGATACTAGAGAGATGAATCTTCTTTGAATTTGATTGGAACTTATTGAATAGGTACGATAGTGCGTATAATATATTATGTTATATAATTATAATATATAGAGATCTAAAAATTGAGTTATATGATACGTTAAGCTATACAATATATTAATCTGTATGACAAACTAAACTATGTAAGATATACATAGGTTATAAAGTATGTTCGATTATATAATACATTTAGTTATATTATACATATAATTACATAAATATAGTCGGAAATAGTGTTATTAAGATATATAATATATTAAGCTGTACAATATATTGAGCTGTATAATATATGAAGTCATGCAAAATTTTCAAGTATACAATATATATCGGTATCATGTATTATAGTAAGTTATAAAATGTATTAAGTTACTTAATGTAAACAATCATATAGTTTAATACATTAAAATATGATCTTAACTCATATAGCATAGTAAGTTATATAATATATCAGGCTATATACATACATGTATATATATATATACTAAACAGTTTATCATGTTTCTTGTGTAAAGAACCATCTGTGTTTTTTCCTGCCCTCTAGCCTCATCTGCAAGAGCTGTGGACTGACCAAACACGAAGCCTCATCTTTTCAAAGCCGAAACGAGAGAAACGAAAGACATTAACTCCATATAATAGTCTCTATCTATCTATCCATCCATCCATCTATATAATATATATCAACTTATTTACCTAATCCAAAGATATCCGAAGTCCACCAGGAGCCATAAGGATTAGGAAGCGACTACAAAGGATCTGCACTCCAAAACTTCGCTGCGGCAACACAGAGTCGGAATTCGTGTCACTTTCTGCTAGAACATCTAGAATCATAGGTGATTGCAAGCCTTCGGTTACATTTTACAATGAGCTTAATGAGCGTAATAAAAATGCATGCAGCAATGCTCTCACTTTTCCGGGTTTTGAGCCAATCTGAACGAAAGGCCGAGAGGCTGTCTGGATCTTCTGGTCTTTCGGAGCGAGTTTCCCCAGCTAGTCCTGAGTCTCAAGAAGAATCAATGTTATTCAATGTTCACATATGTTCACACATGTTCACGTCAACATCAAATTTCAGCTGCGCGAACCGTTTCATTTAGATTCCATTCTTTTTCACTTAGCTGTGACGTGAGGTGTAACCATGAAATGTGTCAAGTTTCAAGATTGTACGCTTTGATGATCAATTTTGCTGTACTCGAAAGGAAACTGAAAGAAAACAACTAGGATAAATCGAAGGCCGCTCTCCAACACCATAGCATGTTGTCTTTCTTCACAGAGATTGTGAACATTTGACATGGCAATAAGTAATTAAAATCAATTGCCAACATGGCAGGGGTTGTCTCATGTTTGCTTTACTGAGGTACAGTAGATGCAGCACCCAAGCACCCCTGAGATGATTGAGATGTGCATGGTGACTATAGATGTTCAGAGATCTCCCTGTGTCTATGCACAACCAGCTGCGCCCTGTTCTGGTGTGCAGAAAAGGCACCACGATCGCGAGCCTTTGTAAAGTTTGTCCTTGATCCAGGTTTGACTTTTTTGGAACACTCAAATTGGACAAAATGCATCAAATTTACACACAGGCTTGGCGGCTTCACTTGACTTGACAAGACTTGAGGATGGACTTCAGACTTTCCCGAGCCCCAAGGGGGGAGGATCAGTCTTCCTTGGATTCTAAGTGAGGGGGGCGGCGTTGGGGAAGAATGTGGACAGATGTGAAAAGCATTGGTTGCAGCATGTTTCTTCCAAAATGTTTTCTTCAATGTCATATATGCAATTACATTGCAACTACAATATCTTTACTTGTCATGTTGCCCTCTACTTCGTTCATGCAACGGCTTTGCTCTGTCCATCTGTTCCTCTCCGTCCTTGGCCTTTGGCAGCAGAGGAGCTCTAAGGCTTTCCACATAGCTTTGCCTCACAATGTTGTCAAAACAATTTCGTTGTCATAAAGTTGTCATGAAGAAAGTAATGAATTATGAATTTATATGAATGAATAACATAATGAATTTCATGAAACGCCGTGAATCTATGTGATGGTTGATCAAAATTCCTTTATCCGCAAACGGCCATTCTTCGCGAATAAAAATGTTACTTTCGCGAAACTTTCGTGAACTCCACGTTTATCTTTCGCGGGGCCCATGTTGGGCAACTCGAAAAAAAAAAACTTTCGCGAGGGTTCCCAACATGACATGAACGGTCTTGCAATTAAAACTCTTTACAAGGACTTTTAGATCGATCACCATGTGATTCTATGTGAATTTCATGCAATGAATGTTCTTTTCTACGTCAACATAGCCGTGGCGAAGTGAAGATGACCAGGGAAGACAAATCTCGTAGACATGTCGTAGACACGTGGTAGACACTTAGGGTGGTGATTCAAGCTGTAGCCAAAGCTGGGCCAAGTTGGTTACGGCTAAATTAGAAATGGTTACAATATGTTACAATATGCTAACTTGTACATGTAACCAATATTGGTCTTGGAAGACCCTATATAAACCATTTGTAAGAGGGTCGACACCTTCCATTCTCTAAGGGAAATTCGATCGGGGTTGGTCTTGGTAATACACCATGTTTCAACTAAAGTTTCTCACTGATTCTCATTGCAAAGCGTCAGTAGATGTTTCAACTGTTTCTACTGAGCACTTCGCTTTTCCAGGTCGGAGCTGGAAGCGAAAGGACGACAAATCGGTGACGGTGGAGATGGATTGCGGCGGGTTCAGACCGTTGAGACTGTACCATTGAGACTGTTCAATATGTTCAATGGCCTATGCCGATGCCATGCGTTTGGTGCTTGAGTAACTTGAGTTGTCGATGTTTGTCCTTTTTCTGATGTTCTCCTGTGATGCGCTCCTGTTACAATGGAGCTACACCATGAGCCAAGCAATGCCAAGCAAAGCAGATTTTTCTGCAAGTCTGACACCAATATCCTGTGTCGTTTTAGGATGCCTATTTTAAGTGAGACGATGTTCACAGGAAGCCTACAAGCCTACAAAGAAAGGATAAGGGCTTGGAAGAGACAAGCATTAGCACAAGGAGTCAGCAAGAAAGTATGAATGAATAAAGTTGTCAAAATTGTCAAGTTTCAATGAATGGTCTCCCTATAATATGGATCTACCTGGTATCCCAGCCGCACCGACCGATTTTGAAGTAGCACAGCTAAGACTGGTACACGGGCACACCGTGGGCCAAGCGTCTGCATACACATGACTGTGGAAAAAACCGGCAATGGATACAAGATGATACGAGAACATCAAACAATGTAACAATTTTCAGAAACAGAGAATATGACACTTTATGAAACAGATTGTGCAAGAGCTGCCTTCAGCCACTTGTAGCAGACGGAACACGTTACTGTCAACGCACATGGCAATTAAAATTGTGGTCCTCAGAACATATGGACAATTATCACTGTTATCACTATCACAGGCCCTGGTAGGGTCACAGCGGTCACAGGTCACGCCGCTTCACTGAGCAACTTTGGGATCAAAGAACCAGCGTTCAGTTTTGTCATGGTGCCTAGCAGGAAATTGACGGAAAATCTGTTTGCAAATAGTGCAATTTCCAACATCGGACTCATCAGACAAGAAAAACAGAAAGCAACCTCTTTTCAGAACCCACTCTCCCAAGTTTGGTTTGCTTCTGAAGGCTTCACGCACGCCCTTTGCTAAGAGTCAAACCACCAAACACCCAAGTCAGAATCATACTGGCTCCAACCTACATCAGCTCATGCGGCAATGTCATGATCTCTTCAATACAAGAGTCGCATACAAGCAAACAATATCTCTGTTTACCTTGCAGGCTAAAACGGCAAACTGAAAATACTGAGAGAAACAGCAAAGCGCCTAAATTGGGAATGTTTCCAGAGAGAAAATTGGCAAGTCATTCAGCCAAAGCACCATGCTCACCGGCGCGATCTTCGAAAAAATATTCACCTGTGTCCTAAGGTTGGCAACGATCTGAACCAAGTCAGAGTCAAAGATTCAGGAACTGGATTTTCCAAAATGGCAGAGATTTCAGACAAAAAGTTTTGACAACATTTGACAACCCAGATTCTGTGTGGTGTAGCCACCGTTTCCCACTCTGTGGGTCAATGAACTTCTGCCAGTTCTCTCCCTGCATCAAACTGGCAAGGCCAAATCATTCATGCAAGTACAAACAGTTTGAGCATGTGTTAGCAATACTGGCTGCAAGTTTCTTTGCAATGCAAACATGTGTTCAGGCAGCTTCTGCAAGTATGTGGTATCTTTCGGTGTGATTACAACCGCACTCCGCAGGACACTCAAACACAGTTCTGCCGACTAGTCCATATAATTGCCAGGACAAAACAGTGGGACAGGAGCAAAGGTGGGACAGGAGCAAAGGTGGTGATCATCGTGTTGACGAATGATGACCACCACCGCCACCGCGACACCAGCAACAGACCCAGACCAAAATATGCCCTTTTTGACTGCTGAAAGGGGAAATCTTGGGTAGCTGCGATACCTTTCCCTACCAGCACTGGATTGTCATCGATAGAAAAAGATTGAGATACCGTCAGAAAACCGTACTTCTATGTGAGGGTGTTGGTGCACATGTGCATATGTACACGTGCCCATGTCTCCCTGCACATTTGTGTACAACGTATGTGTGTATGTGCTGATATGAGTCTGCATGCAACTGTTTGTACATGTACAAGCGTGCGCGCGATTCCACACAAACGTATCTAGATGCATGCGCGCGAGTCCACACAAACGTATATGATCGTATATATGAGCAACTTGAGGCTTGAGGCCAATACCTTGCTAAGGAAGACAAGAGGGACTTCAGCTAGCAGAAGCTAGCTTCCCTGATAATGTGTATGTGTGTATGTTGTACATGTCGTGTATATGGTGGCCGGAAGTATTGAAATGTCAAGAATGCAAAACAGTGTGATTGTGAAGGATCGGTTGCAAAGACTTGAACTTCCCTTGCCTTATTCCTGGGCGTGGAGATGTCGAAAGACTCAACACCTGAAGGGTGAGTTGACAGCGGCGGGCACTGGAAAGTGAAAAGGTGGAAACCATCTCTCAGCACTAATAGGTCAGCTAAGTCAGCTAAGGATATCACCTGGGCTTGACGAGGCTGAGGTCTCAGGGGTCTTCGAGGTCTTCGAGGTCTTCGAAGTCTCCATGTCAATTCGTCTGTGCCACGTTCCGTTCGTTCCGTTCGTTCCGTTCGTTCCGTTCGTTCCGTTCGTTCCGTTCGTTCCGTTCGTTCCGTTGGTCCCGTGACTGGAGCTTCGTTCCGTCTTTGGATCTTTCGTGGCCTCGCCGGCCTCGGCGGCCTGCTGGGTCTGCTGAGTCGATGGCTTCGTCTCTGTCGATGGCTTCGTCTCGGAATCCGCTTTCGACGGCGACGGGTTCGGCGCAGCAGGGCCGGCACCGGAGGCACCGGCGTCGGCACTTGTGGCAGTGGCGTCGTCGCTGGTCTTCTTTTCATACCTGGCAGAAGCAATGCAATGTGCTACAAGAGAAGTTGTTCGTTCAGCGTGAAGCATCTGAATACTTCGTAATTCATGTTAATAACGACTCATTGTTTGATTCGTTTCTTCAGATTTTTCTCTGATTTTTTCCGTGTCCTGCCTTGGCCTCTGCCAACCTCCCCAAGGATCTCCATTTTTCATCCAGGGATCTTCTCCTCAAAAAGGGTCTTGGGATGTCTTGGGAATGGGAATCCAGAGATTGAAGAAACTCACCTCGCTCAACTCGATTTTTTTGACTCGACTTTGTGCTTGGTCAAACGTTGGTCAAACTATGCTCAACTACCTGTTGTATCTGTTTACCTGTATGCATCTGTATACCTGTCATCTTGGGGATGCGGCCACTCTGACTCTGCCAGTTGTACCTGCGCAACTGAAATCACTATCACAACGACCTGCTTCAGGCGTGCGACCAGATATCCATGCCATACCATTGTCAGTTGACTTGGAATTGGTTCATCTTCTCATCCCCGAGGATCAGAAACAGTTTGAGTCTGGATAGCATGTTCCGAGTCTGGAGTCCAGAATGTCCGAGATGCTTTTGCAAGGCTGATTCCAAGATTGAGGCATCTGTGAGTTTCACAACTTGGGAAACATTTGGGAAAAATGGACTAGAAACACGAAGTGCTCCAAAATATCGTCCTTGAGAAAAGAAAGTGTGCATAATTGTTTGGGGATGTTTTTTCAGGTCAATTTGTTTTTTTTCTCGGATTCATTTGTGCCTTACATTTGCATCATTTGGAAGCTAAAACCTAGCGTTTTACATGGCACGATTTTGGAGCTAAAATGTGCCAAAGTACCTAAGGTTTTCAATGTTTTAATTTTGTGCGGTATTTGCAACATTTGGGCAGCTAGAGCATTCGAAATCGCATGGTATTTGCAGCACTTCGGGGCTAGAGGCTACCAACCTGGAAATCGCATGATTTTAAACTAAAATTTGACAAATTACCGAGGTTTTCACCATGTTCTTCTCATTTTGTGTAGTATTTGCAAAATTTGGAGCTAGAGCATTTCAAATTGCATGGCATTTGCAGCAACTACGGTTGTTATTGAGTTGTTGCTGAGCTGTTTTTGGTTTGGTGTTTATTTGTTGTTGGTCTGTTTCTTGTTTTTCCTTGGTTTGTTGATGTGTTGTTGATTTATTGTTGTTGTGTTATCTATTTGTTGTTGGTTTGTTGTTACTTTGTTCTTGGTTTGTTAATGGTTTGTTGATGTGTTGTTGATTTGTTGTTGTTTTTGTTTTTTTCGTTGTTATTTGGGTATTTTTGGGATTTGTTTAGGGTTGGTTTAGTGTTTATTTAAGATTCTTAGGGTTTGTTTAGGTTTTTTTGAAGAGTTGGTTTAAAATTTATTTGGTATTGTTTTATTGTTGGTTGGCCTTGACTTTATTTAATGGTTAGTTGGTGTTCTTAAGGATGTGCTTAGGGTTTATTAAAGGTTGGTTTGTGCTTAAGGTTTATTTGGGGTTGGTTGAAGGTTTACTCAAGGCTAAATAGTTGAGGAATGTTGAGGATCTATTTTGGTTGGTTTAAAGTCTATTTAGGGCGGGGTTAAGGTCTATTTTAAGTTTGGTTGAGGTTATAAAAACAAAAAACAAATATATAATCAAACAAACACAACAGCAGAGAAACAAAAAAACAGATAATCAAAAGTACCAAAGAACAAACAAGCAGAGAAGAAACAAAAAATAAGGAAGATAAATGTGTCTCTCCTTCTTTGTTTTTTGTTCCTCTGTTTTGCAATGTTTCTTTGTTCTTTTTGTTTCTTTGCTGCTCTGCTGTTTTGATTCTCTGTTTTTTCCCCTGTTTCTCTTCTTTCGTGTTTTTCCGTTTTTTTCGCTGCTCTGTTTTTTTTTCTCCCCCAAACGGTACCAAAAGCAGAAATGCAATGGAACGCCTAATGTTCCCCAAACTGACCCGAATAAAACAAAAAAAACAAGATGCAGCCCGCGAACCCGAATGCTCACACGTATGTTAATGGTACAGATGTCAAAACACATGGATATGCAGTCGCGCACAACACTTTTCTGCAATAGTTGATTTGAAGAGTCTTGTACATATTTCCCTTGTTGCCAGTCCGCAGTGTGGAGTGGAAAGTTTAGAGTGTGGAGTGTGGAGTGTAAAGTAAGGAGTGTAAAGTAAGGAGTGTGGAGTGTAAAGTGTGGAGTGGGGAGTGTAGAGTGTGTAAAGTGTAGAATGCGGAGTGTAAAGTGTGGAGTGTGGAGTGTAAAGTGTGAGTGGAGTGTAAAGTGTGGAGTGAGGAGTGTAGCACGCAAAGTGTGGAGTGTGGAGTGAAAAATAAGGAGTGTGGAGTGAGGAGTGTGGAGTTTGCAACTTGTAGAGTGTGGAGTGTGGAGTGGAAAGTGTAGAGTGTGGAGTGTGGATTGTAAAGTGTAGAGTGTCGAGTGCGGAGTGAGGGATGTAAAGTGTAAAGTGTGGAGTGTGGAGTATAAAGTGTAGAGTGTGGCGTCGAAAATGAGTGTGGAGTGTATTGTGTGGAGTGCGGAGTGCAAATTGTAAAGTGTGGAGTGTAGAGTGTAAAGTGTAGAGTGCGGAGTGTGGAGTGTAGAGTCTAAAGTCTAGAGTGTAAAGTGTAGAGTGTGGAGTGTAAAGTGTAGAGTGCGGAGTGTGGAGTGTAAAGTGTACAGTGTGGAGTGTGGAGTGTAGAGTGTGGAGTGTGGAGTGAGGGGTGTAAAGTGTAATGTGTGGAGTGTGAAGTGTAGAGTGTGGAGTCTAAAGTGTAAATTGTGGAGTGTACAGTGTAGAGTGTGGAGTGCGGAGCTTCCCCCATAGACACGGCGACGCCACAGGAAAACCAGAGACTCGAGACGAGACACGTAGGTGCAGAAAAACGAGCATTTCGTGCGAGACTTCCTCCAATTTTGACATTTTCGACACGTTATCAAACAGGTTGGAATGTCACAAAGTGCCACGCCTGCCACGCAAAAGGACATGACAAGCTGCTTGGAAACTTTCGTAAGAAAGAATTTTTGCGGCTTCCCCCATAGACACCGCGAAGCCACAGGAAAACCAGAGACTCGAGACGAGACACGTGGATGCAGAAAAACGAGCATTTCGTGCGAGACTTCCTCCAATATTGACAGTTTCGACACGTTATCAAACAGGTTGGAATGTCACAAAGCGCGACGCCTGCCACGCAAAAGGACATGACAAGCTGCTTGGAAACCTTCGAAAAGAAGAAGTTTTGCAGCTTCCCCCATAGACACCGCGAAGCCACAGGAAAACCCGAGACTGGAGACGAGACACGTGGATGCAGAAAAACCAACATTTCGTACGAGACTTCTTCCATTTTTTCACAATTTGTAGCTTCAAAATCGACGTTTTCCTCCGGGTTTTTGTAGGATCTTCTAAATTTTGCAACGTCAAAATCGATGGTTCGTGCGAGGCTTCCGTCAATGCTCAGCACATCTCAAAATGCCACGCCTGCCACGGAATCTGCACCTTGGCGCCACTTGACGCAGCCCTGCCAATGCGATTTGCAAAAAACACTCAACCCGACACGTCTAAAGTGTTGCGCCTGCCACGAAAAATGACGATGGACACGTCCAAAGTGCTGCGCCTGCCACGAAAGCTGCCACACATCTTCTGAAGAAGTCGCAAAAGTATTGCGCCTGCCACACAAAACGACTTTCGACACGTTACAAAACACGTCTGAATGTCACGAAGTGCCACACCTGCTACGCGAAACGAAGCAACGAAACGTTGGAAACCTCCAAAAATGACCACCTCTGCAGAACTCACCATAGGCACGGCCATATAGCAATCGCGCGAACGGTTGCAGACGGTTGCGGACGGTTGCAGACGGTTGCGAACGGTTGCGAACGTGAACGCAACGTTGAGCGAACACACCCTCAACGCCCAGACCCCCAGAGTAAAACGGGAACCCTTGCTACCCATTCGGGAAAAAACACTAAAAAAATAACACCCGAAAATAAATGATTGCATCTTGAAGGTTGGTGGGCGTCAGGTTCAACAAATGAAATGGTAATGAGTAATGGGCCTAATTTCAGCCTGTTTGACCTTGTAATCTTCATTTGGACTCTGGAAACTGTACTAGAAAAGCATACGACTTTGTGGGTAAAAGCGGTAAAGGTCAAATCTGATTGAAGCCTTGGGCCTTTGATAGCGATTCGACAGCTTTGGAGACTTTGCAATATTTTGATGACACGAAAGCTCGATCACAAGATTGCAAAAGCGGCGGGGGGCGCCATGCCTGGAGTACTCCGATCCATTTCCTCCATAAGAATTTCCACCATTCTTATTTTCTCCATAGCCATAGTTTCCTCCATTCTTAGCTCCATCGTAGTAAGAATTCTGCTGGTTCTGGTGGTTCTGCTGGTTCTGGTGGTTCTCCCAGCCTGCACGCAGCTGTTGGGACACTCACTGTTTAAACAAGATTCCTTGAAGAAATTCTTTGTAGGATTTCTAGCTTGCTACGACCGGATCTTCTGCTGAGAAGAGATTTCAATCATTTGAATACACAATCCACCTCAGGCAGTCAGAATTAAGAGCCCCAAACTAGCAGCTCCGACAAATTGAGAGGCAGTGTCAGACCACACTCAAGATCCCTCTGAAAGGAAATTTGAATGTCAGAATGTCTGTCAACAGGATCTAGTTGGATCGATCGAGAGACCTGAGAGACCTGAAAAACCTGTAGACTTTGGATGAAAGGGAAGAACATGAAAAAAAACATATTAAGTTTGACGGCAGAATACGATATAGCAGTTTGCAGCATGCAAAGTATAAGATACCGTCCAAAGCATCCCCTGCAGTAGGACTCAGTAGGCCCTACAGGGTTCTCTACACAGAATCGCATCCCAGGCTGTGTTTCCACCTGCATTTTCATTGCCTTTGTCGCCTTTGTCGCCTTTGCCTCGCCCCTTTCCTTTCCCACTTTGCCCAGGCCCATGCTTGTACCTGAGCGTGTGCAGGAAAGGGTTGCCAAGAACGCTGGCATGTCAACGCATGACCAAAATGAGTATTCTGCTTCTTCTCAAAAATGAAAATTTTGACCTTTCTGACCTGGTGGAGATATGGTCTGGATTGCAAGCAATCAGCGTGACCTGTAAAGAAAAGAAACTAGCACACAAGATAATTGGTCAGGCAAATGAGTGGCATATGGTTCGGTACGTGTGTCTCCAAGCGTTACCTGGGCATCTTCGAAAAAACTTGACAAGGAGAGTAAAAAACCGGTAAGTGGTACAGTTCTCGCTGTCCCGTAAACTGCCGTTCCCGCCTGGCTTTGATCCATTGTTTGGACGCATCTACTTCAAAGCGTTTGCCCTGAGAGCCTTCACTGTCAAGGGCCACCGATAAGACCTGGACGCCGCACAAGGAATGTCCGGAATGTCCGGAATGTCCTGTTGAAAAAAACTATTTTGGACTTAAAAATGGACTTGTGACTGCAAACCTCCTTCGACATGAATTGTCTTGCCACACTTGACAATCAGACTATTGTTTGACCCTGACAAACATAGCATACATGATGACATTCATAGCAAGTCTGTAAAGCAAGCCTCCTAGAATGGCATCATACAGTCGCGCAGTGGAAAGTGATTATTCATACGTTGGCTATACAGTAAACCTTAAACATATTCTGAAATCTAATTAATCAAATATTTATGAGTGAAATATATTGTATAATAATACATTATATCATATCTATATTCAAATATCTTCAGATATCATCTAAGCAGATCATAGTTCCCGCATCTGTCATGAGATCCTGGCCTCATCAGGTGAGTTCTTGATCTGTCCCTTACACTTCTGCATGAGGTCGTCCTCAAAATTTCAGAAAACCCATTGAATATTCTGATTGTTCAATTCATTTTCTGGATTTCGTCTTTTCAAATGACGCAAAAGCAGAACAAAAACCAATGTGGACCCTGTGCCAAAGACGATAAAGGAAGGCTCTGCATCATGCTCTCTGAGACGCCAGCTAGAGAAACCCAACCTTCTGGCGATATCACCAGCGAATATTTGCTTGCCCTTAGGAACAAACAAAACCGAAGAACGAAAAGAACGAATGAATGTTTTTCAGTAATGGCCAATAGATGTAATGAATTGACTCGCCGCTGAATGCACTCTGAGTTTCATACTCATAGCGTAAAATGCGAACCAAGGTCCTGGAAACCTCCTGCAACAGGTCTCAAAACGAGCTGTGCCTCCCTCACGTAAATTCACGACACACATCAAAGCAAGTGAAATGCATACAAACGAAATAAATTCTAAATTAAACATGTCAAAGGACTAGTACACGGAGGAAGTTCTCAGGATGAATCCAAAGCCTCGTGAGCTGCACGCGACAACCCGCTGGAGGAATACCCGTTTTTGCCCTGCGGCGGATGTGGAACTTCCAGGAAACTGCAGCCTATGTCCTCCCAGATCCTCTCTTCACAGTCGAAGTCGTCAAAACCACACAGCATTCAGGAAAACAGGGCGTAAAGTAAAGAGTGGCAAATCTTCGGTTCCCCCTATCATTCCCCTCAACTAACTGTGAGTCTAAAACAGCCTTTCATGGTTTTGGCAGGTCTGTGTTCAAAATTGTTTCATGTTCCTTGGTCGAGAATTCAAAGCTTACGTGGAGGCTTACATTCGCTTACGTTTTCTGAGGTTTTGCTTACAGGAAAAGAAATTCAATTAATGAACTTACGCATCTCCTATGGCAAACCAATATTGGGGACATGTAGTGATCCAATTGCAAAGGAACCACCGTGGGCCAGGGGGTCAGTGAATCCAACCTTCGCTTACAGCTAGCTTACGGCTTGCTTTCGCCGAGCTTGCGGCAAACTCCGATCTCATAAAACAATAGTGAAGAAAGTGGCATTCTTTCTGGCCTGCTTTCCCTATATTCACTATTGCATCATCTTCAACAGTCATAACATGCACGGATCACACAACCTTACTTGAACCCCAGCTCTCATGGCCCGACATGTTCTTCCGAACGGCTTTCGGCAATATGTTCTGACCAATGCTTACGTCAAACCTTTCGCACTGCTTACGAAACCCAGGCAAAGTCTTACAACTCGCTTGATGGATTTTTTGGATGAATTTTTGCCAGCCCAATACTAACATGTAAAATATGTAAAGGGGAATATAGAATGCTGCTATAAGTGTTTTGAGGTACTTCTCGCCTTGCCATATCCTTTAGCTCCCCGCTGGTCAAATCTCGCCATGCAGCTTGCCTCCCACCCGAAATTCTGTGTTTGGATGCTATGTGCACGGACTGGACTCATAGAGATGCTCTGGGCCCAGTAGGACACTCAATTTGCATTGATCAAGCACGCGCATGTCGCAAGTAAAAAATGATAGACTGATTTGAATTTTCATGACAGCAGTGCACAATGGTTGGATGTAAATCTCATTAAAGTGTTGTTCTGCATGTCTGGTGTCTGCTGTGCAAGACTTCAACATTGGTTCCAAGCCACAAGGTATTTTACAGCAATTCTCAACCAAGCAACTCATGGTCTCTTGCCAATAAATGTTTGGCCAACGGATGAAGTTACACCAGAACAATCACGTCACCTGAGCAGCAAAGACTTGTAGTAAGTTGCAAGCCAATCTGGAGAAGAAAGCAAAAGATAGCAAAACCCGGCCAAGACTTTTTCAACTCTCAGCCAAGATTGCCCAAAGGTCCCAGGCTGCACTTCTTGCCTCGGAAGCATGTTCGCTTGTCAGCTCCTTGTCAGCTCATATGGCCACCTGGCTTCCGTGAAGCGCTCCTTCGGCATGTCTGAGAGCTTCTCACTTGGTCACTTCGGGTGGACGAGAGGCACTTTTACGGGCCATTTCTTTGGGAAAGCTTGCGTGATTGATACTATAGAAGTTAGCGGCGCGTCCCCCCAATTTTGGCTGCGCCTGCTTTCACAATGCAGCACAAAGGGGGAAAAAAATAAGGTTCACTATGGCACATGGAAAGGTGAGAGTTTTGAAGACCACATCGGCGGTCCCCTCAAATGGCGTGCTTAATTTGTTTGGCACGGCCGACTGCCGAACACCATAACCGGCTCGCGCAAAACGAGCTTCAGTTTTGCGTCAGGTCCAGTTTGGGTCAGAGGGCAAGAAGGACGATGCCAAAAAATGATGCGTTGCGTTAGCCACTAACCGCCTGTGAATCCACAGAGAGAAAGTTGTCTGCGTGCATTATTCTAATCCAACCCTGCCCATTCCGAATAGCTGTTTCAACTTCTGCTTTTTTATCAAACATTGAGATCCAAAGTCTTATGGTGTCAGGTGCTTACAACCGTCTTACTCGCAGGATACTGACCTTGCCCAAAGGAACTGCAGAGGTTTACTTTTGTTTCACCAGCCCAGTCCCCATTATCTTAAAAGTTATCCTCCGACCCCAGCTGTCAACTCCTTAACACTAACTACTGGTTTTCTGTTTGTCGGTTTTTGCAAACAGATTTTCGAGAAGAATGATGTTTTAAAGAAGAACAATTGTTCGAGAAAAATGCGCAAAGTTGTTTTTAACCCCCCTAAAATGCAACCCTACCGGTCATCCTTTTCACTCTTTTTGGTGAAAAACTGTTCTGCGATTTCCACAGAGAAATTTCTGGTGAGAACGATTGCTCTCGTGAGAACGATTGCCTCTCGTGAGAACGATCTTTGATTGAAATGTGCAAGAGAACGATGCCACGTCACTTCACAGGGGGGAGCTTGATCATTGTATTTTATTTTGGGCCAAACATGTCCTCAACCATGGCCCGTGAGAACGATGAGTGACTTAACATGCATTTTCCCAGTGAGAATGGGTAATCACAGCTTAGAATTACGTTCAAGCGCCAGCACCGCTAGGTGCTCACCGCCTTCTTGACAGAGAATCAGTGAGGGGGCTGCGTGTCTATCTGTGCTTCAACCTCACAACACTTAGGCTGAGCCTGCTTAGATAGATTCAGATTGGAGCACTTGCGCTTTGCAAGGGTGTGGCTGCAATCCACGGTGCTTTGCCTTCCATGTATCTGTAAAGTTTTCTGGGCCTGTGGAACCAGTTTAACACGAAAGCATCCGTTTGGACAAGATTGCGGGAAGGAACTTTCAAGCATGCCTTCAAAGCACGGGAGGCGTTTCACTGAATCATCGTGGATGGTCTTGTAGCCCCTTGTAGCCCCACCCACACCTGGTAAATCTTTTTCCATGCAGTAAGGATGATCTAAGAGCAGAGTCAAGACTACAGTGGCTATGTCAAAACCATCGTGGCAGTTGCTCTGCGGGTAAACCCGAGACACCGATAGCAACTAACTGCCATTGGCCTCTCTGCCACTCCGCATCTGGAGGCTGGGGCCTTGGAACGATGTGACTGTGATGTCACTGTCCTTTTCTTTAAGGATTGTAGACTCTGTAGACTCACTGTAGACCTTTGTAAATAGTTTTAAAAGCAGTTTTGAGGTGTTGGGCATAGGTTTCACACCTTTAACACTGCACTCAAGAGAAGTGGCAAAGTTTCACACCTCAGCGGCCCAGCTCGCACTACTGGCACATCGCTCTCGGCACGGCAGCTACATCTAAGTTGCCGAGGCGGCCTCAGGAATCCTTCAATTAATTTCACCTACCAGCAAAACAAGAGAAGAGTACACCTGAACAAACCTTCCGCCTCAAAAAGCGGTTTCTGTCGCTGATGCTTCCATCATGACCCGGGCAAGGCGCAATCAATACAGCTACGGAAATTCAAATTGCAAGCACTGTGAATGAGGTTCCCTTTGAATCTCTTTGACAGACAGCATGCTGCTGAAGCTGCATGTTCGCGGAGGGCCTTAGACAGCCCCTTGAGTTCAAGTGCAGGTAGCCAGCTCTGTGCACCACAGAGGCCTTCATTTGCCTTCTCCAGACCGTGCTCAGCCTGGGATTGAGAAACAACTCTTGGCAGGGGCCTGCCCTGAAAGCATTGTGCACAAGAGGAAAGTTACTAGGATTCGGACAAGCACTCGCTCAAAAGGCTCTCAAATACAACGCACTACCATCTGCCCTTATGGCCTAACACCTAAAGACATGAACCTCAAGCTTGTGGAAGGGCATTGCAAGGCCTCAAGTTTCAAGGCGCCAAAGTCTGGGCCAGCATCCCGGCCACTATTGACTGGTGGTTGCTGTGGACTTGTGAGCCCGACATGGCCCGACACAACCCAGAAGCAATACCACCCCTTTTGGGGACATTTCTGGCTGGATTGCAGCAAGCCCAGACTCGAAAAAACAAATCTGACTGTTCCGGCAAGCCTTTGCGAGGCTGTCTGCCTACCGTTCAAACACCAGTGCCTCCATGTCCATTCTCCTGCAGCTCCAGCTCCAGCTCCCGCAGCTTGGAAGCGGCAGCAAGCTACACCTAAAGTTGACGAGCTGATGCGCCTCCAGTGTCAGGGACAAGCATTGCCGTACAACAAGCATCCAGGAGCCCTGGCTTGCGGACCCCAAGCTAAGTTTCAACACACAGCAGCCCCACTGCATCAAGCGTGATCAATGACCCTGTGGGTAAACCCTTAAGCCTGTCACAAAAGTGATCTTCCCCCCCTGGGCTTGTGCGCGCAAAGCTGTCTCTTGTCTCTTTCAGTGTGGAACTGGCCTCTCACGCCAAAATCCATGCTTGACACAGCTTAGCAATCGCTCAAAACACCTTCGCATGCAAGGCTTGGAGTGGCACGAATTTACTTTATGCTCTGCGGCTGCCTGTGCTTGCCCGTGCGCGGCCTGCTGCGATAATATTCCGCAGCGATGTCTCCGCAAGAATGAGTCACGCTTTGCTTTGGTCACCTCTGCAACTCATAGCGTGGGGGTTATGGCGGCGCGCAAACAAACCCAACACAAGCGACAATCATTGAGACCTTCGACCAACAAATTGCTCGTAGATGCTAGTGGCCTCTTTCTGGCAGCATCCAGTCCAGAAACTACAACAATCAAGTGTTCGGAAGGAAAAGAAGACTAACAAACGGCGTGACCGACGACCCTCAACACAGAACCCAGTAGGAGGTTTGCCAATTTCACAGATCCTTCGGTCCACACTTACAGGCTCCTCTAAAACATCCACTTGGAGATGTCTACGTGCTGCATCACAGCGCAAACAATCACAGGGTCGGCAGGGTTCCATCCATAGCCCATTGCACAAGCGTATGACATGATGGGGCGCTCCATGTAGCACACCCTGAGCAATGGTCATTACACCAGAAACTCTTATAAGGTCAGTTGGTAATCTGCACAAAGAAACAGTGAGGAAACGAAGCACTTGCAACTGGCCATCCCAGTACAGGAAAACAAACTTCGGGCAACTCGCCAGTGGAAGCCACAGCAGTCGCGCCGCAGATATAGACATGCCATCAAGAGATCACTGAGATCACGGATGTGGATCCTGCCTTGGGCTCTGAAACTCACCGGCCCTGGATGGTCTCATGATTCCCGACCATTTGCAAAGCCGGCAGATTGTGAGAAGCTGCAGCGCAGTCTGTAAAGCAGGTGCCCTAGCTTTGACTGATACGCACTTCCTGTATGCTAGGCTCCAACGGCCTTACTGGTCGGACATGGTTTGGATAGATTTGCACGGACCATCCACGGTTCCAAAAAGCACTTGTCAGTGGAGTCACATCAAGCCCCTCCACTTGAAGAACATTTCTGATGTGCACCATGGTT